>JAEEGL014828607.1_pt1 | contig 10136 bp, 6 predicted proteins | sample 9134231 | NCBI WGS metagenome assembly JAEEGL01 (sample SAMN16246548, study PRJNA631951) | gut metagenome | biome: gut microbiome; feature: rumen; material: fiber-attached | host: Bos | place: Iran: Karaj | collected 2018-10
AATCCCCAATCCCCAATCCCCAATCCCCAATCCCCATTATTATGTATATTTTTTAATAATTAAATTTAATATTAAATTATTTCAAATATTATCAAATTAAAATAAATTAAATATTTTATATATATTTATTTTGAAATGATTATTTTATTATTTTCTAATCATATAAAATTATTTATACACTTCATTTTTTAATTAAATTTTATTTTGTATTTTTTATAAATTTATGAACTATTTAAAATATTAAATTATTTTTAATATAAACTAATAAATTATAAAATTTTTATTTTTTTTTTTTAAATAATGAAATATTTATTTAATAAATTTTTTCTTTTAATAAAATAAAAAGATAAAATATTCAATTAAATTCATAAATATAATTATTATTTTATTTTATTAATTATCTCATTAATTTGTTTGGATGTTTCACTTTCAGGAAATTCTTTAACAAAACATATTCCTTTTTCACATGATTGTAAAATTTTAGGCTCTAAAGGTATTTTTCCTATTAAATTTAATTTAAATTCCTCACACATTTGTTTTGCTCCTCCAGAATTAGCTTCAAAAATTTCAGAACTTTTATTACAATGAGGGCAAATAAATCCAGACATATTTTCAATTACTCCAATAATAGGTATATTAGTTTTTAAACAAAAATTAATTTCTTTTCTAACATCTAATAAAGAAATTTCTTGAGGAGTTGTAACAATAATAGCTCCTTTGATATTACATTCTTTTAAATAATTTACAATAGTTAAATGTTCATCACTTGTTCCAGGAGGAGTATCAATTATTAAATAATCTAATTTATCCCAAATAACTTCAGTTAAAAATTGTTTAATTAAACCATTTTTTCTTGGACCTCTCCAAATCACAGGCTGATTTTTATTATTTAATAAAAAACCTATAGACATTATAGCTAAATTATCATATTTATAAATAGGTGTCCAACCTTCACTACTATTATGTACTTCTTCATTTTCTAAACCAAGCATTCTAGGAATAGATGGACCACATATATCTATATCTAATAAACCCACTTCAATTTTAGGATCTAATGATAGACCTAAAGATAATTGAGAAGCTATAGTAGATTTTCCAACCCCTCCTTTTCCAGAAAGTATTAAAATTATATTTTTTACATTACTTAATTTATTTTTTATTAATTCAGGTGTATTATCATTTTTAAATAATCCAGCTTGACATTGTTTTTGATAAGGACATCCTTCACATTGAGGAGCTTTCCCACTTTGTTCTGAATTTGGACCGGGACAATTATCCATTTTTAAATTAAAATAATAATGATAAATAATAATTAAAATAGAATAATTACTTTTATTAAATTTTTAATTTTAAATATTTATGGGTAATGCACAAGAAATTGAATCAATAGATAGTTATTCTAGTTCAAGTAATCAATCTTCAGATAAAAAAAAAAATAAAAATAAATCAAATCCAGAAAAAGACAAAGAATTTGCTTCAAATATTTTACATAAATTCATAAATGAAATTCCAAATATTTCTAAATTATCTCTTCAATGTGCTTCAGAAGATATAAAAAAATCATTAATTCCTCCAAAATATTTATATAACATTCAATTTGAAATACCACAAAAATTTGAATTAGATAGAATGGAATTTGAAGATAAAGTAATTATATTTAGAGATGCATTAAAACATTTAGAAGTAGATTGGAGAGCAGGAAGTGATTATATAAATGTTAAAAGAGAAAATATATTAAAAGAATCTATGGAACAATTTGAACAAATAAATCCTTATAGAGAACTTAAAATAAACTTTTTAGGAGAAGTTAATCAAGATGCTGGAGGACTAATAAGAGAATGGTTCACTGTTATTTTTCAAGAATTACAAAAAGAAGAAGCAAAATTATTTCAAGTGGCAGATACTCAAGATTATTCTTTAAAATTATATGAAAATTTAGAGTGTAAAAAAAAAAAGAATAAAGATATTTTTAATTTTATTGGAAAATTACTTGCTAAAGCTTTGTTACAAAATTTAACTGTAAATACTTGTTTTAATAAATATATTTTCAAATTAATTATAGATGAACCTATAAAAGAAGTTGATTTAGTTTTTATAGATCAAAAATTATATCATTCTTTTCAAAAAATGAGAGAATGTAAAAATATTGAAGATTTAGAACTTTATTTTTGTATAGATAATAAAAAAGAAGATGGTAGTACTGAAACAATAGATCTAATTATAAACGGAAGTAATACAAAAATTACAAATGATAATTTTGATTTTTATTTAGAAAAAAGAATTAAATATATGGTTTATAAACATATTATATTAATAAATGAATTAAAAAAAGGATTATTTAGTATAATTCCTGAAAAATTAATTAAAGAATTTTTTTCAGCCGATCAATTTGAATTATTAATTAATGGAACACCTTTTATAGATATAAGTGATTGGCAAGAACATACAGTTTATAATGGTTATTATACAAATTCTCAAATAATAATTGATTTTTGGGATATTGTTTCAGATTTTACTCAAGAAAAATTAGGAAAATTATTACAATTTTGTACAGGAAGTTGTAGAGTTCCTATAGGAGGATTTAAAAGTTTAGAAAGTAATAGAGGTGAAAAAGCTCCTTTTAGTATATTTAGAATTGATTTTGATAGAAATAAAAATAATTATATTAGAGCTCATACTTGTTTTAATAGAATTGAAATACCTGAATTTCCTACTAAAAATATGCTTAAAGATGCTATTAATTTTATTTTAGAAAATGATTTATTAGGATTTGGAATTGATTAAATTAAAAATAAATTTATATTTATTTTTAAACAATTAAAATTCTTAAATATTTTATATAATTATTATATATTATAAAATTTATTATTATTATTATTATTTTTATATAATACAAAATTTTAATTTAATAATAAAAAATTAATAATTAAAATAAAATAAAATGATTAATAATATTATTAAAAAAGAAAACAAAAAAAAATTAATTTTTAATATTTCAAAAAAGAATATTAATACAAATATAAATATAAGATATAAAATAAAAATATATCAAAAAAATAAAAAATTTATTGAATTATTTGCTATTAATTTAAATTTAAATAAAAATTATTATAAGCAATTAAATTTATTAGAAATAAAAAAAAGAAAAATATTTATTTTATGTAAAAATTTTAAATCAATTTGGAATATTATTAATAATTATTATATAAATAAAAAAATTTCTTTTATTGAAAAAAATAATTTATTAATTTTAATTATCCCTTTAGAAGGAATTTTATTTTCTTTAGATTATATTAATTATAATTTAAATGATAATTTTTTAATATCAAATAAAAATTTTAATGATGAATATTATAAGCTAATTGAAAATTATCAAGAAATATGTAAATATCAATTAGATAATTTTAATTTAAAAAATTTTATTTATCTAAAAACAAATAATTTAATTGTTATTTATAATAAAAATCAAATAAAATTTTTAGATTTTAATACTTTACAAATAAAATTTTTAATAAAAGAAAATCAATCAATTAATTATATTTCATATTTAAAAACAAAATATTTAGCTGTTTGTTTAGAAAACGAATTAAAATTATATAAAATAAAAATAACCAACAAAAATTTTTTTAAATTAATAGACACATTAAAATTTAATACAAATAATATTTATTCTCTATATGAATTAAAAAATAAAGATATAATATTAATAATTGATAATTATTCATATAAAAATATTTGGTCAAATTTAATATACATAGATTATGTAAGAAAAAAATATAAATTAAAATTTTTTATAAAATTACATGATGTTAATGAAGTATTAGAAACAAATAAAAATGAAATTGTTGTTTTAGAAAGAGAATACATTATTTATTATAATATTGAAAATGAAAAAATAATTAAATATATATCTTTAGGTTATTATGATTTAATTCCACATACTATGACTTTAATTGGAAATAATAAATTATTAATTAGTTCGGAAAATAATTATAGTATATTTGATAATAAAAAATATGTTAAATTAAAAGTTAATTTTATTAATGATAATTTAAAATATTATCATTTAAAATCTTTTTATATTTTAAATGAAAAAATTTTATTAACTGGAGATAATTTTAATAATTTAATTTTATGGAAATTTAAAAATAATAAAATAATAAAAATAAGTGAAAAAATTAAAAATTTAGAAAATAATTATATAAATAAAATTAAATTAATTAAAAATAATAATTTTATTTGTACTATAGAAAATAATTTTCTTGTTTTTTATAAATATATTAAATAATTATTTTAAATATTAAATAATATATTTAATAAAAAATATTTAATTTTTAATATATTTTATTCTTTAAATTTATTTTTAATAGCTTCCATAATTTGTGCTTTAGATTCATTTTCTAAATCATTTTCTATACAAAATTTATCAACTTGTTTATTAATATTATCACCTTTATGAATTACTAACTGTTTAGTTTTATTTTCTATATTAATTTCAAAAATATATCTAATATTTTTTTTTGAAACATTTTTTTTCTTACTTTTATCAAACCTTTCAAAAGTATTTTTATAATTATTTGTTCTTTCATTATCGAATCTAAAATTTTTAATAGGTAAATTATTATTAATTTCATTTAATAAAGATTGATTATCTTTAATATTATTAAAACCTTTATTTTTAGCATAATTTGAAATTTGTTTATTTATTCTACTTTGAGAATAATTTTTTACCATATTTTGAACACTATTATCTTCTTTTAAGGGATTATTTTCAAATATTTTACTATTATATTTAGTTAAAGTAGGCATATATGAAAAATTATTTTGTAAAAATTGAGAACTTTTTTGAGAATTACTTTGAAATCGTTTTGAATTTTTTGCATAATTATATAATCTATTTCCTACATTTTCACTAAATGAACGATTTTTTTTTAATTTTTTATTATTAGGAAAAAATGTACATTCTTTCATTTCTTCTTCCATTTTTTTATTTCTTTCTTTTTCTAAATTTTGTTCATATTTTTTTCCAAATATATTATAATTTTTTTCTACACTTAATCTATTATCATTATTTTTTTTAATATTTATATTTTTATTTGTTGAAGAACTTCTATTTATTTTTGGTTTAAATGTTAAATTTTCTTCTTTTTTTTTAAGATCTTCAATAATATTTTTACTTGGATTATAATCTTTTTTATTAATTAAATTAAAATAATTTTCTTTAAATAATCTAAAAAAAATTTTTATTTGTTTGACTAATTTTTCATCAATATTTTCTTCATCTAAATTAATAAAAGGAAAAACTTTATTAATTAAATTATTTTTTTTTCCTCCATCATAAACATCAATAATACTTAATAAAAATAAAATAATATTATGTAAAAAAATTTTATCTTCTTCTGGATTAACTTCTTTTTTTCTTAAAATTACTTTAAATGCATCTAAACTTAATTGAAATTCTTTTTCTGTGTATTTCGTGTCACTACTTTCAAAATGTGAATAATTTTTAATTACAAAATTATTTGAAAATAAAATTAATAAAAAATCTTTAAATGATAATTCAATGTTATTTTTAATATCTTTTTCGAAGTTATTTTTTAATGATGAATTTAATGTATTATAAAATTTTTTAATAATTATTTCATTTGTATTTGAAGATAATTTTTTTTCATTTTGTTTGTTTTTTATATTTGAATTTCGAAGTTTTTGAGCATTTTTTAAACTTTCATTTCTAATTTTTGATTCATTGTATAATCTTTTTGATAAATTTGCAATTGATTGTTTATTTAATTTTTTTTCAGTAAAATTATTTTTTTTTATATTTATAATTTGTTTTTGATTTCTTGTGCTGCTCTCATCAAATAATTTATTAAAAACGTTTTTATTTAAAGAATTTTGAATATTTTGATTTTTTGAATTAATTAAAATCATTTTATTTGATTTTGAATTAACCATTGGTTTATTTGTTAAATTTTTATTACGTTCTGAATTAATTTTATATTTTAAATTTTCAATATTATTTTGTTTATTATTTTCAAAATGTTTTTGTTTTTCTAAAAAATTTGTGAATCTTTTCGAAGGAGGTTTTTTATTAATATGATTATATTTTTTTTCAATATATAATTTTTGTTCTTTTTTATCATTATTTAGTTTATTAATTTTTTCTCTATATTTATTAACTTCTGTTTCATTTCTTTTTAAAAAATCATCTATTGTTTGATTATTATTTTCATTAAATTTTTTTGAAAAATTCCCTAAAAAATTATCACATGTTAAAGTATCATAATTTGTGTATTGTTTTGCTTTTTTATCATCCATTAAATTTTTATACATTTCTTCGGTTAATTTTGTAAAAACTGTTTTTTCATTGAATTTTTTTTCGTTTAAATTTTCTTTTGAAATATTTGATTGAGAATCATTTTCATTTTTATTTGATTCTGTTTTATTATTTTCATTCGATATTTTTATTGAATTTTTACTTAATGATTGACTTTCTTCTTCTTCAATTTGATTTACTGATTTTTTTTCTTTATTTTGATAAGTGTTATTATTTGTTGTTGTTGTTAGATTATTAGTATTACTATTTGGATCTTGTAAATCAAGTTCTTTATTTTTATTTGAAGAAAATTTTGATTTAATTGGATCTTTTTTATTATTATTTTGTGAATTTTCTTCTTCTTCTTCTTCTTCATCCTCAACAATTTCATTTGTATCACTTTCTTCTTCAATACTCATATTTAATATTTATTAATATTTAATTTAATTTATTTATAAATAAGTAAAATAAATAATATTAATAATTATAATAAATTTAAAATAAATGTTAAAATTAAATAATAATATTGATTATTATTATTATTATTATTTTATATATTATATTATTATATAATATATAAATTAAATATTATCAACATTAAAATATTATTTATGAAAATTTTTTTTGTTTTTAATAATTAAATGATATTATTTTTTATTTAAGCAACAACATTATTTCTTTGTGGATATAACATAACTCTAAGAGTTGAACCTATTCCTTTTGGTGGTAAATTTTTTAAAAATCTTGCTTTTACTAATCCATTATTTCCATGTTGTGACATAATTCTTCCCCAAATTGATTTATATCCTCTTTTTGTTTTATAAATATAAACTAATCTTTTTCCAAGATAATAATGTGCTTCTTTTTTGCTATTTAATCCTTCAATTTTTACTAAAACTATATTTTCATTTTGAACTGATTTTCCTCTTCTATATCCTGAAAAGGTTGCTTTTACATAAAGTCTTGGTGGTTTACCTGTTACTGGTTTTTTTATTTTAATTTCAACTGTTTGTTTTTCTTTTGGTGCTTTACTCATTTTGTTGTTTTAAAATAATTTATTTTTAGATATTTTATTTAATTAATTTTTAAATTAATTAAAATTGAATAAAAATATAATTTAAATTTATTTTCTTTTATTTATATGAATATTTAAGATTAAACAGTTTAATAATAATAATAAAAAAATAAATTAATTTTATATAATAATATTATTTTTTAAAGAATTTTTATTAAATGTGGGAAGAATTAAAAGAAAAATTAAATATTTCTCCTGAAATTATTAATATATTAACGAATATATATAAATTTGATAAAATAACAAAAGTTCAATATATTGTTATAAATGAATTTTTAAAAAATCAGGATGTAATAGTTAAATCAATAACAGGCTCAGGTAAAACATTATCATATATTATTCCATTATTTCAAAGATTAATTAAATATTCTTCGGAAACAGAAAATTATAAAAATAAAATATTATGTTTAATTTTATTACCAAGCAGAGAATTATCGGAACAAGTATTTAATGATATAAATATATTTATAAATAATATATTAGAAAAATTCACATGTCAATTATTAATAGGAGGAAAAAAGATAGAAAATGATTTAGAAAAATTATCAAACGAAATACCGAACATTATCGTTGCCACCCCAGGGAGATTAATAGATATTGATGATAAAATGAAATTACAATTTAATGAGCTGCAACTATTAATAATAGATGAAGCTGACAAAATGTTAGATATGGGATTTGAAATGGCAGTTAGTTCTATTATTTCAAAATTACCTAAACAAAGAAGAACAGGACTATTTTCAGCAACTGTTACATCAAATGTAGAAAATATTATAAAAGCTGGAATGAGAAATCCAATTTTTATTGATATTTTTATAAATGGAAAAAATAATAATAATATTTTTATAGAAAATTCAGATTTGAAAATAAAAAATTTAGGAAATTATGGAAATTATTATAAAATAATTCCATTTTCACAAGATAATTATCAAATAAATAATATAAAAAATGAAGTTCCAAAAGGTTTAAATCAATATTATCGTTTAATAAAAAATATAAAATATAAAATTCCACATTTAATACAGATTTTAAATAGTCTATACAACACAGAAAAAAATAAAAAAATAATGCTATTTTTAAGCACATGCAATTTAGTTGATTATTTTAATTTATTATTACCAAAAATATTTAAATATTTTAATATAAACGACTATTCAATATATAAATTACACAGTAAAATAAATCAAAATAAACGTGAAAAAGAATTGAAAGAATTTAAACAAAATTTTAATAATAAAATAAATATTTTATTAACTACTGATTTAGCAAGTAGAGGAATAGATATACCTGATATAGATATGATAATACAATTTGACCCACCTAAAAATGAAGATTCTTATATTCATAAAGCAGGGAGAACTGCAAGAGTAGGAAATTCAGGAATTAGTTTATTATTTTTAATAGAAAATGAATTACCTTTTATTACATATATGAAACAAAAATTTATTTATATTGAAAATTTTCCTTCTTTATTAAAAGATGAAACTATGGAAGATAAAATAGACAATAAAAGTATATTACAATGTATTAAAGATATTAATATTTCTGATAAATGGATTTATGATAAAGCTGTTAATTCTTTTGTTAGTTTTATTAAATTTTATCATGAAATTGAATTAAAATATATTTTCGATTATAGACAATTAGATTTAGGAAATTTGGCTAATTCTTTTCAATTATTAAAATTACCTAGATTGAAAATTAAAGAATTTAATAATGAAAGTATTAAAAATTTTGAAAAAGATAATAATATTGTACCAAAAGATTTAAAATATTTAAATAGCAATATTGAAAAACAAATGAATGAGAAAAAAGAAAAAATATATTTAAAATTAAATGAATTTCATCAAAAAAAAAGAGAAAGAGAAGAAATGAAAATTAATTTTAATAAAAATAATGAAAAAAAAATTAATAGAACAAGAAAAGAAAAAAAAGAAGCAAAAATAAGACAAATGATTGAACAATGGGATGATTTAGCTGATGATGAATTAATGTATAAAAAATATAAAAAAGGAAAAATTTCTAAAGAAGAATATGAAAAATATTTATTAAAAATTAAATAAAAAAAATTATATTTTATAAATATACATTTAATAATAAAAAGAATATATAAAATATAAATTATCAATATATAATTAATATAAGAAACAATAAACTTTTTCAATATAAATATTAATTATTTATAATTTTATATTTTTAATATATTTAAATTTTTTAATTATATATTAATATAAATTAAATATTTTTTAAAAAATAATAAATATCAATATTTTATTAAAAATTAAAATTAATATATATATATATATATTAAAATTATTTTTTTTTAAAATTTTAAATTATTTAACCCTTATATATTATATTTAAAAATTAATGAAAAATTTTAATGGATTAAGTAAGTTAGCCATTTCATATTTTTTATCTCTTCCATGTGATGGCAATACATATTCAGAAGAAGAAAATCCTTTACTTCTTCAAGTAAGACATATTAAAAAAATTCAGAGTGACAAAGAAGTAAAAAAAGATATTTTTACAGCTACTTTAACTGATGATGAATATTATTACAATGGTTTTATTATAAGTATTCCCGAAGGTCAAAGTCAAATAAAAGAAAAAGATATTTTAGAAATAAAAAAATTTTCTATTAATAAAATTCAAAATAATAAAACATTAATATTGATAAAAGAATTTAATATAAATAATTATAATTTAGATTATTTATATCCTGATGCAAAATTATATGATAAA
>JAEEGL015130584.1_pt1 | contig 10136 bp, 9 predicted proteins | sample 9134231 | NCBI WGS metagenome assembly JAEEGL01 (sample SAMN16246548, study PRJNA631951) | gut metagenome | biome: gut microbiome; feature: rumen; material: fiber-attached | host: Bos | place: Iran: Karaj | collected 2018-10
CTATATTAGTAAACTTCATTGGAGGTAGTAAAATTGACTGAAAAAGATAAAATAAAAACATTTAATAATGAACTTTTATATATAGTAGATGATGATTTAAGAAGTGATGCTAAATATTTAGTTGGACATTTACCTGATTATTTCTTTGAAGTAGATGCATCAAGTACTGGTAAATATCATCCTAAGTATGCAGCAGGAATAGGTGGCTTATCAAGGCATGTTAAATCAGCATGTAAGTTTGCTTATGAATTATTAGCAAATCCAATTATTGGAAAACCTTATAGCACTAGAGATAAAGATTTAATAATAATCGCACTTCTTTTACATGATGGATTAAAGTATGGTAAAAAGAAAACAGATAGCTATACAAAGTTTGATCATCCAATACTTGCAAGCGACTATGTAAAAGAAAATAAAGATAAGTTAAATATGACAGATGAAGATATAGAAAAGGTAAGCAGTGCGATTGCCTCTCACATGGGACCATGGAATACAAGTAGTTATAGTGAAGTAGTACTACCTGTTCCTAAAATGCCAATGGAGAAATTTGTGCACATGTGTGATTACTTAGCAAGTAGAAGATTTATAAATTTAGATTTTGATGAAAACAGCAATGTAATAGATGAATCAAAAATATAGGAGGGTTATATGAGTAAAATTAATATTGAAAGAATTAATAAAAAGATGATTGAACTTGGTGAAAATCCAATTACTTTAAAGAAGTTAGAATACGATGAACCAATAATTAAAGATGGATATTTATTAGATGAAGATGGTAATAAGATTGGTACTAAAGGAGATATGTACACAAAAAAGATAATGCATAAGATATTACAAGAAGGATATCTTGATAATAACCCAAGACCACATTATGAAGAAGACTTTTACCAAGGCGCTACATATGATGAAAAAGAAAATGTTATCATTAAAGAAGACGGTACAAAAATCAAAGTTGGGCCAAAGGAAAGTGCTCACGTTATGGAAGGCGGAGTAATGCATTGGTTTCCTGCTCACACTTTAAGCATTAATGATTGCGAACCTTGTGTTTATGATTTATCAAAAGGAGAAAGTCCAGTAATTACATTAAGACCAACTGCAATTAGGAGAGGCATTGCTGAAGTTTTATGGATTTATCAAAAAGAAAGTAATGACCTAGTAGTATTTGATGAGTTATTAGGAAATAATACATGGGATCAAGATCATAAAATACATAACTGGTGGTTAAAGTGGGCTCTTCGTGATAAAAATGGTAATTTTATCCTAAATGAAAAAGGTCATCCAATAATTGGATCTACATATGGTGAAATAATTAGACGTCGCCATATGTTAAGAGAGGAAGTAATTGATAGTATTAAAAAAGATCCTGATGGAAGACGTCATATTACATGTATGTGGCAAATAGATGATTTTAAAGAACCACATGGATTAAAACCATGTGCATTTGAAACACATTGGAATGTTAGACATGAATGGGATGGCAAAGATTATTTAGATATGACTTTAATTCAGCGATCATCTGATTTTGCAACAGCAGGATGTATAAATCAAACTCAATATACAGCTTTATTAAAGATGGTTGCTAAAGAATTATGCTTAATTCCAGGAAAATTTATTTGGAAGGCAACAAATGTTCAATTATATGATCGTCATTTAGATCAAGCAGTTGAGATGTTGAATAGAAAGCCATTTACATGTGGTGCAGAAATCTCTATTATTAATGATAAAGATAAGTTTGATGATTTCGTTCCTGAAGATTTCAAAGTTATAGATTATCCAAGAGAAGATATAAACAAAAAGAATTATCAATTAAAGTTCCCATTGGGAGTATAGTATGGATAAAATAACTTTAATAGCAGCTATTGGTAAGAATAATGAATTAGGTAGAGATAATAAATTAATATGGCACTTTAAAGAAGATATGAAATTCTTTAAAGCTAATACGATGGGTAAATATATAGTAATGGGAAGAAAGACTTTTGAATCTTTACCTCATCTTTTACCAAATAGAAAACATATAGTAATAACTACTAGAGATTTAAAAATTGATAATGTAGATATATTTCATTCCAAAGAAGAAGTGTTAGATTTTATCGCAAATTGTGATGAAGAATTCATGGTAATTGGCGGTGCTAGTCTCTATGAACAATTTATGGAAGAAGCTGATAAAATGCTAATTACTGAAATTGATGATATAGATAGAACAGCAGATACATTTTTCCCTGAAATTGAAAGAGATAAATGGAATGTAAGAACAATTTCAGAGCAAGAAGAGCAAGGAATTAAATTTAAACATTTGGAATATAAAAAGAAATAGATGTTGAGTCTTTTTCTTTTTTTTGTTAAAATTATTATAGAATGGAAGCGATAAAATGGATGACAAAAAAGGTAAAATTATTGTAATTGAAGGAACTGATTGCTCTGGTAAAGCTACACAGTCAAAACTACTTGTTGAAAGATTAAATAAAGAAGGAATCAAATGTATAAGTATAAGTTTCCCTTGCTATGATACTCCAACTGGTAGAATAGTAGGGGGACCATATTTAGGTAAACCTGAGATATGTGATAGTTTCTTTGAAAGCGCAGTTAATGTTGATCCTAAAATTGCATGTCTTTATTATGCGGCTGATAGAAAATATAATATTGGAAAAGTATTAGAGTATGTAAACGATGGTTATATAGTAATACTTGATAGATATGTAACAAGTAATTTGGCACATCAAGGTTGTAAAATAGAAGATAAAGATGAAAGATTTTATATGTATCAATGGATTGATAAACTTGAATACTGGCTTTTAGAATTACCTAAACCTGATAAAACAATATTCTTACATGTTCCATATGATTTTGCAAAGGAATTGAAACAAAATAGACAATTTTTAGATGAACATGAAAAAAGCCCAGAGCATTTAAAAAATGCTGAAAGAGCTTATGTTGAACTTTCTGAATTGTATAATTGGAATAAAGTAGAGTGTGTTAAGGATAATAAATTAAGAACAATTGATGATATTAATGATGAAATATTTAAAATTGTAAATGAATAAAAGGAGAATTACTTCTCCTTTTTCTTATTTTCCTTTTTACTTTCTTTTTTAATTTTTTCACTACCATCTGGATCATTTTCAAATACATCTATTAAATCATTATCAAGTATTTTCTTTTTACCATATTTTGTTTCGGCTTCTTCTTTTGCTTTATCTTTAATTTTTTTGATTTCTTTAGCGCTGATATTTATTTTTTCATCTTTATTATCATATAGATCTATTATTTCAAGTTTTTCTTTTTTAGCTTTTTCTTTTTCATCTTTTTTAATTTCGTCTCTAATACCACTTTCTATATCAACATCAATATCAACAACTCTATATACTTCTTTAAATGTTGTATAACCTTCAACTACTTTTTCAAGTGCATCTTGTAGTAGAGTAGTAGTTTCATCATTATAAAGTACTGCTTTTAATTGATCTTTGTCAATATTTTCATCATTTATTAATTCACGTATTCTGTCAGTTAATATCAGTACTTCATGAAGAGCAATTCTTCCTTTAAATCCGCCATTACATTTTTCACAACCAACAGGTTCATAAACTTCTTTTACATCTTTATTCAAAAGTTTTTTAAATATTTGCTTTTCATAATTAGTAGTTGGTCTTAATTTTTTACACTCAGGACATAAAGTTCTTGCAAGTTTTTGAGATATTATTCCGTTAAGTGCAGTTGATAAAAGATATCTTTCAACGTTCATATCAAGTAGACGTTCTATTGTATTTAATGCATTGTTTGTATGTAGTGTAGATAATACTAAGTGACCAGTGATAGCTGCACGAACAGCGATTTGAGCAGTTTCACTATCACGAATTTCTCCGATAAGTATTACATCAGGGTCTTGTCTTAGGATAGATCTTAGTGCATTTGCAAATGTAAGACCAATTTCTGTATTAACATATACTTGGTTAATTCCTTCAATATTCATTTCGACTGGGTCTTCAACTGTTATTATGTTTCTATCTTCGGTATTAATTTCAGAAAGCATAGAGTAGGTAGTAGTTGATTTACCTGAACCAGTAGCACCAGTAACAAGAATTATACCATTAGGTATATCAAGTAATCTTTTAACTTTCTTTAAATTGTTATGAGAAAATCCAAGGGTTTCTAAACCATTTAAACTGCTAGTGTAATCTAGAAGACGTAAAACTATTTTTTCACCTTCATTAGTTGGAAGAGCAGATACACGCATATCTAATTCTTTACCATCAATTACACCTTTAATAGCACCATCTTGTGGGATACGTGTTTCAGTAATGTTCATCTTTGAAATTAATTTAACTCTTGTTGCTAAATTTTTTTCATACATTTTAGGAACTTTTGAATGATCTTTTAGACGACCATCAATTCTCATACGTATCATCATACAATCTTCTTTTGGATCAAAATGTATATCGCTGGCGTTGTGTTGAGAAGCATATATAATGATTCTGTTTACTATATCTACAATCGGAGTATTAACGAAATCATACTCTACCATATTATCAGCCCCTTATATCTTATTTTCTTATAACATTTATATTATATAATAATTTTTTTCTATTTACAAGAATATAAAGTAATTATAAAAACAACTTTATTGAAAAAAATCTATAGTATTAATTGCATTTTTAGTATATAATTATTATGTTAGGATACGAGGTGATAAAATGGATAACGTAAAAAATAATAGAGGATTCGTTTTAGTTGAAGCAATTATTACTTCTGTTTTCGTTCTTGGATTATTTGCCTTCATTATCGCTAATATAATTCCACTTATCGGAAATTATGATAAGGAAAGAGATTATGATACGATTGACAGTATATATGATATCCATTTAATACAAAAAATGATTCTACAAAATTCTGAAGATAGATTACGTGGGCTTATTGATTTACCAAGTAAAGGATATATGATTTTTGAAGGAACTGGTATTTGCAATTACGTAAATGACATAAATTATTGTAAATCATTATTATCTCGTGATTACCTTGATGTTAAAAAAATATTAATAACTAAATATGATGTTACAGAATTAAAGAAAAATTCTGGTAATTTTGAACGTGCCCTTAAAGAATATATAGATAATATGCCAAAATATGATAATGAAGGGTTACCAACAAATGAGAATAGAATAATTGTAATGTTTAATGATGGAAGAATTGCTAATGCTGAAATAGTAACTGGAATTGTTATAAGTGGAGGCGGTTCTGAAAATACATGTACTGGTTTACCAGAATTTACTTATACTGGAACATATGATATTGATTACAGTAAATGCTATATTTACTTTTTAACTTCAGGAACACTAGTATTGAATTCAAATATGCAAGCTGATCTTCACTTAGTTGGTGGGGGTGCTGGTGGCCTTTGTGGTGGTGAAGGAAAATACTTTGGTGGCGGTGCTGGACGTACAACTACTCAAAAAGGCGTTTCCCTTACTGCTGGTTCTTACGAAATACATGTAGGAGATGGTGGAAAAGGTGATGATAACTGTTCAAGTGGTCAACCTAATGCTGAAAATGGTGAAGCAACTACTGCCTTTAGTCTTACTGCTTTAGGTGGTGAAGTTGGAGTAATAAATAGTCATGCCGGAAATGGCGGCTCTGGTGGCGGTAGTATCAATAGTAAAGGTGGTACTGATGGTAGTGCTGGAAATGGATCTAACGCTGGTGCTGGACAAAGTACTACTACTAGAGATTTTGGAGAAACAAACGGAACGCTACGTGCCGGTGGTGGTGGAGGTGGAATTAATCATGTAAGAGAAGATAGTTCCTCACTACCATGTATAACTGGAAACGGCGGATCCGCAGTTGGCGGATCTGGCGGCGGCGGTGACGGTGGACGTGGGAAAAACGGTACTCCTGGTATTGATAACTATGGAGGAGGCGGTGGCGGCGGAGGTGTCTGCACTGAAGCCAATGGTTCATCATATACAAGTGGTGGTGCTCGTGGAGGCTCTGGTATAGTTATTATTCGTGTCGCTGGATAATTTGGTTTGGAGGAATGTTATGCTTAAAAATAATAGAGGTTTTACTGTTATTGAATTGATAATGAGTTTTGTATTCACTAGTATTTTAGCAATTTCATTGTTTTCGATTGTACTAAATTATCGAAATAAAGAAGTAGATACTAGAATAGAAAATCAGTTATTAGATTTTAAAAGTAATTTAATTATTGATGTTCAACAGGACATTCAAAGATATGGATTGAATTCTGTTAATTATTGTGTTGGAGTAGAGAAATGTCTTCTTCTAACATTTAATGATGGTAAAGAAAAAGAATTCGCAATTAAAGAGGAGTTTCAGGTAGTAGAAATATCTGGCCAAGAGTTTTCTTATCGTACACAATATATTTCATATGGTGGAGTAAAATATGAAATACCTGATTCTTCAAATGTAACAATTAAAAGTGATTATTTGTTAGAAAAAACTACTGAAGCAGATGATTTAGAAAATAATATGCCGTTATATAAAATAAAAGTAACTTTAGTGCATTCTAGTTTAAGTGATGATGTAAACATTTCAATAGTTGCACCTGGTACTAATAAATATGAAAGAGGTAGTGGAACATATAGAGAATACTTTACTGGAAATGCTGTTACTGTTCAATTAAATAATTCAATACAAAGAAATTTTGTTGTAATTCAAAATAGTAGTGATTACAATGACACACTATTATTGCTATATAACGATACACGTGATTTAAGTGCCACTATTCCTTATGGAAATGTTAAATTTAATGACAGTAGAAGCTTTGGAAATAAATATGATGGAAGTACTATTATGAATAAACTTGATATGCTTTCATCTTCTTGGAGTAATGCAAGAAATGTTAGACTTATAACAGTTGATGAAATAGGTTATATTGCAAGAATTTCTCCAAAAAGTAAAACATCTTCATTTATTTCAATTGGAGATAGGGGAGATTTTACTAATGGTAGTTACTGGACTATGTCGCCAAATGATAATGATGAAGAAAGAAAAACTGTATGGTATGTAGATGGAACTACTAATGAACTTAAAACTGCTTATGTCGATTCACAATATAAGTTAAGACCAGTTATTACAATAGATAAGAAATTTATAAATAATTAAATAAATATACAATTGTAAAGCATAATATTGCATGCGTAATTCTCGCTAAAAAAAAGTTTTTATATTTGATTTTAGTATCGCTTATTATGCTTTTTACTTGGAGATGAATACTTATACCATTAAATGATATTAACCCACTTATTATTGCGGCTTTTAGGCGAAAACTAATATTACTGTTTGCAATATAAGTTATTCCAGAAGTGATTTCTATTAGACCCTTTAAGATTAGACTTATAATGCTATCATTTAAAATAGTCTTATCAAGAATAGTTATTATAATTAAAGAAAATATAATTATTCCTAAGATGTTTATTAGAACTTTAAAAGCTTCATTTATAGAGTTAATTAAGTAGATTATAAAACTTTTCTTCTTTTTAATTTCTTCGCTATAACTATTGTTTATAATTTTGTCTTTTGGTTTAAAGATAATACCTATAATTAACCCTGTAATTAGATGTATAAAAAATATAACATAACCTAATTTCTTACTTTTTAGTAATGTTTCTCCAACAATTGAGATAATGAATAAGGGATTTGAAAAACTAGTAAACATTATTAAGTGATTAGCTTCTTCAATCGATATTTTTTTATTAACAAGTAGATTTCTGGTATATATACTTCCAGTAGGAAAACCGGTAAATATGCTTGTGACTATGGCATAAGCTGAATTCTTTGATAAATTGAATAATTTTTGAATAATATTTCCTACTGAATTACTTAAATAATCTATAAAATTGTAATTTATTAATAGATTTGATATAAGAAGAAATGGAAATATTGATGGTAATAGATTAGTAAACCATATATTAGCGGCAAATAAGATATTTTCTTTTATATCTTTTGAGTATAAAAAGAGGAAAATAAAAATATTTATCAACAATATATTAATTAAAATATTTATTAAATTATTTTTCATAAGTTTTATTCTTTCTGTTATAATTAAAGAGGATGTGATAATATGTTTAAAAAACTTTATAATAATCTGTTAGGATTTTTAAGAGAGAATTACAAATTTATTTCGTTTTTGATAATTCTTGTAATTGTACTTAGATATCCTTTACCATATTATGTATTTACTTCTGGTGGTATTACAGATTTAAATAAAAGATTTGAAATAGAAAATTCATATGAACAAAAGGGTAGTTATAATTTATCTTATGTTACTCAAATTGATGGTAATGTTTTGACATATGTACTTTCATATATAATTCCTAGTTGGGATTTATCGAGAGTTGATGATTTTCAAGTTAATAGCAATGAAACCTTTGATGAAATGTTAAAACGTGATCGTTTAATGCTTACATATGCTAATCAATCAGCTACTTTAATCGCATATAAATGGGCAGATAAAGATATTAAAATTAATGATTCAAAGTTCTATATTTTTGCAACTTATGAAGAATTAGTATCAAATAAAAAAATATCAATTGGTGATGAATTGGTTAAAGTTGATGGTATTGAAATAAATAAATTTGCTAATGCTACTACTGCAATTGCTAATGATTCTGACCCTGGTTTACAAACAATACAGGAGTATATTGCATCAAAAGAAGTTGGAGAATATGTAACTTTAGAATTAGCAGATGGCGATAATAGTTATACTACTAGTGTTAAAGTTAATAATATTGGTGGTAGAAAAATGATGGGTATTGGCTTTATTCAAATACTTGATTTGGAAGTTGAACCAAAGATAGAATTTAAATTTGCTAGTTCAGAAAGTGGTTCAAGTGCTGGTCTTATGACTACTTTAGCAATTTATGATGCCCTAATTGAAGAAGATTTAACTCATGGATTAAAAATTGCTGGAACAGGTACAATTGAAATTGATGGTTCTGTTGGAGAAATTGCTGGAATTAAGTATAAATTAAGTGGCGCTGAAAAGGGTGGAGCAGCAGTGTTTTTAGTGCCTTCTGGAAGTAATTATGAAGAAGCAGTGAAAATAAAAAAAGAACGTAATTACAAAATTGAAATAGTAGAGATTAAAACTTTTGATGATGCAATTAACTATTTGAAAAATATGGAAACTGAAAAAGAATAATTGATTTATAATTATATAAATGTTATTATATATTTATGATAAAGAGGGGAATATAGTATGGATGATTTAAAGGCACTATACTTACGTATTGAAAATCCAATTGATAATAAAATTAAGTGGAATAAGATATTGAATATATATTCCACTTCTTATGATTATGCAGAATTCTATTCTTACTGTACTAAAAGACATAAACAAGTAGATACAATTAATTATGATCAAGAAGATAAAAAAACATTCTGCTTAATAATGTGGTCAATTTGGAAAAATAAAATATTAAGTTTTTCTGAAGAAGAACTACGTGATAGAATTGAAAACAAAAAATTCGATTATGATATATATGAAGTAGTAAGTAATATTAAAAAATTAGATAGTATTAAAACTTATACAATATTGCAACAAATATTAACTAATCATGATATTAATAGATATTTTTCATATTTGTTTGATGATTTTGATCATAAAGTTAATATTTATTCTGATTTTGATGTAAGAAAAAATCCTAATTATAATATAGTTTTTTCAATGAAAATAAATGCCCCTCATTTATATAAAATATTGAAGATATATGTTAATGAATGTATAAGAAGAGAAATACCATATTATATAAAGTTTAATGAAGTTGGAGATAAAATAGTATTAAATTTATATACTGATATTGAAAACTTTAAAATTAATGAAACAATTCTTAACTTAATTAAAAAAGAATATTATGATTTCTTCTGTGAAAACTATGATTTATTATCTGGTAATATTAATGAAATAATAACAGTTAAGAATAAAAATAATTTTAATCTACAACAATATTTATCTGAAAAAGCTCTGATATTATTTAGATCTTTCGATAGTGTTACATATGAATACTTAATTAATCATTTAAATACTTTGGTTTCATACAAAGGTGGAAGAATGAACATCATTGATTATTTGTCTACCTATGTTATGGAAAGAGTAGTAAATCAATTAGTAAGCCACACTATTA
>JAEEGL016464769.1_pt1 | contig 10136 bp, 9 predicted proteins | sample 9134231 | NCBI WGS metagenome assembly JAEEGL01 (sample SAMN16246548, study PRJNA631951) | gut metagenome | biome: gut microbiome; feature: rumen; material: fiber-attached | host: Bos | place: Iran: Karaj | collected 2018-10
AAGTCAAGCACGAATTTGTTGCACAAATGTTGCTAACGGTTTTCCCCGGTTTTGTGGTACATTCCTACTTGTCGCGCAAGCCCGCGCGAAACACCCTCCATGCCCCGCCACCGACCCCGCCCCCTTCTCGATTCCGCCCGCACGCACCGCCCTGTCCCGCGCGTCCTTCCGGACGAATTCGTCCTCCCCGGAAATCCCGCAGGAGCGGAGGCAATGAGAAGCTTGCCTCAGGCGCCGCGCCCGCGCGTAACGCGGCCGGAACGCCGTGACGGGGTCCGCACCCCGCCACGCAGGAGCGTTGCGCACGACGCGGTTCCGTTAAGATGAACCCGCATTTTCCGATTGAGATTGCGGCCGGTATCGTGTAGAATAACGCCCTGTCATGCGCATTGCATCGACGCTCTGCGAAAGGAACGTTCCGTGGATTTGAAATCGAAAGCGACGAAGGCTCCTTCCGGGCGTGACTCTGGGAGTCTTCGTTCCGTTTCTCCCCGCCGTTCCACGCCGATCCGGTTCATCGATCTGTTTGCCGGGTGCGGTGGGCTCTCCGAAGGCTTTGTGCAGGCAGGGTACGTCCCTGTCGCGCACGTGGAGATGGACAAGGCCGCTTGTTTCACGCTTCGGACTCGTTGTGCGCTTCATTGGCTGATGACAAACAATCAACACGATGCCTACGCCGATTACTTATTGGGCAAACTGTCCCGTTCGGATTTGTATGCCAAAGTTCCGAAATCGGTTTTGGATTCTGTTCTCAATGAAGAAATTGGCGACGATTCTCTTCCGAACATCTTCTCCGCAATCGATTCCTTGTCGTGCGGAAACAAAATCGATTTGATTGTCGGCGGACCTCCCTGCCAAGCGTATTCGTTGATCGGCAGGGCGAAGGATGAAAACGGAATGAAGGGCGACAAACGCAATTACCTGTTTAGGTATTATGCGAAGTTCTTGGAACGTTACGCTCCACAGTTCTTCGTTTTCGAAAACGTGTTGGGCTTGCTTTCCGCAAAAGACGAAAGCGGGAAACGATACTTGGATATGATGCGGGAAGATTTCCTGCGTCTTGGCTACAGGACCGTTTACAACATCCTCAACGCCGACGACTACGGCGTTCCTCAAAAGAGGAAAAGGATCATACTGATCGGCAAGAAAGATGCTGGACAACATTTTGCTTTCCCGGATATTGCCCGGAAACCATATGCGTTTACGGTCGGCGACATGATTTCGGATCTACCGCCATTGGTTCCAGGAGAAACGGCGTCGCCGATAAAACCAGGAAGGCGCAAGCAAAAAGCACTGTCGGCAACTCATGTTGAGGATTCGACTCTTCCCATCACCCAACACGCTGCGCGTCCGCATACCAAACAAGACCTGGAAATCTACAAGCGGGTTGTCCGTCTCTGGGACAAGTCAAAGACCCGTCTTTCCTACGAAAATCTTCCAAAGTCTCTGCGTACGCACAAGAATGTCAGTTCGTTCTTGGACAGATTCAAGGTGGTCGCTGCAGATTTGCCTTGCAGCCACACGGTCGTGGCGCACATTGCACGGGACGGTCACTACTACATCCACCCCGACTTGAAACAAAACCGGTCTTTGTCCGTCCGCGAAGCGGCACGGCTCCAGACGTTCCCAGACAACTACTATTTCGAAGGAACGAAAGAAGGGCAATTCCGGACGGCGGCATTCCGGCAGATCGGCAATGCCGTGCCGGTTTTGCTTGCATACCGGATTGCGGAAATATTGAAAGGCGCATACAGATGAATACGAAAAAAGAAGAGTTTTTACCGATTAGACCTGCTGGTCGTCTCATTCTTACGATTGGACGAGATTTAATCAAAAGTCCTGCAGCGGCGATTCTTGAACTTGTAAAAAACGCCTATGATGCGGATTCTCCCAGCGTTAACGTCTCTATTGTCGCTGATAGAACAACTCGCAAAGTAGCCATTTCCGTCAAAGATGCCGGACATGGAATGACCGAATCGATTGTCAAAGATTCGTGGTTGGTGCCGGCAACAGGAGATAAACTCAAGCGGAAACGGAGTCCTAAAGGGAGAGTGTTACAAGGACGAAAAGGCGTTGGGCGATTTGCCGCCGCCATTTTAGGTGAAAATTTGCGTTTGGAGACCACGGCCAACGACACGAAAACGACCGTCAGCTTGGATTGGCGAATGTTTGAAGAAGCACAGTATCTTGACACCGTCAAAGTGAAGGTGTTATCCGAGACCGTTAGTGCTCCTTCAGGCACCACGCTAGAAATTGTTGGCAGCGATGGTTATCTTGAACAGTGGAGTGAGAAACAGCTGGATCGAATGGAATACGAGTTAAAAAAGCTCATTCCTCCGACTGCGGAAGATAGTTCGGAAAGCGCATTTTCAGGTCGGCCTTTTTCAATTTGGTTGACCATATCTGGATTTGGAAACAAAGATATAAACGAAGCATTGCAACCATTCCCTCTTCTTTCGTTATTTGATTATCGTATATTTGGAACTCTGTCATCAGATGGACACGGGGAACTTGTCTATGCTTGTCAGAAGTTGCCCAATATCCAAGAAGAGCACATCGTTGCGGATTTCGGTGCCACAGGGTGTGGCAACCTTCGCTTTGACATTCGTGTATATGATCGTGATAGAACATCAATTGAACAATTGATTAAGCGAGGTTTTCACGACGAAAAAGGCAAGTATGCGGATGACCTAACTGCTCGGAGCGTATTGTCGGCGGCCAGTGGTATCGGAGTGTATCGTAATGGATTCCGGATAAGTCCTTTGGGTGATGCTGAAAATGACTGGTTGGAACTTAACAAAAAAAGGGTTCAAGCACCGTCCAAGTGCATCGGTAGCGACCAAGTGATTGGGTGTATTCACATTGAATCCGAAGAAGCATCCGGATTGATTGAAAAAAGTGCTCGCGATGGATTGCGCGAAAACTCTGCATATGAAGGGTTTAAGAGGTGCGCGTCACAAGTAATTAATTGTATTGAGAGTAGACGATTTGCATTCAGGCAAAAAGAAGGATATGGAAGGAAACTTCAGAAACTGGGCGTCAAACTCGCGTTTGCATTTGCATTTGACGATTTTCGTGCGCGAGTGACGAAAGAATTGCGAAAATCAAAAGTCTCCGCAAAAACAATATCGGAGATCGAGAGATTTATTTCTGCAAAAGAAACCGAACAGGCTCAAGTTTTGGATGATGTTGAGTCCGCAATAGCCTTGTATCAAGGACAGGCGACATTAGGAAAAGTCATAAATGTTGTGATTCATGAAGGAAGGCGTCCGTTGAATTATCTGAAAAACCAGATACCGAACATCCGATATTACCATAAGAAATACAATCATTCCAAAGACGTTTCGGATTTCAATGAAGTTGACCGTTTGCTGACTGGCACCGAAGGCCAGATAAAGTGCTTTGCTGATTTGTTTGGTCGAATTGATCCATTGGCCATTTCGGCTCGGAAAAACCAACGGGAGGAAAGCATTAAGTCCATTATTGATGATTCCCTTAAAGTGTTTGAAAACGAGTTGGCAGCACACCAAATAATTCCGGAAGTGGAGTGTGACGCCGGATTGACTGTAAAGTGTTGGAGACAAGACTTGCAGGCTGTTTTTGTCAACTTAATCGACAATAGTATCTTCTGGATGTCGGAAAAGAAATCAGCAACGCGCAAGATATCCATCGTGGTAGAAGTTAACCCCGACGGTGAATTGCAAATGGATTACCGAGATACCGGCCCGGGCATCCCCGATGATTTGATTGAATCAGAAATCATATTTGAACCTAATTTTTCAACCAAAGTTACTGGCACTGGGTTGGGCTTGACCATCGCCGGAGAAGCAGCCCAACGGAATCATTTTCAATTGCTTGCCCTTTCATCGAGAACCGGGGCGTATTTCCGACTGATGTCTATCAGAGACAATAAGGAGACAAAGTGAAACTGTTGTTGATCGAAGATGCAAGAGAGGATCTCGACGCATTCATGACAACGTTAACACGTTGGAACGAGGAACATTCCGACGCGTCAAAAATCGACCTCATAGAAAAACATACATTCGCTGAGGCAATGGCATTTTTGCACAGTTACGATTTTGTTGGTATAGATGGCATCATTTTGGATTTGAGTTTGAACCGCAAAGGCGATGCGGGAGCAGCTATCATTGAAGAGTTGTCGAAAATGAAACGGCGTGTTCCGGTTTACATTTTTACCGCCACCCCGGACGCGATAACCTTTCCGTATGTCTTGGACAAAAAGAAGAAAGGCGAGTGCGGGTATGATGAGGTCTTCAAAATGTTCGAGCTTTCTTGGCAAATTGGGTTGTCGCGAATTCTAGGCAATACAGGCAAGCTTGAGGAATGCTTGAAGCAGATATTCGACCATGGGATTGTTCCGAATTTTCGGTTCTGGAGCGAGTATGCAAAATTATCAGGAAGCGAAGGAGCTGAGCGCGCTTTGGCCAGACATGTTGCATTGCAGTTGCATGACATGTTGGATGGTGACAATGACAAATTTGCGCCTCATGAGTTTTACATGACCAATCTTGAGAAGTCGCGCAAGTTTGTCAAAGCGGGCGATTTGTTGAAGCAGTCAAGCAAATACTATGTGGTCATGACTCCTCCGTGCGATTTGGTTGTTCGCGAATCTACCAAGAAACCAAAGTCTGATACCATATTGCTAGGATCGCTTGAAGATGCGCAGCCCCTCTTGTCTGTCATAGAGAAATGTACAACGAAACGGATGAAAAAGGAGGGAAAATCAGACGATGAAATCAAGGAGATTGTGTCTGAGAACATCAAGTCGGTCAAGACCAATCGATATTGCTTGTACTACCATTACGCGCCTTGCGCACTTGGACTTCCCGAAATGATACTGGATTTCAGGAAACTAACTGTTGTTTCGCATTCGTCAATTGAGAAAGCGTATTCGCAAGTTGGACTTCGAATTTCGCCAACCTTTTTTAGAGATATATTGTCGAGGTTTTCTGCCTATTATGGTCGGCAGGGGCAGCCAGAACTGGATGTTTCCTAGCTCAGTTCGAAATGAAAGGACGAGTAAGAAATGATGGAGAACACCCATCCATTGAAATCAACCCAAATCCTCGATGACTGCCAGCGGTCGTTGGCCTTGCTGGAGGAGGTGCCGGACGGCGACAAGCAGCTGTTCCGGATTTATTGGACTTTTTGCCTTGTAGCCTTGCGCGGCGTCGAAGATGCGTTGCTGAATTCGGATGCCAAAACGTATCCCGGATTGAAACCCCTCTTGGAGAAACGACACGACGAATTGATGGCACTCAAGGACCGGTATCCCGAAGACGTTGCGTACGATATTTGCGACAGCGAAGACTACTTGATCTATCACCGGCTCATCAGGGGCGAACGCAACGCCGTCGTACATCGCTTGTCGCAATCGTACGTTGACACGACCTGGTTCGCCATTTCGTCCGACGAGATGTTCGACGGCGGCAACATCTACTTGCCCATGTCGGATTCGGACAAATGGGGTCACGACGACTGCCGCGACTGGATGCAGAAGGGCATCGATTGGTGGAGAAAGGAGATTGATGCCTTGGTCAAAGGACTGGAGCGGCTTGAAAGCGGCGGAAGCCATCGTTGATCGTTTGTCAATTCAACGAAAAGACGGCGAAGACTTGTTGCCGTGTATGATGGTTTCGACGCCTTTCGAATGGATACGGGTTGGATCCGGCGATTGAGGCTTGAAACGGGGCTGAACAGCTTTCGTTCGGGGGCGACAACCATTCCGTCCCGGGCAATGAGGGACAGAGAGCCTCTCCTCTGCTGGGAATGGCTGTTGATGGGTGTTTTCTTGCATCCCGGGTAGAGGCAGTATGTCCGAATGTCGGCTGTTGCCTGTGCGGCAAGCGCCGAACACTCCATAAGGCATTTCTGGAACCGGTCGAGTTCCATTTCCCCCGAATCAAACTACCGAGCCTCCGTTCCGGGCTAGGGAGCGAACTCGACAATCGAAGTCATAGCCTGGTAAAGATCAGCCAAAAGAGGCCTCAAAGAAACCTGATACTGGGTGCGATCAGGAACGTGTTGAAAGAGGTCATACACGTCTCTGGGTCTGGCGTTGATGGTAAACGAAGGGAGTTTCGTGAGAATACTATCGCCGCGCATTCCCGCCTTCGCCTCTTCAAGATTCTTGTCAAACTTCTCCTTGAATTCAACATCTTCGGAAGCGTGGTAGTAGAGAGTATAAAGATAGAGGATGGTGTCGGCCGCCGGCTTTCTGGAAGTCACATTCGCCATGCTGAAATCGGAGAAGACGCGATCTATGACATCCTTCGGTTCGCATTCACAACGAATGAATCGATTGTAAACTTGTTTGTCCGGCAATAGACTCAATCCGACCGCATAGGCGGTCAGAACCGTCCAGGCATGGCTTTCGTGGTCTTGCGCGCACGCCACAAGGGCAAACTTCCGAATGCCGTATTCCACGGCTCGGGGTGGAAGACGCGCCGCATCCGCAATGATGCAAAACGCGGAGAAGAAACTACTGACGGCAGTCATACCGTTATCGGGATCGATGGCCTTGGCAACTTGCGACACGAGAAGCCGGTCTTGAAGGAATCCGGACAGGGAACTCCGCGGAAGAATGAAGTTTACGTCGATGAACCGTTGCAGGTATCCTTGTGCGTCGATTTCCCCGTAGACGGATTGAATGGAAGATGCCAGCTGGAGCCGATCGATGCCTAGTATGAAAACAATGTTCTCAACCGCGAAGAGGTGCTTGATTCGTTCCAATGTCTCGATTGCGAACGTTGGTCGGCAGCGGTCCAGTTCGTCGACGATGACAACGAGCGGTTTGTCCGACCAATTACGGATATTCTTTGCAAGCGATTTAAGCGCATTGACGAGTGCGTCCCTTGACGTGGAAATGGCTTCATACTCTTGGAGGAGTTTTTCCGTGGTCGTTTCGAGATCTTCCGTCGAAATGGCATCGATGTCGATCTTCGTTGCGTTCTTGACAAACGACTTGAACAAGGCGATGCCTGCATGTTTCAGCACTGATGGCATCGCTGATTTTATACTGCCGGGAAGTGTTTCCTGAGGCAGGCGTCCGATGGAATTCCGCAGTTGGCCAAGGAGCGAGAGCAAGGGGTCTTCAAAGAAGTCGTCCTGCCACGCGTTAAAGTAGACGGCAAATCCTTTTTGTTCTTCATACATCTTCTGGAAGCGTTTGAGGAAGAACGTTTTCCCTTCTCCCCAACGTCCGTTCAAACCAATCGTGAGCGGACCGACTTGGCCGGCAATCATATTGACAAGACGCTCGGCCGCGTTCTTCCGGCCAAACCTGTCTTTTGCCCATAGATTGCCGGTTTCAGGGATAATCTCGCCGTAATCGGGTTGCTTGAACTGGTAAGCGGCAAGCGATCTGGATTTTGGTTGCACGTTTTTAGAATTTTGTTTGGACATGAAATCGCACCTTGAGAAAAGTGGCTATAGTCCTTTACGGCCGGTGATACACATTTATTCGTAAATTGATGAATTCTACTAATCCATCAAGAATTCAGTTTCCGCTCTTCAGTTTATGCGCTGTTTGTTTGGTTGACATTGACGAAGGACTACACGGAGAAGTTTCCTGTAGCCGTAGACGTATTCGACCATAATGCTAAAGCAGTCACGGATTGGATGTGAAGGAATCTACTGTGTTCGGAACTCTCATTAGGAGATATGCTGGGCGTCGCCGAATCCGACGTGTTCACGAGGGGGGCGAGTGGCCGGTCATATTGGTAATATCCGAAAAAACCTCGGACGCCTTTTTCTTCTTCGGTTCTTCTCTCGGTGCACAACGCTTGCGTATCACAAACGACAATAGCTTTAGTAATACAAACCACAGAAGCACTATTAACGTGTATAGCAGAAAATACAGGGGAAAAGGAAGGCAGAACAGAAGCCCGAGTCGGCTATGGTTTTCCAGAGCGATCAGCACGACGGACGCAATCGCAAAGCAAATCATGATAAACAGAACAAAAAGCTCAATCCATTTGATGGAAGTTTCCTTCTCGCGGTAGAAGGGAGCAACGAGATACTTAAATATTTTGCCCACGATAGCAAGAATTCTGCTGTTGTCGTCAATGTTTGACAAGGTTCCGGCATTCACCGTTCTATCAACCAAGTCGTGAACTCTATTTCGCACAACATGGAACAAGTTTTTCCTTGCTGTGGGAATCGTTGAAAGCAGGATGTTCAGCGTAAAACTGATAGAATACAATGCGAACGCACACGTTATCTGTCCGTCCGCAACCACAAGCCAGGCCCATATCGATTTCATCATTATGCAGCAACCTCTTCTGAGATGTTCCGAATCCTTAGGAACTGGTCAATCAATGCGTTGGCGACGTCGGGACGATTTGCAGAGAATGCCGCCTTTCTTTGGTTGAGATCATACTCGACACGAACAGAGCATCCATCCGCAACGGCAAAGTGATAACCACAAATATTCTGGATTTCTTGTCCCGCCTTTCTTAATTTCTCCTTGCAGACGACGAAAGAAACGCTCTTAAGTTCCTCTGGCATACGGTCAGCAGTTTCAGTAGCAACAAGGGAGATTTTGACCCCCCGACGCAGTGCGCGGCGCAACGCATCGATTACCAACACATTCCACACATCATTGCGGAACGCTCCCGAAAAGGCGATAAAATGCTCCTTTGCAGCGTCCAACATTTCTTCAATAATGATGGCCGCATGCTGCGGCGAAGAGTTTGGGACGACTTCGCTGTTTTTGGATGCGATGGCATTACGCACGGCAATCCTGTAGACTTTCAAGATGTCTTCTCTTTCAGAGGGTTTCATTGGGGTTGTTGGGTTGGATTTTATTATGGGTTAACTCAAAGACTAGGAAAGTGAGAATGAGGCAAACTGAAATGGGTGTTTGCATGGGACAAAGTCCATGTTTGGATTGAAGGCAAGCCGGAACACACACAATTCCGGACAGACACCTTCTGCTCGTGTGAATACTGCAAACAACGAGGACAAATGCTCATGACGAGATTTCGATTCTTGTCGTTTCGATGAAACGGTAACTTCATTCAATCAAAAGAGTAGTCCATTGCCGTTCTTGTCGATCAAGTTTTGAAGAGTGTCAATTCACGGTTGCTTCGGGTCGGCATAGAAACACGAGACACACCCACCGCAAATCTCCCTTCCATGGTTTTGTTGTTCCGACAGGGTTGAACGCATCTCCGATCGAGACCGTGACGGATTGCTGCATTTCCGAACGCCCTTTTTCAATTGACGTCCGCAAAGAGTATTATGTTGCGAGTTGGGGATAAAACCACCATTTGCATCAAAGGTTCCCTCAACAACATGTTTGTTTTTCGCGTTGTCGGCATCGATGTACTGCTTATCGTAGATTGCCCAACCTTTGCTGGTGGTGTTTTTGAGCAGGGTTGTTCCCATTTGTCATTTCTTTCTTTTTGTGTTTATGGATTTGGTCTTGGAGCGTCGCGCCTCGTCAATCGGCGAGAGGCGCACAAAGTGTGGCGCACAACTGAGGCGGTATTCTACCATAGTGTCAATCGAACCGTTAGCAACATTTATGCAACAAATTTGTTCTTGACATTTGGGGCGGAGGGCGTTCTCCGAGGGAGAATGACGGGCGGGCTAGAGGCGGCGGAGCGGACCAGGCACAAGCGATGTGGCGATGCTGACATATGCGGGAGCGGACAGACCGCCGTGAAGACTTCACAGATATCCGTGCAGACGGAGACGTCGTGAGGCGTTTCGATGAACTAAACGCCCTTACCGCTCGCTACGAGCAATCAAGGACGTTGTCCTTCGGCAATCACGGCTGCAAGTATGGCGGAATCCCAGAGAAGCCTGGGGAGAGAGCTCCACACGTGCCAGTCCAGATCCGGCGCGCGGCTGAGCGAATAGACGAAGGCGATCGCCGGCACGCAGAGCAGGAGCAGCGTCGCCGCCTCGAGCGCCGCATTTGTCTCACGCGGAGTTCGCGGAGTCCACGGGGTGTTTTGGGATGGCGCGCTCGCCGAGCGCGCCGTTGGGGCATCCAGGTCGTCGTCTTGCATCTCGAGTCTTGCGACGTGCGATTGTCGACCTGCAACGGCACGAGCGAAACGAGCTCGGACCGTCGTGGCCGAGGTTAGAAGGCCGAGCGCCGCGAG
>JAEEGL016695528.1_pt1 | contig 10136 bp, 10 predicted proteins | sample 9134231 | NCBI WGS metagenome assembly JAEEGL01 (sample SAMN16246548, study PRJNA631951) | gut metagenome | biome: gut microbiome; feature: rumen; material: fiber-attached | host: Bos | place: Iran: Karaj | collected 2018-10
GGGCAGCAATTGGCTACCCTTATCTCTACAATTATTTAAACAGGAAAAGGTCGTTGATGGATTTCTTGATGTTCACGTGCTTGATGGCGTGGGCAAACATCTTGTCCAGACTCAAGATCCTTACCTTGGGGCACTTCTCGGTGTCAAAGGGGATACTGTCGCTGATGACCAGTTCATCCAAGCCGCTGGCCATGACCCTTTCGCTTGCGGGATCGCTCATCACGGCATGCGAGATGTAAGCGCGCACCGAGCGGGCGCCGCTATCCTTCATCAGCGAGGCAGCCTTGCAGATGGTGCCTGCGGTATCCACCATGTCGTCGATGAGGATCACATCCTTGTCCTTTACATCGCCGATGATGGTCATGCTCTCGACCACATTGGCCTGCAGGCGGTGCTTGTGACACAGCACGAGCGGGGCATTAAAGTATTTGGCATAGGAATTGGCACGCTTGGCACCGCCCACGTCGGGCGAGGCGATGACCATGTTCTCGAGATTCAGAGAAGCGATGTCGGGGACAAACATCGTTGAGGCATACAGGTGGTCAACCGGAATATCAAAGAATCCTTGAATCTGGTCAGCATGCAAGTCCATTGTGATCAGGCGGTCGATACCGGCTGCAATCAGCAGGTTGGTGACCAGTTTTGCTGCAATGGACACTCGGGGTTTATCCTTGCGGTCCTGACGAGCCCAACCGAAGTAGGGGATAACGGCAATGACCGACTGCGCCGATGCGCGCCTGGCGGCATCAATCATGAGCAACAGTTCCATGAGGTTCTCGCTGGCCTTGAAAGTGGACTGCACGAGATAGACCTCGGCACCGCGCACAGGCTCCTCATAGCAAACCTCAAACTCTCCGTCGGCAAAATGCGCGATATTGATTTTGCCCAGTTCCACACCCAGTTGTTCTGCTATCTTCAGGGCTACGTAACGAGAATTAGTGCCCGAGAAAATCTTCATTTCAGCCATAACAAAAGATAAGATTTAGAATGTTTGGGCAAAGTTAAGCAATTATCGCCGTTCTCGCCCAATCTTTCGGAATAATTTTTTTAAAAAATAGAGGCGGTGTGTCATCAACCAAAGGCTGGAACTCTAACCGCCCTGTTACACGCCACCAAATATCACGCTAAGTCGCAAAGACGCTAAGTATTTTTGATTTTCAGACAATTATCATAGTCAAAACATGGAAACTTTTTGATTGATTAAAACATTTCATATTGTCTGACATATCATAAACAAATGACGTGATGTATTAAAAATTAAATTCTTAGCGACTTAGCGTGAGGGAAAACCTTTATTCAAGCCAAGGCGCTGATGTTTAATAAAATGGCTGAATGTGGAGCGATGTTTACGGGTAGGGTGGTGTCGGCCGATAAGGTCACATCAGTGTCTTCCCCAGTGAGCAAGTCGTGACACCGGTAACGGCCGTGGGGCATCGAAGCACAGTCCAGCGCATGCTGTGGAATACGGATGGAGGCATGCATCTCATTGTCTCCAAAGTTGACGGCAACCAGAGTCATCTCTCCGTCGCAATGGCGCAGGTAAGCATAATGTTGGCGGGTGTCAAGACTGTCCTGATTGACGTACATCAGGTCAAAGAAGCCACCATGGGAGAGTGTCCTCTCACTATTGCACAGGCGCAGAATCTTGCGGTACATCGCACGAGTCTGGCGCTCATCAGCCGTCGGCCGTCCCTGATGCCAGCGGCGCAGGGTGGGGACGCTCCAGTAATCAAAGATGGTCGTTCGCCCGTCGTGGCCGCTGTAGCCTTCGGCATCGGCAGCGGGTTCGCCTAACTCCTGCCCGGCATAGACCATGAACGGGCACTTTGATATCGTGGCGCTGACCACCAACGCGGGTAACGTCTTCCAGGGGTCGCCACAGAACTGTCGTGAGGCTATGCGCTGTTCATCGTGATTCTCAAGGAAGTTGAGCATGTGACTACCGATGCCCTCTACCGTCTGCCAGCAACGGGTGAGTTCACTGGCTGGCCAGCCGTCGCACAGGATACCGCGCAAGGTGTCATAGAGCGTGACCTTGTCATAGAGGTAATCAAAACCGCCGTCAAAGATATAACTGTGGTACAGGGCCACGTCATAAATCTCGGCGATGAATATCATATTGGGGTAACTGTCCTTGATATCCCATATTGCCCAGTGCCAGAAGGCCACCGGCACCATGTGGGCCATGTCGCAGCGGAAACCGTCCACGCCCTTGCCGGCCCAGAACTTGAGGATGTCGAGCATCTTTAACCACGTGGGCGGAATCGGGTCGAAGTGGGTGCTGCCGTTCCACGGGTTAACCCCATAGTTGAGTTTCACGGTCTCATACCAGTCGTCACGGTTGGGTGAGGCGGTATAGCAGTCGTTGCCTGTGGCACGGGCGGGGAACTCATGGTAGGCAGTATCTCCCTGGCCTAAATCCACACCATTGGGGGCAAACTCCTGTCCGGTTATATAATAGAAATTGTTTCGGGGATCAAAGAACATCATGGGGTTGTCGTCCTCGCCCAGGTCCCGCACTCCATCAGGTTTGGCGTCACTCTCGTATTCACGCGCAACGTGGTTGGGGACAAAATCGATAATCACCTTGAGACCCGCTTGATGGGTCCGCTCGACCAGCGCCTCAAACTCATCCATGCGCTTCTTGACGGACACGGCAAAGTCAGGGCACACGTCATAATAATCGCGGATAGCGTAGGGTGAACCGGCCTTACCTTTCAACACATGGGGGTTACAAGGGGCAATCCCATATCGGGAGTAGTTGGTCGTCGTGGCATGCTCTATGACGCCGGTGTACCACACGTGGGTGGCTCCCAGTGACTTGATGGAGCGCAACGTGGACTCGTCAATCTCATTAAACTTGCCACAACCGTTCTGCCTGATCGTGCCGTTGGGCACACAATTCTCCTTGTTATTAGTAAACCAGCGCGGCATTAACTGGTAGATAATAGGCTTTTTATCCATTTTCATGTGGCAAAGATAGTTATTTTTCCCGTTTTTTGGATTACCTTTGCCCCATAAATAAAATAAAAACTGAACCAGGTTATGATATCATTTGAGAGTGATTACAATAATGGTTGCCACGAAGCGATTCTGAAGCGCTTGATGGAAACCAATGAAGAGAGGGCAACCGGTTATGGCCTTGATGATTACTGCACTGCGGCCAAGGAAAAAATACGCTTAGCCTGTGGAAAGCCTGAGGCCGATGTCTTTTTTCTTGTGGGAGGGACCCAGACCAATGCTACCGTTATTGATGCGATGCTCAGTTCCTATCAGGGTGTGCTTGCTGTAGAGACCGGACATATCAACGTCCACGAGTCAGGCGCTATAGAGTTTGGCGGACACAAAGTCCTTGCCCTGCCCAGCCACGACGGAAAAATGGATAGCGACGAGTTGGCACAGTGGCTCAGCGACTTCTATGCCGACCCGACCTATGATCACATGGTCTTCCCGGGAATGGTTTATATTACTTTCGCCACCGAGATGGGCACGATTTACACGCTTGCAGAACTGACGTCAATCAGCAACATTTGCAAACTCTATGGTTTACCCTTGTTCATCGACGGGGCCCGCCTGGGCTATGGACTGATGGCTGAAGGATGTGACGTGACATTGCAACAACTGGCCGACCTGTGTGACGTGTTTTACATCGGTGGAACCAAGTGCGGCGCCTACTGCGGTGAGGCGGTTGTCTTCCCGCATCATAACGCACCTGCCCATTTCTTCACTATCGTCAAGCAGCATGGAGCGCTGATGGCCAAAGGCCGCCTGCTTGGCATTCAGTTTGACGCGCTGATGCAGGATGGGCTCTATTTCAAGATTTCCCGCCACGCCGTGGAGCAGGCAATGCGCCTTCGTGACGCGTTGATTGCCAAAGGGTACAAGATGTACTCCAACTCCCCGACGAACCAGCAGTTTGTCTTGCTGGACAAGGCAACAATAGAGCGTCTGGAAAAGGACTTCGTCTTCGAGCAGTGGTTTCCTGTGGGGGACAAGATGAATTGCCGTTTTGTCACAAGTTGGGCGACAGACCCACGGGATGTTGACAGCCTCATTGCCGCATTGTGATTTGGTTTTTAACCGCATTTAACTGCTAAGTCGGCAATTTTTACTAATTTTGCACGTTTTTAATTAAAGCAGATGGCGACTATCTTGAACATAGAGACCTCAACCGACGTGTGTTCTGTGGCTTTGACCAGCGAGGGGCAGGTGTTGGACCATCGTGAGAACTATGAGGGTCAGACGCATGCCACGATGCTCAGCCAGTATGTGAAAGAAATGTTGGATTATGCCCGCTCACGTGAGTTGAAACTTGATGCTGTCGCTGTGAGTATCGGCCCAGGCTCTTATACTGGATTGCGTATCGGGTTGAGTGAAGCCAAGGGGCTCGCCTTCGGCCTCAACGTGCCGCTCATCGGGGTGAACACGCTGCAACTTCTCGTTGTCAGCATCATGTTCAACCACTTCATCGAGGATGATGACGCGCTCTACGTGCCCATGATTGATGCCCGCCGCATGGAGGTTTACACCGCTGCCTACAATTCCGCGTTGCAGACCGTGATGGAGCCTCAGGCGATGATTCTTGACGAGCATTCGTTGGACGGGCTGCTGCAGAGTCATCACCTCGTACTGATGGGCAACGGCAGTGATAAGGCCCGCCAGGTGTTAGATCGAGATGGCGTGAGTTTTATAGCAGGAGTCAAGCCCGTGGCTGTCGACATGACCGCTATGGCCGAAAAAGCCTTCCGTGAGAACGACTTTGTCGATGTGGCTTACAGCACGCCGCTTTATCTCAAAGAGTTTCAAGCCACCAAGCCCAAGAATCCCGTTCTCAATCTATAGTTGGAACGCGGGAATCGCTAAATCTGCTTTAGCAGTTTATGAAATTGAATTTGAAGAAATATGTTAACTTATAACTCACAACTCAAGACATTGGTGCTGCCGGAGTATGGCCGCAACATCCAACAGATGGTGGACCACTGTCTGACCATCGAGGACAGGGAAGAGCGCACACGCTGCGCCTATACCATCGTCCAGAATATGGCCAACATGTTCCCGCAACTGCGCGCCGAAACTGACTACCAGCACAAACTGTGGGACCACCTCATGATCATGAGCGGCTTTAAACTGGATGTGGATTTCCCGTTTGACGACATCATCAAGGAAGAGAATCTTGAAACCAGCCCCAAGCCCATCGAGTATAAACTGGAGCCTATCGGATTCCGCCACTATGGCAAGAACATCGAGCGTATGATCGAGCGTGCCGCCTCTTATCCCGAGGGTGACGAGCGCGATGCTCTCGTGATGCTCCTGGCCAACCACATGAAGAAACTGATTTTCCAAATCAATAATGAGGATGTGGAAGATGCCAAAATCTTCAAGGACCTGGCCCATTACAGTCATGGTGTCATCCGCTTGGACCCTGAGACCCATCACCTGCATGAGTATCAGATTGTCAAGCCCGCTCAGCCCGCTAATAAAAAGAAAAAGAAGAAATGACCCCTCAAGGCATCGGCTGATGACTCGAGACGAAAGACTATAGACTAACAATAATGATAACGCGCGACGAACTAATAGCAATAGGCCATTACAACAAGCCCCATGGAGTTGCCGGTGAGATATCGGCAACGATTGATGTGGACCTTGAGTTGCTGGAGGATTTGTCGTGCCTGGTGAGCGATATCGACGGCATCTTCGTGCCCTTCTTCATCAAAGCGTGCCGTCCGAAAAACAGTGAGACGGTGTTGCTTACCATCGACGGAATCAGCAGTGAGCAGGAAGTGTCGCGCCTCGTCAACCACGATATTTTTGCGCTCAAGCGGGATTACCGCCAAGAGGCAGTTGAGGCCGATGCTGACGGATATCCCCTGGATTATTTCATCGGATTCTCTCTTCTTGACAGTGATGGAACCAGGTTGGGGGAGATTATCGATGTGGACGAGCAGACCGAGAACGCGATCTTTATCATTGAACGGGACGGACGTGAAATCATGGTTCCCGCTTCCGATGATTTGGTCGAGGAATTTGATTTGGATAAAAAGGAAATGGTCATGAATCTGCCGCAAGGCATTCTTGACCTTAATGACTAATAAGATATTGATAATAAAATAAAGCCCATGCAACGACGCTCATTAATCATCTTGACACTGGCGGCACTGCTGCTCATGACATGTGCACAGACGCTTACTGCCAAGGTGAATGAAGATGACATCTACGAGTTATCGCTCGACGAGAACCTGGCGACTCCCGAAATCAAAAGCGACAAGCAGGCCGACAAGATTCAGGAGTTCCAGTACGACATGGCCGTGGCGTTCAAAAAATCCAACTATGAGGTCGAAATCATGCGTGATGACGAAGTGATTGTCGTTACCATTCCCGCAAGCCAGTTGTTCGACCCCAACGACACGGTGCTCAATTCGTTGGGCGAGGCACAACTCAAACCCTTCCTCAGGATGCTGACCAACCCGGGGTTCTACAAGATGTTGCTGGTGATGCATAGTGACAACACAGGCAGTTCGGAATACACGCTGAACCTTACCCGCCAGCGCGTCAACGCCATCTTCGACTGGTTTGACGAGAACGGGAGTGTGGATTATGTGGTACCCTATGCCCTTGGTGAGACCGACCCCATTGTTGACAACAATTCAGTGGAGAACCGTAAGGCCAACCGCCGTCTGGAAATCTATCTCATCCCTGAAAAGGTGATGCTTCAACAGGCCAAGAAAGGGGTGATTAACATCCGTCAGAAAGCAAAATAGAACTAACAATACATTATAATAAAATATAAACATGGCAAAAGAATTAAAGGATTTAACTAAGAGAGCCGACAACTACTCTCAATGGTATAACGAATTGGTTGTGAAAGCCGACCTCGCTGAACAATCGGCTGTGAGGGGCTGCATGGTCATCAAGCCCTATGGCTATGCTATCTGGGAAAAGATGCAGCGCCAACTCGATGACATGTTCAAGGCCACCGGCGTTCAAAATGCCTATTTCCCCCTGCTCATCCCCAAGTCCTTCCTGAGCCGTGAGGCTGACCACGTGGAAGGTTTTGCCAAGGAATGCGCTGTGGTGACCCATTACCGCCTGATGAACGACCCCAACGGCAAGGGCGTCGTGGTGGACCCCTCGGCAAGGCTTGAGGAGGAATTGGTTATCCGACCCACCAGCGAAACCATCATCTGGAACACCTACCGTAACTGGATCAACAGTTACCGTGACCTGCCTCTGCTGATTAATCAGTGGGCCAATGTCTTCCGCTGGGAGATGCGCACTCGCATGTTCCTGCGCACGGCGGAGTTCCTCTGGCAAGAGGGCCACACTGCCCATGCGACCAAGGAAGAAGCCGAAGCCAAGGCTGTCGAGATGCTCAATGTGTATGCCGACTTCGCTGAGAAGTATATGGCACTGCCCGTTGTCAAGGGCATCAAGACCGCTAACGAGCGCTTTGCAGGCGCCCTTGAGACTTACACCATCGAGGCGATGATGCAAGACGGAAAGGCACTGCAGTCGGGAACCAGCCACTTCCTGGGACAGAATTTCGCCAAGGCATTTGACGTTAAGTTTATCGACAAGGAGAACAAACTGCAGGACGTTTGGGCGACTTCATGGGGCGTATCGACCCGCTTGATGGGTGCGCTCATCATGACCCACAGCGATGACAACGGCTTGGTACTGCCTCCGCATTTGGCACCCATCCAGGTTGTGATTGTACCCGTCTATAAGACCGATGACCAGTTGCAGCAGGTCAACAAGGTTGTGGAACCCATCGTCGCCAACCTGCGCGCCATGGGCATCTCGGTTAAGTATGACAACGCTGACAATAAGCGTCCAGGCTTCAAGTTTGCTGACTACGAACTCAAGGGTGTGCCCGTGCGTCTCGTGCTCGGTGCACGCGATATCGAGGCCGGCACCGTCGAGGTTATGCGCCGTGATACCCTCGAGAAGAGCAGCGAGCAACTGGCAGGTATCGAAAACCGTGTCAAGGACCTGCTCGAGGAAATCCAGCAGAACATCTTCAATAAGGCCCTTCGCCACCGTGAAGAGATGACCTTCAAGGTTGATACTTGGGACGAATTCAAAGAGCAGATCGAGAAAGGCGGTTTCATCCTTGCACATTGGGACGGCACCACCGAGACCGAGGAGAAAATCAAAGAGGAGACCAAGGCAACCATCCGCTGCATCCCCCTCGATGCTCCCGACGAGGACGGCGTCTGTGTTTACTCGGGCAAGCCCAGCAAACGCCGCGTGATTTTCGCACGCAACTATTAAAGACGAATCCAACTCGTCCACACCATCATCTAACTGCTTGCGGGAGTCTTATTGATTCCCGCAAGTTGTTTTTTGTGCCTTCTTGACGGTGCTAAAAAAAGCACTTCGTTATCACAACGAAGGTGCCCTAGGAAAAAATAGTATGAATAAAAGTTGATTTAAGGTGTTGCAAAATTAAGACTATTTTTTGGAACATACAACTTTTTCGGGTAAATAATCCTTTGTTGACCTGCTTTGAACGCATGTTTTGCCCCTTTTTGACAACTCCACAAGGTGCCATGGGGAGGCTGTTTGGGGAAATATTTGCAATTTTATATAATTTAACACCGCTCATTTATGAGAATTTGTTAACTTTGTCGTTTGATAGTTGTAAACCAATTCGGATCGACGCAGTCTAAAGTGGCAAAATGACTTTGAAACACTCAATAAAATGAAACAAAAGAGGCAAATAGGCTTTACCGATGCCCTGAAGATGTTCTTTGGCATCTTTATGGTGTTTTTCTACCTCGTGGTCGCCGTTGCGATGGCCATGAACTGGTTCGGCTGGTATGAAACATCCACCTGGAAAGCCATTCGATGGTTTTTCGCCATTGCTTTTGGTGCCTATGGTATCTACCGCGGCTACCGTGAAATTAAAGGCGAGCACACCTATGGCATGCGCCGACTCGATGATGAGGAACAGCAGGAGAGCCAGTACTCAACTTATGCCGACCGCCTCAAGGACCTTAACAACCAGCACGATGAAGAAAAATAATATATTGAAAGCCCTTGTGGCGCTTCTCTCCGTTACGGTGTTGCTGACCGCATGCGATACCAAACTTCCCAAGAGCACCAGCACACGCGGCATCGCAAAAATCATGTGTGACGAGTCTTTCCAAAGCGTGCTCGAGCAGGAGATAGCCGTCTTTGAGTTCCAGTATCCCGAAGCCAGCATCATGCCTGACTACATCAATGAGCATGATGCCATGGACTCGCTTCTCAACAAGAAGGTGGACTTGATCATCACTTCCCATGACCTCACCACCAATCAGCGGGAACTCCTCAAGGTGCAAGGTCGTGGCTACCGTTCTAAGATGATTGCTGTGGACGCCATTGCCATCATCGTCAACAAGCAGAACGATATCGACGAACTGACCATGCAAGACCTGTATGACATCTTCAACGGCAAGGTTATCCGTTGGGGAGAGATTCTGCCCACCAAACTCAAAAACGATACCATCAAAGTCATGTTTGACGGTTCCGGTACCGGCGTGGTCAACTACATGAAGGAGAAATTTGTCAAGGGAGACAAGTTTGGCCCCAACATTTATGCCCGAGGGTCGAGCCTTGACGTCTTTGACGCCGTAGAGAAATATAAAAATGTGGTCGGCTTCATCGGTGTGAGTTGGATTACCAGCGACCTCAAGAGCGCCGAAAAGCCCATCGCCGAGAAATATGAGGAGTTGCAGACCAAGAATGAGGTTAGCGTCATTGATTTCACTGACCGCATCAAGGTCATGCCCGTGCGTGAGGATGATAAACTGGAGGCCTTTAAACCCTATCAGGCACACATCCACAGTGGTGCATATCCGCTCGTACGCACCATCTGGGCCATCGATGCCTCCTACAACGGCACGCTCGACCATGGCTTTTATGCTTTCCTGACCGGTGTCATCGGACAGAAAATCATTCTCCAGACGGGCATACTTCCCGCTGCAGAGCCAGTGCGATATGTTGAGGTTCAATAATTTAACGAATTGGCACGGAATTTGCCAATATGCTTACAGAACATAAAATTCGACTAAATATTAACATCAAATTGTTACTGCAATGAAACGTAAATTCTTTTTAGCATCACTCATCCTCATGGGTGCATCGCTCGTAAC
>JAEEGL010303768.1_pt1 | contig 10135 bp, 7 predicted proteins | sample 9134231 | NCBI WGS metagenome assembly JAEEGL01 (sample SAMN16246548, study PRJNA631951) | gut metagenome | biome: gut microbiome; feature: rumen; material: fiber-attached | host: Bos | place: Iran: Karaj | collected 2018-10
CCGGATACCGGCCTTTTCTACGGCAAGAATGACAAGGGCATGTTTGATATCGGCTATAATTTTGATATGAATGAGATGCTTGTTTACGCCACCGTCAACTGCTGGATGAGGGATTTCGGATTCTGTCTCGGTTACGATATCTTCACCTATATCACACCGCTGTATTACTATGAAGCGAGAAGATTCAAATTTAATTACGGCGGCAAAGAGTGGATGATTCAGGCCTGGAAGGGCATGTATGTCGCGGCAAACGGCGCCGAGGTCGGAGTATATAACCGCAACCCGATACGCTTCGGCACTTTCTATGACTGCGCGGGTGATGAAGATATGCTCAATATGAGCTTTGAGCTTTATCACGATGATGAGCTGCTCTTCAGTCGGCCGGAGTGTCTGCACTGGTGGATAAACGGTTTTCAGTTCTCAAAGGAGCTTTATGACGCGGATGAGCTCACGCTGAAATTCACAATTGAGATGAAAGACGAGCAGATGCTCAAAGCGTTTACGCGCTCTGTTGATTTCAATATTCACAGGGATGTAACCTATAAAGTCGAAGGACTGAAAGTATATCTGGAATGGTAAAAAACCGCCGCTTGCAAGCGGCGGTTTTTAATGTGGATGATAAGGAACATCGTTAGGGATTAAAAGAGCCGGAGTATAGAATTCGTTTAGACAAGATTTCGTAAAACAGTTCAACGCATTGACATTTATTGTGAAATGAATTAGAATAATTATAAAGCATAAAACATCATGAAAAGAGGATGAGTATATATGCCATTAGTAGAAGCAAAATGCCCTAATTGCGGCGCAAACCTGTCAATTGATGATTCAAAGGAAGCTGCAATTTGCGAGTATTGCGGAACTCCTTATGTTGTTGAAAAAGCAATACAGGGAGCCATTTCCAACAGTACAATAAACAATTCAGTAATAAATGTTTATAACACGAACTCAAATGAGAAAAGCAGAGAATTATCAGAAGAAGAGTTATATGAAAGATATATAGCTGAATTCAAAGCACTCAAAAAGGATATCTGGAGAGATAAGGTTAAGCATGCTAAAAGAGCTTTGATTTTAGCGGGAATCAGTTTGATAGCTTTTATAGTTGGAATGTGTTTGCCGAAAAACAGCGTAGGGAATAATCTCTTGCCGATTTTTGGAGGAATAATGTGTCCGTGTTGTATAATCCTGGCTGCAAAAATACTGATAGTAGATTCAGAATCAGATAGAAAAAGAAAAAGAAAACTTAACGAAGCTTACGAAAATGCTCATTTCAAAAAAATGTTCAAATAAAAAAACGCCGCCCGATTGGGCGGCGTTTTGATATCCTGAATTATCAGTCTTTTTTGATTATATCATTGATGAGGTTGTAGAATTCATTCTCATCAAAGTTTTCTTCATCGGCTGCGGGAGCTGCGGGCTTGCCTGCCTTGGGGATTGAGGGAGCACCGGAAGCCGATGAGGAGGAAATTTCATCCTCGGGGTTGAAGGTGGGAATCGAGGGATTTGAGCCGCCCTTCTTGGGAGCCGAGGGCTTCGTGAAATCAACCGGAGTTGCTTTTGAAGCGGTGTAGAAGGGATTAACCGATGCTGACTTGGGATCGTTTTTGTCATTGTCAAATCCTGTGGCGATTACCGTAATAACGAGCTCGTCATCAAGATCGGGATTGAATACGATACCCCAGGTGATGTTTGCGTCTTCCGCGGCGCTCTGAGTGATAATCTCAGCCGCGTTTTCAATCTCTTCGATGTCGATATCTTCGGAGGCTACGAAGGAAATGATGATTCCTTTTGCGCCTGCTATTGATGTTTCAAGAAGCGGGCTGGAAATTGCCTGGTTTGCGGCTGCAACGGCTTTGTCTTTGCCTTTTGCGGAGCCGACGCCCATGTGAGCGTAGCCGGCGTCTTTCATAACGCTTGTTACATCGGCAAAGTCAAGGTTGATGAAGCCGGGAACGGTGATGAGCTCCGAGATGCTCTTGACGCCCTGAAGAAGGACTTCATCGGCTGTTGCGAAAGCGTTGACAGCCATGGTTGTTTTATTGCCGCCGTGAAGGAGCTTCTGGTTGGGGATAACGATGAGAGAGTCAACATTCTTGACGAGCTTGTCGATACCGTCAAGAGCTTCCTTCATCCTTCTCTTGCCTTCCCAGTTGAAGGGCTTTGTGACAACGCCTATTGTCAGAGCGCCCTGCTCTTTGGCAATCTCTGCTATGATGGGAGCCGCGCCTGTGCCGGTGCCGCCGCCCATACCTGTGGTGACAAAGACCATATCGGTGCCCTTGATGGCGGACTCTATGGCTTCTCTGCTCTCCTCGGCTGCTGCTGCGCCGATTTCGCTTCTGCCGCCTGCGCCCTGACCGTGGGTGGTCTTTTCTCCTATCTGAATTTTATGTGTAGCCTGTGACTTTGAAAGCACCTGCTTATCGGTATTGACAGCTATGAATTCAGCTCCCTGAATACCTCTTTCAATCATCCTGTTGACAGCGTTTCCGCCGCCGCCGCCTACGCCTATAACTTTAATCTGAACGGCACTCTCGTATTCGTTGTCAATTTCAAACGCCATTTATCTTACCTCCAAGAAATATGTACAAATAGATATATCTCCACAGATTATAATACTACCTTATAATATCATAACGAAAATGAAAATACAATATAAATTTTCAAAAATTTGTTTTTTGTATTATTTCATAAATATCCGGCAAAAATCAGGCGGGATTTGTATCCGTTATTGATGCTTCTTCCTGCGCGGATGTATCGGTAGCGGCAGCGTCGGGGTTTTCCTGCGCGTCGCTTCCGGTTGCGGTTTCGGGAGGAGCGATTATTTCATCAGCCTTTTCGAGGAATGCTGTTATTTCAGGTATGTCTTCCAGGTCATCGGGTGAAAAGACGGCTTTTTTGCTTATGCTCAGGTCAAGCACGCCGTACTGAGCGGGGGAGAGCTTATTTTCTTCATCAATGGATTTTTTGGCAAGCGATATCTTTTTTGAAATGTTGCCGGTGTCGCCGAGTCTTACGAGAATCCTGCCGTCATATATAAAGTATATGGCGTTAAGATCGGAGACATTTATAACGGATATGTTTTTGAATTCTTCATTTTCGGCCGAGGTATAGATTTCCGTGAGCACCGTCTTTGTCGGATCCTCGCCGACCTTGGCGCTGAAATTCAGGGGTTTGCCCATCTCATAGGTTGCTATTCCGCTGCATTCAACCGGTATTACACCCGAAGGCACCGCCGATGCCGCTTCAAGCATTTTGAGGTCTTCGTTTGTGACGGCAAAAACTCTGCCCGAAAGCTCGACGGCAAATGTCTTTTTTGCCGTTTCCGCCTTTACGCTCAGGGTTTTGGGAAACTTTTTTGTGATTGTCACGTTGTCGGTGTAGGGGAGTACCGTCTCCACATATTCCGCGAGCCCTTCGGTGTCAACGGTAAACATGCTTCTGCCTGCGGATTGTGAGAGTATGTTTCTGATTTCATCCTGAGAATACGGTGTTTCGCCGTTTACCGAGATTGTTTCTACTCTGCAGAAAATGAAAGCAAGCACAGTCAGCGCGATTATCGCCGCCATGGCAAAAATCACGCCGCCCACAATCATTTTTCTTCTTTTTCTGATTCTTTTTATTTCCGCTTTGGTTTTTCCGGATGATTTGCTCATATTATTTACCGTCAATGAGCCCGCACAGCGTGTTGTAGATACGCTCCGTGGCGTCAATCACCGCCATATCCCTTGCGTTTTTACCGAGCTGTGAAAGCTTTTCCCTGTCAGCCAGGAGAGAGTTTACGGTTTCGGTCAGCTTTTCGGGAGTGAGGTCTTTTTCTTCTATTATCAGCGCCGCTCCGTTATTGACAAGAGCCATTGCGTTATGATACTGATGGTTTTCCGCAACATAGGGCGAGGGGATAAGTATGGAGCCCTTGCCTGTCGCCTGAAGTTCGCTGAGAGTGCTTGCGCCCGATCTGCAGATGACGAGATCCGCGGCGGGCAGACATTTAGGTATGTCTATATACTCCGTAATCCTGATGTTATCGTGATTGGAGAGATCAACGCCCGCTTCTTCAAGTTTGCCGGTGAAATCCGTTCCGTTTTTGCCGGTGGCGTGAAGAAACACACAGTCATTATCGTTTGCTTTGGCGCAAATCATTCCGAATACCGCGTCATTGACCGGCTTTGCGCCGAGTGAGCCGCCCATCGAAAGGATGAGAGGAAGACCGCCGAGATTGAGATTTTTCCTGCATTCCTCCGCGTCTGCCGAGAGAATGTCTCCTCTTATCGGAAGCCCGGTGACAGTTACCGGGTTTTTGGGTTTCATATACTGCGCCGCTTTTTCGCTTGTGAGCATAACCCTGCCCACTTTTTTGGCCAGGGCTTTGTTTGTGACGCCCGGGAATGCGTTCTGCTCGTGAATCGCGGTGGGTATCTTCATTTTTGCCGCCATCCTGAGCACGGGGCCGCTGACATATCCGCCGAATCCTATGACGAGATCCGGCTTGAATTTTTTAATGATCTTTTTTGCCTGAGAAGATGATCTCAGGAGCTTTGAAAGCGTAACCAGGTTATGCTTTATATCTTCGGGTTTGAAAGAACGGTAAAAGCCCTGTATATCGATGAATTCGATGTTGAATCCCGCTTTGGGTACAAGGGTTGCCTCCATCTTTTCTTTTGTGCCGACAAAGAGTATTTCGGCATCGGGATTCTTTTCTTTTATATAGCCCGCAGTTCCGAGAGCGGGGTTTATGTGACCGCCCGTGCCGCCTGCGGCAATGAGAATTCTATCTGCTTTTAACATCTTTTACACCTCTGCTGTCTTTTGAAACTCCGAGCACAAGGCCCATACTCGCGAGGGAGAATACCATCGAAGTACCTCCGTCGCTGAAAAACGGGAGAGAGATTCCCGTATTCGGAAGCACCGATGTGGCAACCGCCACATTGAGAAGCACCTGAAGAGCCATCTGCGTGCTGATACCGAGCACAAGGAGTGAGCCGTAATAGGTTCTTGAGTTATTGGCTATCTTGAATCCCTTGTAAACGAGAAATCCGAAAAGCGCGAGCATAAGGATCGCGATGAAGAAACCGCCTTCCTCCGCGAGCACGGCAAAGATAAAATCGTTTGCCTTTTCGGAAAGATTGTTTACCTTCTGACCCGACTGACCGAATCCCACTCCAAGGAGACCGCCCGAGCCGATACCGTAAAGAGACTGAAGGATCTGTCTTGCGTCTCCGAGCCGTTCCTTGGCAGTGAAGTTTCCGCCTGAGAGAACTTTTTTCCAGATAAGTATTCTGTTTATCTGGTATTCGTGGATTCCTGGCACTCTGAGTAGTACCGTAGGTTTCCACACGACAATCAGAAGCACGGCAATGATGACGGCGGTGACAAAAGCAAAATTCCTTTTAGGCATATCGCCGTACCACATCATTGCATATCCTATTCCCATAAAGAGAATCGCTCCGGAAAGGTGGCTTTCAAGAATAAGCATAACGCCGAATACTCCGGTAATTATCAGAAAAGCCCAGAACTGTTTGCCGGAATTATGATTCTTTTTGTATTTATCTATAAGATAAGCCATCCACATAATAAAAGCTATCTTTGCGATTTCTGAGGGCTGAAAGAAAAACAGACGTCTGTGCGTGCCGTTGTAGTCAGTCCTGAAAAGAACCGCAATCAGCAAAAGAAAACACAACGCGACAAACGCCGAGGATAATTCCTTGTAAACATTTACATTTACGTGAGCCACAATAAGCATGACAAAAATGCCTATCACGGCAAAAACAAGCTGCCATAAATTTTCATAGCTTGCGGAGTAATGGGTGGCAAGGCCGAAGACAGTCAGTCCGGTTACTATGAGAAAAAAAGTCTTATCCATTCTGCCGCCCTTGGAAAAGAAGGGGGAAAGATTACCAAAGCCCCTGAAAATCTGGAGAAATTCGGGCTTTATATATTTATAGTAGATAACGACAAGTTTTTGAAGTAACCCTGTATTCTGCTTCTGACTGCTTTCCACCGGTTCACCCCCGTTTCTCTAAAATTTCATATAATCCGTTTATTACATCTTCAAGTTTCATGCCGCGGCTCGCTTTGAAAAGAACGGCGTCGCCCTCTTTAAGAGTATCGGCGAGAGCTGCCGTGAGCTCCGGCTTGCTGTCAAAGCGCCTGACATCGCGAACGCCTTTTTCCTCCGCTTTATCCGCGGTAAATACGGAGTTATCTCCGTATGTGAAGAGAATGTCAATACCGTTTTCAGCCGCATATCCTCCGACCGCTTCATGAGCCGTACGGCTGTAGCTGCCGAGCTCGAGCATATCGCCGGTAACCGCGATTCTTCTTGCACAGTTCATATTTCCGAGAACCGACATCGCCGCCGCCTGTGAGTCCGGGCTGGCGTTGTAGCAATCCTCGATGAAGGTCATGCCGTATTTTTTTACAATCCTCTGACGCATTCCGGTTGTTTTATATTCTTTGAGCGCTTCAAAGGATTCTTCCGGGCTTATGCCCGTGAGAGAACCCGCCGCTGCGGCGGAGAGTGCATTATAGATGTTGTGGCGGCCCGTAAAGGGTAGGCATGCCTTTACGGCGCCGCCTTTGAAACAGCACGTGAAAACTGTTTCAACATCAGTGGAGGTAATTTCTTGCGCCCGGAAAGCGCAAGCGGAGTTTTCAATACCATAATAAATTACGGGATGTTCACCCGTATTTGCCTTTGAGAGCATATCGTCGTCGCCGTTGAGAATCAGGGGGGATTTATCACTCATTCCCTCAAGAATCTCAAGCTTCGCTTTAAGTATGCCCTCGCGCGAGCCGAGATTTTCTATATGCGAAACACCTATATTGGATATGACCGCGATATCGGGCTTCACCGCCTGTGTGATTCCGGATATTTCGCCGAAATGGTTCATTCCCATTTCTATGACGGCTGCCCTGTGTGATTTTTCAAGATTGAAAAGCGTGAGGGGAACTCCTATTTCGTTATTCAGATTTCCCTCGTTTTTAAGCGTCTTGTATTTTGATGACAGGACGGTGTAAATCATCTCTTTGGTGGATGTTTTTCCGACGGAGCCCGTTACGCCGACAGTCTTTATATCAAAGAGACTTTTATAATATCCGGCGATTTTAAGCAGGGCCCGCTTTGTGTCATCAACAATTATCTGTCTTTCACCGAGTCCGCAGTCTCTGTCAACCACGGCGCACAGGGCTCCGTTTCTGACTGCATCCGCGGCAAATTCATTGCCGTCAAAGTTTTCGCCCTTAAGAGCTATAAAAAGACAGCCGGCTGTAATCTTTCGGGTGTCGGTGCATATTGTATCGAATTTTCCCTCAAGCGCCGATACCGAGCCGGCAGCGCGCGCCGTTTCTTTGAATGACAGAGGAATCATAACGTATTTATTTCAAAAGGCTTGAAATAATCTCTCTTTCGTCATAATGGATTTTACCGTCGGAAAGAATCTGATATGTCTCGTGGCCTTTGCCCGCGAGCAGTATCACATCTCCTTCACCGGCGGCAGACATCGCCTTGGCGATTGCCTTTGTTCTGTCGGGCTCGACTATAAGCTTTGCCGTGTGGCGTTTGCTCGCGCCTGCCAGAATATCGTCGATTATCGCCCTTGGATCTTCGGAGCGGGGATTATCCGAGGTGATAACCGCCGTATCCGCAAGATTGGCCCCGATTTCTCCCATTATGGGTCTCTTGGTTTTGTCTCTGTCGCCGCCGCATCCGAAGAGAGCGATAATCCTGCCGGGTGTCACTTCCCTGAGCGCGGTTATGGCGTTTTTGAGACTGTCGGGTGTGTGGGCATAGTCTATTATCATCGTGTACGGGGTATCTGTCGGGACAACTTCCATCCTGCCGGGCACTCCGTGTGAATTTTTAACCGCCTCGATGGTTTTTTCAAAGTCCATACCGAGCTCAAGCATACAGACTATTGCCGACATGGAGTTGTAAATGCTGAATTTACCGGGAACCGGGAAAAACACTCTGCCTATGTTGTCGTTGCTGACAAGCTCATATTTGACACCGGACGCGGTGAGCTTGACTATCTTGGCGGAGTAGTCGCTTGTATCCTGGTTTACCGAATAAGTGATTTTGCGGCAGGGGGTATCCGACATCATATAGTCTGCCGCCTCATCATCAATATTGAATATTCCTGTTTCGGCGTTTTCAAACAGAAGATGCTTTGCCCTTCTGTAATTCTCAAATGTCTCGTGGTAGTCGAGATGATCCTGAGTGAGATTGGTGAATACGGCGCTCTTGAATTTAATTCCGTCGACTCTGCGCTGGTCAAGCGCCTGGGAGCTTACCTCCATAACGCAGTATTCACAGCCGTTTTTCACCATAGTGTCAAACAGGGCAAAGAGTTCCGAAGGGTCGGGGGTTGTGAGAGAAGCGGGAGTTTCCTCACCGTTGCCGAGTATATTCTTGACTGTGCCTATCATGCCGGTTTTGTGACCGAGCGCTTCGAGTGAAGACTGAATGACAAACGAGGTTGTGGTTTTGCCGTTTGTGCCTGTTATACCTATAAGTTTCAGGCGTCTCTCCGGATGATTGTAAAAAGCGGAACAAAGGAGCGTATATGCGCTCCTTGTATTCTCAACAAGAATCTGATTTCTGAGGCCGAGATCGCGCGAGACAACCGTCGCCGCGGCTCCCGATTCCATCGCCTCACGGGCTTTGGTATGCCCGTCAAAGCGCTTTCCCTCTATGCATACGAATATACACCCGGGCACTATTTTCGAGGAGCTGGCGGTTATTGAGGTAACCTCTCTGTCCTCAAATGCTCCGGTTATATTCAGATCAGATAACAATTCGGAGAGTTTCATTGTAATTCCTCGCTTAGTCTTCGGTGCTGTCGCCTATATTTTTATAAGTTTTGAAATAAACCGTGATTATTGTTCCGTATTCCGCCGTGGTGCCTGCCTCGATATTCTGCTCATAAGATATTACGTCTGAGCTTGTATTGCCCGACACTCTTACATTGAGACCTTCTGAGGCGGCGTATTTCTGCACAGCTTTGACACTCATTCCCGTAAGATCGGGAACGGTAACCTCAAGCCTGTCTTCCTTATTATCGGTAGTGTAGAGAGCCACGACTCCGCCCTGGGGAATAGTCTGGCCGCCGGTGGGGCTCTGATTGATTACGGTGCCGCCGGATCCGATAACCCTGACATTGAAGCCCTTCTTTTCGAGCTTTTCCTTTGCCTGAGCTATTTCCTGCCCGATAACACCGGGCGTGGTCGTGTCAAGCTGCGACTGCTCTTTTTCGGTGTACTGTCTCTCAACTCCGAGATATTCGAGCGAGCCTTCCATAATCTTTGCCGCCCAGGGGGCGCAGACGGTTGAGCCGTTCATTTCGCTTGCGGGCTCATCCACTATAAGAAGCAGGGCGATTTCGGGATTGTCAGCCGGAGCAAAGCAGGCGAATGATGCGATGTATGTGCCCGAGAGCTGATACTTCTGCGTTGTTCCCGTTTTACCCGCAATCCTGTAACCGGCGACATAGCCGTTTCTGCCGGTACCGCTTTTACAGACGTCTTCCATCATCGAAGCGACCTCGGAGGCCGTGCTCTTTGAGATGACCTGGCGTCTGACGGTGGGCTGTGTTTTCTTTATGATATTGCCGTCGGCATCAATCTGCTCATCCACAAGATACGGCTGCATAAGATAGCCGCCGTTTGCTATGGCGGAAACGGCCGTGATCATCTGTATGGGGGTGATGCTGAAAGTCTGGCCGAAAGATTCGCTCGCCAGGGAGACGTTTGTAAGCTGGTTTACCGTGTAGTATATCGGGCTTGCCTCTTCAAGACTTTCAATGCCGGTTTTTTCGGTGAATCCGAAAGCTCTGAAGTATTCAAAGAATTTTTCTGCACCCAGCTTCAGGCCCAGTCTTATAAAAAACGGGTTGCATGAATTCATAAGACCGTGCCTGAGATCCTGCGTTCCGTGACCTCTCGCAAAGTGGCAGTTGAATACCCTGTCTTCAACCTTCACTGAGCCGATGCAGGTGTAGGTGTAGTCGTCTTCAAGAATGTTTTCTTCTATTGCCGCCGAGGCGAGAAAAATCTTGAAAACGGAGCCGGGGTGGTAGGTTTCGGAATAAATGTAATTATTCCATTGCTCGAGCATATAGAAATAGCCGAGCTTTTTCGA
>JAEEGL010380949.1_pt1 | contig 10135 bp, 8 predicted proteins | sample 9134231 | NCBI WGS metagenome assembly JAEEGL01 (sample SAMN16246548, study PRJNA631951) | gut metagenome | biome: gut microbiome; feature: rumen; material: fiber-attached | host: Bos | place: Iran: Karaj | collected 2018-10
CAGTAAAGGGTCTCATCTCGAAAAGGCAGGAAAGACCAAGCAAAAAGAAAAAGCGGGTAAATGTATCATTGCGGGGTTGACTGTTATTTCGCTCATTTTAGTTGCTGTTATTGTTGTGTATTTTGTAAATAAATCGTGTCTGTTACATAGAAATAGTGCGGAAAATATTGAGAGTGCATCTAATGACAATGAGTCATTAGATGATGGTAAATCTGCTGGTAGCGATGGTGGAGATCAAGGCGTTAATACGGATAAAAGCGCTGAGGGTGCTACCTTAAATGATTATTTAGATTCAGATATACAGTCTGATGAGAATATACAAACATTAGATGATCCTGAGGAGAACATTGATTCCGATAAGGATGAGAACAAGGGTCAGGTCGCTGATTCAGATGGGAATGATGATGCGGATGAAGAAGAGACGAATGGTTATGACCCTTCGAAACATGATTATGAGTTTTGCAAGGCAGATGTGTCTTGGACCGAAGCAAAAAAAATGTGTGAGGATAAGGGAGGCCATTTAGTTACGTTTGTTAATGAAGAAGAATGGAAAACGGTGTGCGATTATTTAGCGTTTCTTGGATTAAATTATTCAAAGAAACCGATACACATTTGGATTGGCGCGTATTGTGATGGTCAAGAAAACGGTGTCTGTCAAATAAAGCCGGTGATAGACGGACAAGCGGGATTATCCAATTGGTATCGTGGTGAACCGAACCATTTTGATCCTAATACCGGAGATGAGGAACGATATATCAAAATGGTATATATGAGCGATGAAAATGCAGGCTATTATGGTAATTGGGTTTGGATGGATAATCCGAATGATATTACTTCCTTTTTTTCCGGTAGAATTGGATATATTTGCGAGTATGACAAATGATTATAATTCGAGAGATTTATACTTAATAGGAGTACCAAATAAAAGTACGGAATATAGGTGCAGAGGGTATGATGTTTTGGTATGACTGAAAGAAAAGTAGAAATATGACATAGGGCTTTACCGGTTTTACAAAGGAGTAATTATCTTGTAATAATTGGTGAAGCCTCATTGTTTAGATAAGCTCATTTAACAAAAAGGAGAGATGTTTTGATGGATGTAAGAATAAGCTCACTTCCTGCCGGAGCAAAGGCAATATTACAGGATAATCCGTTCTATGTTTTGGGAATAGGCTGTTTATCGACGCTAGATGATGCTGCGAAGAAGGACCAGGAAATAAAAAAACTCGAATCGCTTCATGTAGTCGCTTCGTATAATAAAAAGACGAAGTTTAATCTTTCGGGTATTGAATCACCAGAAAGATCTGTTCCTAGATTTCAAGAGGCTCTTGAAAGAATGAAAGAAGAACAATATCGGTGGCTGTGGTTTGTTGATTCAAAGATTGAGCACGAAGGTATTGAATATCAACTTGAAGATAATTGGAGAGATATTGCAAAAACAAATTTAAATAACTCGGATTGTTATGATGTATTTCTAGTACATCTTCTTGTCGGGCTATTAGAGGATCCGACATTTTCGGATCATAAGACATGGGATGATATTTTTTCATATATTCAAAATGTCATTATCGGAAATAGAACCAAGTTGGAAAAAAGAGGTGGGGCAGATTATACGGATTTGGAAAAAGCATTATTAAATGTATTTCAATGTTCTGTTTTTAATCTTGATAAGTGTTGTCTAGGAGAGCTTTACAGATATATTAATTCATTTTCTTATAATAATGAATTGATGGAAAATATAAAGAAGTGTATTACCAGAGAAATATTTAATTGGATAGAAAGCGCTGTAAAACCCGTTGAAGAATTGGATAGAGATTTGGAAAAAAAATATCCTTCTGCTGGTATTGGTGTTAATGCATACTGTTCTATTACGGATGATGAAGCAAGAACATTAGTACATGTTATGTCAGACTTTTTTGCAAGATATTGGAACGTTTTTAAAAGCATAGAGTGTTCACTTCCAGATGGAACGGATATTAAAGATAGTGTAATAAAAAAAACAATCGAGTATGTAAACTATTCCAGAGTCAAATTGCAGCATGCAAATAAGGGTTGCTTTGTAAAAGAGGCGGGGTATTTCTATTCGTTGATTATAAATTATTATGCTTATTTATATCCGGAGGATTACGAATACAATTGGCGTGATGGATTTGAGGCGTGTTTTCTGGATGTGCCGCAGGAAGTATTCATCAAATTAATTAACACTGGAAAGTTTGAAGGGTATAGATATTTATTTGACAGATATCAGGAGATAGATGACTATAAAAACGCTTCAAAAATAATGAAAGAAGCATATGAATGTTATAGTAGATTTGGAAGAGAACAGAAAGAAATCTACTACAATCATATGGTTTATATGCTTCTTGCAGCTGATTTATACGGGGATCAACAAGGCGTTGAGATATTCATAAAAGAATTCGATTCTTCTTTTCCGTATTTCAGTTTGACTGATAAGGAGAAACAGTATGAATATGGTCGAATGATAGTTGATCTTGAACCTTCCAAAAAAGATATAGTTGGATGGTATTGGCTTATGAGGGCATTTAAGGCTAAAAACAAAAAAAACATGTCTGGATTTGGCGATAGTTTATAAGAATGGAAGAGGTGTGGAAAGAGACAGTATAAAGGCCGTGTATTATCTTAGAAAAGGTTGTAATTCAAATGCAAGATGCGCATATTATTTGGGCGTTTTCACATACGATGGTTTAGTAGGACTGACGAAAGATGAGGATGGGGGAATCAAATATATAAAATATGCGGCAGGCTTAGGCGAACAAGATGCAATACGTTGGCTTAGAGAAAATGAAGAGAGTTCGTTCAAGATTAATGGATATAAAGGATATGTGGTGCCAAAAGATGGCAAGCTTTTCAGTAATCATTATTGCACTATTTATTTCAAGGATATAGAGTTGATTGAGAGTGATTTAATAGAGCTGAAACTATGGATCGTAAATAGAAATCATGTATCAATAACTATTGAGTCAAAGTTAGAAAAAGTAAATGGGAAAAGGATAAGTGAATTAAAGGAAATAGATGTTAATCCAGGAGAGTTAAAATGTTTTAAGATGAGTTTTCAATTGGCATTATTATCTGATTCCGACGCCGATATGATAGAACTTTTGATGAAAATTAAAGATAAAGAACTGTTTGGCACTATTAACCCTGTTTTGTTAAATGGATTAGTGGTTTGATTTCATATAGATAATAAGAAAAAGACAATTGAATATTTGCCAGAGAATATTGGTAAAGATAAGCCACTGGTTATGGGAAGTAAAGGAAATAGAAACAGAGATAAAAATGTTTTGGAAATTATTCTTCCATCAAAAGCAACCAAAGAATTAGAAAAATTGTTGCTTGATGCGGGATATAAGAAAGGATTATTGGGTAATAACTGGAACTGCCCAATTAGGAATTATGATGTGGTAGAAGCAGAAAAGGTGGCTCGTATAATAACAGGAAATAGAGTAATGGGGTGAATTAATATGGATATAGTTGATTTGGCAATAGCGTACTGGAGACTGAAGCGATGGTTGGATAAAGTTGAAGTAGAAAAAAAAGTGTCACCATATAGTTCGCTAAGAAAGATAGAAAAATACTTGAACGAACAGGGCGTTGAGCTTATCGGATATGATGGACAAAAATATGATATAGGTTTACCTGTTTCTGTGGCTGATGAGGATGATTTCTGTGATTGTGACGACGCCATCATAGACCAGACAATAGAACCGGTTGTCGTTTTTGAAAAGAGAATAGTACACTATGGGAAGGTGATATTAAAAAAGGAGAATGAAATATGAAACAAAAATATGAGTGCGGAATTGATTTAGGGACAACAAATTCATGCTTAGCTATTGTTAATGAAGAAAATGAATGCGAAGTGATTGAGAATGTTACGGACAGAATGAAAGTTACTCCCTCTGCAGTACAGGTAAGTAAAACAGGCAGAATTACAGTGGGACAACGAGCATACACCTATCCTGACGGAAGATATGTAAAAAAAGAGTTTAAGAGAGATATGGGTTATGATACTGTTTATGAGTTTCCCGAATCTGAAAAACGATTAACTCCAGTAGAATTGTCGGCAGAAGTGTTGAAACGAGTTAAGCGGGATGCGGAATCGAGGTTGAATAGAGAGATTTCCAGCTCGGTTATTACTGTTCCGGCAGCATTTCAAGAGTTACAGATTAAGGCTACAAAAGAGGCCGCAGATATTGCAGGCTTTAAGAATGTTATTCTTTTACAAGAACCGGTTGCTGCAGCTGTGGCGTATGGCGCAAAGGCAAGCGATAACGGAGAAAACTGGCTTGTTTTTGATTATGGCGGGGGTACACTGGATGTTGCAGTTGTTACAACTAAAAATGGCGAATTGGCAGCTATAAACAATAAAGGTAATAATAGAATGGGAGGAAAAGATATAGATAAAGCGCTTTATGAAAGAATTATTCTTCCCAAATTGCAAGAAAAGTATCAAATAGAAAAAGATTTAAGCGGACAAGCAAAGGCTAAAGCGATATTTGAGGCTGAAAAATGTAAGATGGAATTATCAAGACAGGATGATACAATATTTGAATTGTTTGAAGTGGAAGATGATGCTGGTGAAGAAATAGAATTTGAGCTGACGATAACGCGTGAGGAATTTGATAAAGCGATATATGAAATCGTGGATGAAACTATCAGTATTGCAAGAGATGCTCTTATTGGTGCACGGTTGACCGATGAGGAATTGAATAAGATAGTGCTCGTGGGTGGGTCTACATATATTCCTTTGGTTAGAGATAAACTAAAAGAAGAGTTTAATGTTGAGCTTGATTGTTCGCTGGATCCCATGACGGTTGTTGCCAGAGGGGCGGCTATGTATGCTGATCAGAATTATATGGATACGGATGGTATTTCGACGAACACTGAAGCAAATAATAAAGATGGCATAGATGTTGAATTTGAATTTGATGATCGTACAATGGAAACGAAAACATCCATATTTGGGAAGTTTGTGAACTATCGTACGGGTACAATTGATAAGATAAAAATGTGTTCACAAGAAGACGGGTTGTGGCAAGGCGGCTGGGCTGAATTGCTTGATCCGGAAAATGGAGTATTTGAATACGAAGTTAACATCTATAATATGGACGGTGAAAACAAATATGTGATGTCAGCAGTGGATGCTTCGGGTACGATTGTGAAACTGTCTGTTCCGTTGATAAGTATCATGTATGGTGGAGGGTTGAAGTTAGCTGCACCCCCGCTTCCGTTTAATATGGGAATTATGACAGCTGATAGCACGGGTAATTTTGTTGACTGGTTACTTAGAAAAAACACCAGATTGCCCAGTGCAGGCCATGGAACATATAAATTAAACAAGACGTTGAATCCCAGAGAGAATGCGGATTTTACTTTGAAAGTATTCGAAGGTGAGGATACATATAATCCCAATGCTAATCACTTGATTGGAGAAGTGAAAGTGAATTCGGGAGATTTGCCCAGAGCGCTAGCTGAAGGAGAAGAAATCGAAATCACCCTTGATGTTGATATTAGTCGAGTCGTGACGGTTTCGGCCTATATTCCTAAATTTGATTACGTATTAACGGAAGAAAAGATTATGGGTGGCCAAACCAAGTATGTTAGCATAAATACGGAGATCGTAAAAGTCAAAAATGACATGGATCAGACGAGAGAACGATTAGAGAAGCTCCGAAGAGAAGGACATGCATTTGAAGTTGCAGAAGATAAACTTGAAGTTCTCGAACAACAAGCAATCGAACTTGGGGAAAATGCAGATAATGATGAAGCACAGCAACTGCTAGACGATTTTCGTGACTTGGAATCGGATGTAATAGAGAAGGTACGGGAAACGCGAGATTCAGCGCAGGATAAACAGGATTTAGATAAAATATCCAATTGCGAAATGACAATAGCAGAATATGGGAATGAAAGAGATAGAATTTCATTTGATGATTTGAAAAGCAGGTATTTCTCAGAAAACGATGCGAAAATTAAAATGCATTTCCTTCAAAAAATGATGGAATTAAGCGGAAATGTAAGGTGGAATAGTTTTGAGTGGTTAAAAGGGTTATACTATTATTACAAGGAGAATCGTGATATTCGGTATAAAGATATCGAGAAGGCAAATTATTGGATGAGTAAGGCGTATGATGCAGTTCTGGAGGGAAATAAAGAACAATTGGCAAGATGCATGAATAATGTGATTGGCTTGGCGATATTCGAAGATGGCGAAGATAATAACAGAATCGATCTTGCAGATATCAGAATTTGAGAGGATAAGTAAATGTTAGAAGGAAGACAGGAAAAAATATTTATTACCGCTTATGATGCATATAATGAAGTGCTGGATTTTTGCGTTGGATGTGAAAAAGTATTTATTAAACCGAAAGGGTTGGATCATTTGAGCTTGGCGGCTATTTTTGATCTTCAATTGCAGAAAGCTTTAGTATTTCTTTCGTTACGTTATGAAGAAGTGTTATCTGAATCCGAGAAGTATTTCATAGAACATATAATAAATAATAGGGATGAATTAAATAAGAATGTAGAAGGATATAGAAGGTTTTCAAAAAGCATTGGCGCTGAGACATATGATAATATTCCCAAAGCGATTACAAATCAACTTGATAATATTCCATATTGTATCAAGCTTGCCCTAAGATTAGATGATAATAAACGTGACGAATGCACGACCGTGGTTTTTAAGCAATATATGACCATCTTAGACTGTTTCTTAAGCCTCGATAATGATGATATTCAAAAGCGAGAGCAGTGTAGTCAAGATGTATATTTTGAATTGGAAAACCATGTCAAGAATTACAATGAAAAGATTTCTGGGATAGATAATAAATCTATGTTTGAAGAGCAGTGGTATTTGAAGGAAGAGAAGAAGCCGGAGCAGGAAAAGGAGAAATCATTAGATGATTTAATCGAGGAATTACAAGGTATGGTTGGCCTCAGTGGGGTTAAAGACAACGTTCAAGAGATGTTGGGATTATTAAGAGTCAGAAAAGAACGAGAACGCAGAGGAATGGAAAACTCGGATATGTCCTTGCATATGGTTTTTACAGGCAACCCAGGAACAGGAAAGACCACAGTTGCAAGACTTCTGGCTCAAATATATAAAAAAATGGGTATTCTGGCAAAAGGACAGTTGATTGAAGCTGATAGATCAGAACTTGTTGGTGCATATATTGGTCAGTCCGAAAGAAATACGAGGGAGAAAATTGACCAGGCTATGGGCGGGATACTCTTTATTGATGAGGCGTATGCACTTTCAGATGTGGAAAGCAGTAATGACTATGGTCATGAGGTGATTTCTGTGTTATTAAAGGCAATGGAGGATAATCGGGACAAATTAATAGTAATAGTTGCTGGTTATACTGACAAAATGGAGCAATTTTTATCATCTAATCCAGGTTTAAAATCCCGGTTTAATACATTTATTCATTTTGATGATTATTCACCGGATGAAATGTATAAAATATTTACTTATACATGCCGAAAGGCGGGCTATATGCCTACCCCGAGCTGTGGAAATGCTGTTAAGGAAAAGATTAAAAGATATTGTGATAATAAAACGGAAAGATTTGCTAACGGTAGAGATGTGCGTAATTTATATGAAAAGATTGTAAGGAACCAGCATAGAAGGATTGCGAATGCATTTGCAGAATTAAGTGAGGTATCAGAAGCTGATCTTGAACAGATAACAGGAGAAGATTTAGAGGGTGTAGATTTTTAATATAAAAAGGATTATGGTGTATTGTGCATGGGAAGAGATGAGTATATTAGACAAATGAATAGTGAAATAATGAATTGTAAGAAAAATGCTGTTTTGCAACTTGATGAAGCTACGTATGGCTCAGGGCTGCTTCATGAGGTGCTGCCTAGTCTGGCGCATAGACTTGATGTTTCTGTGGAATTGGAATTTGAATATGATAATGAAAGATATAAAACGCTTGTCCCATCTGGCACTATTATGAACAAGTACATCAAGGGGGATAATACAACAAACATAGATAGATTAGTTGATGATTTTAATGCAGAGCTAGTCTGAAAGGAGTTGTGTATGATTAAATTGGCTATTATTTTAGGCTTAGTTCCTTGCTATTTCTTTGCAAAGAAAATCGGTGGCTTGTGGAGTGTTTCAGCGTACATTCTTGGTGCGTTTGCGGCTTTTTATATTTATAAGAATGATGCTATATTGGAGAATAGTGCCCCATTGACAAGGTTGTTCAGGAGTCAACTTGGAAACTTATATGAAAACATTATATATCGTCTAGTTAATATGGATCGTTATACTATGTTTACTTTAGATGTGGTTGTGAAAACGTGGGTGTTGTTATTGGTGATTTTGTTTTTGTGGCTAATATTACTTTTAGGAGGGTTTTATGTTTCTACGGAGACTATTTTAATTATAGCGTTGATTAGTTTCGTTTATGGGAAAATGAAGTCACGAAGTGAGATTAAGAGACTTCATGTATTAAAAAACTACTATATGAAGTTTCCTGACAGTGTTTAAAATGTTGAAAATGAGATTGATTTGATAATGAAAGGTATTATCTTATGAACTTTACTATTGAAGAAGGCGTCACGAATGAATTAATTGTTGATCAAAATTCTTATCAAATAATTTTAACGACAATTGATTTTGACAATGGCAGCCTGCATTTTGTATTAAGTAATAAATCGAATGAGAGTATAACCATTTGCATTGGAGAAACTTTAGTCAGAGAGAATGTTATTCTTGCAAAAATGGATCATGACTCTTCGAAGATAGAAGAAGAGTTGAGCTGCCTTCCGAATAAAGAAACGTCATTTAGTATTATGGTGAAGGAATTGTCGATGAAAGAAAATATTGCAATTCTTTCGTCGATTTTTGTAAAAAACTCAGCTGATGAATTATATAGATATGATATCGGAATAGTCATTGATTTCGATTTTGACAGCGTTGAATTGCTTATTGAAAATGAGCAGGGACCAGATGCTGGTATTCCAAGAGCTACAGATGATAATCTGGATAATGTTGAAGATACTGCAGATTTAGATGATCGAATTGATGAATTGATAAAAACTGTTAAAGACAAAGAGATCCTCCTTAAAGCGCTGGAACGTAGAAATGGAGGGGAAGATTATACTCTGGTTAAGCTGGCTAAATTTTTTAAGTTCAACAATGATTATAACAATTATTTATATAATTTGAAACAGCTTGCAGAGAGAAATAACCATTTCGGTTTGGTTGAGTTGACCCAATTATTTCTTGATCCCAGTAAAGGCGTAAGTGATAATAGAGCAGGATATGAGTATGCCTGTAAAATGGATGAAATGAATGATCCGATAGGAGCTTTTTGGAAAGGGTATGCGCTGATAAATGGATTAGGAGTAAAAAGGACTATTCCGGAGGGGATAGACACTCTTGAAAGGTATTTGGAGAATCCATGTGTCAATAACGATAAAGTATATGAGTCGAAATTGCTTTTGTACAACGTTTATATGGATTATTACCCAAATGATTTGAAGAAATTGGAAGTGGCCCGGGAGTATTGCATAGATATTGGGGAAGATAGTGAGGTTATTGATGAGATTATAGAAAGAGTAAAGAAAAAACGTAAAGAATTGAAGCTGAAGGCTATTTTCTTAGGAGTATTAGTGTTATTGTTTTTAACAATTGGTAAATATTTGAACAATTCGTTGCCGGATCTAGGTTTACACAGTAAGAAGTCGGCCAAAATACAAAGAGTTGAGGAAGAATCCGATGTTATTGAAGAAAAAAGCCGTCCGAGTTTTCAGGTAGTTACTTCATATGATACTTCGAATTTGGAAAAAATTGCAGTTGCTAATGTGTCTGCTTCTTCGGAACTGGTCGGATCAAGTGGTAAAGTGTATTCGGCTAATAATCTTATTGACGGAGATGTGATTACTTCTTGGCAGGAAGGTGAGGATGGATCAGGAACGGGGAGTACAATTGATTTTACATTTGATAATGATGTAGAAATAGGCGCCATCGAATTATATATTGGAAAACAGACTTCGCAAGATGATTATGATAAGAATAATCGTCCGAAAAAGATTGCTGTTCAATATGATAACGGGAATTATGAGGTTGATTTGAATGATACTTTTGGAGCGCAAAGCATAG
>JAEEGL010827911.1_pt1 | contig 10135 bp, 5 predicted proteins | sample 9134231 | NCBI WGS metagenome assembly JAEEGL01 (sample SAMN16246548, study PRJNA631951) | gut metagenome | biome: gut microbiome; feature: rumen; material: fiber-attached | host: Bos | place: Iran: Karaj | collected 2018-10
GTCTACATATCTAGATAATTTTCTTATACAAATTCCCATTTCGTTTTCTTTTTTTTCTGTTGATATTTTTTGACATATTTCATTTGATTCACACTTTTTTAAATAAATTACATTATTATCTCCTTTTTTTACTTCATCATAACATTGAAAATTTTTATAATTTCTTAATGCACAAGTATAAATTGTTCTATTATAAATTAATTTTAATAATAATGTATTTATTAATAATAAAAAAATGTAATTTTTATTAAACATTTTTATTTTTCTTTTATATATTAAAATAAAACATTAATTCAATATTTTTATAATATTTATATTAAAATTTAAATAAAAATATTATTATTATTATTATTATTATTAAATAACAATAATAATCTTAAATTATAAAAATAATATTTTTAATAATTATTACTAAGTGATTCAATTATTCCATATTTTTCACAAATATTTTGAAATTTTTTTATTTCTTCAGGTTCAAAACATTTATCTAAATCAACATCTAAATCCATAATATTTTTTATTGATTTTATTAATAATTCTTTTTTATTTAAACTATTATTATTATTATTAGTATAAAAATTATTATTTTTATTAATATTATCTTCTAAATAAAAATATAATTCATCAAATAATTTATTTTCTTTTTCTTTTATGTCTAATTGTTTATTAATAAAATCATTTTGATTTTTATTAAAATTTGCAATAATATTATTAATATTATTTGAATTTATTTTATTTTCGAGTTTTATTTTTTTTATTTTAATTTCTTTTAATTTATTTTGATAATTATTTAAACTTTTAATTAATTTACAATGACGTTCACAAACATTATTTAATTCTTTATTTTTTTCAATTAAATTATCAAAAAATTTATTTTTAGTTTTTTCAATTAAATTAATTAAATCTTTGTCATTAGGAATTTCAAAATTATTATTATTATTAAAATTTAATTTTTTTTTTAAATCATTAGATTCATTATCATTTTCATAAGTAAATTCATTATCAATTAAAACACTGTCAATTACAGTTAAATCATCTTCATCATCATTTTCATTTTTATTAAAATAATTAATATTATTTTTTAAATTTTGTTCTGAATAATTCATATTATTTAATTTTTTTCTCATATAAATTGGAGTTTTCGCACTTCTATTTGTATTAATAGTTGAATTTAAAGAAGTTTCTCTATGAGTTTTAAATTCATTATTATTAAAATTATTATAATTACTAGTGTTATTATAAATATTATTATAATTATAAAGAAAATTTTTTTTATTATTAATTTTATAATTAGAAATTTTTTTGTAAGAAAAATTAATTTTTTTTTGAATGAATTTAAATGAAATTTTAATATCAATACTAATTCCTAAATTATTATTATTATTATTATTATTATTTGGAAATAATTTTTTTAAATGAAATTCACTCATTGTTAATTTTAAATTGTTAATATTAATATTAAAAGATTTTTTTTTTTTGAATAAATATTTTTGAGGAATAATAAAATTTGTTAATCCTATTAATTCTTTTTTATAAAAAACTTTAATAAAATATTTTAAATTTGTTTTTATTTCTGTTTTATTTGTTATTATATTTTTCTTTGAATATTCAATAATGTCTTTAAATTTTGTTTCATCACAAACAAATTCAAAATAATAATCATTAAAATTAAAATAATTTGGTTTGTAATTTATAATATTAAAACTAATTTCAATTTTAGACATAATAATAATGATAATAACAATATTATTTAATAATATAAAAAAAAATAAATTAAAATAAATTAATAAAATATTTATAATTATTTATAATTTATTTTAATTATTTATTTTTATTTATTTATTTTATTTATTTATTTATTTTTATTTTAATAACTAATTTCCATAAATTTCAAATTCTTGTTTCATTAGTAATAAAAATTGTTTAGAAAAATTGGTAAAATTATTAAAAATATTTTGATAAAATTCAAAATTTTCTTTATTTTCATTTTCTAATTTATTTAAATGCTCAAGCATTGAACATATTTTTTGATAATAATTTTGAAACATTGGTTGAGTGTATAAATTATAAATTTTGCTTTTTAAAATACTAATTTTTTCTAAAAAATCATTGAAATAATTACTTAAATCATTTTGTTTATTATAAATATCAAAAATTGCTTTATAAAAAATACAATAAAATTGTTTTATGTTATTATTATTATGTAAATAAATAAAATTATTTGAATATAATTTATGAAAATTTTTCAAATTATCTTTTAAATCTTTAATATTATTTAAAATTTCTGTTATTTTTACATACATAAAAATATAATATTTATTTGAAAAAATTTTTGGAATTAAAATTGATTGATTATTAATATTTAAATCATTTTGATTAAAATTATTAATATTATTATTATTTGTAATAGAAATAATATTATTATTGTTATTATTATTAGAAAATCCATCTATTTTATTATTGAATTTATTAACTATATTTATATTATTAATTGTTGTATTTCCAATTGAATTATTTGAATTATAATTATTTTGATTATTATTATTATTATTATTATTAATTCTTAATTGATTATGTGAAAATAATATTTGTGAATTATATTTATTATTATTATTATTTTCTATTTCAATATTTTTTATATTATTATTATTATTATTATTTTCAATAGATTCTAAAGAAGGAACATTAAAAATTTTTTTATCTATAATTATATTATTATTTTCATCGATATTTATAATATTTTCATTAATTTTATTATTATTATTAATGTTATTTTTATTATTATTTTTTTTATAAAAATGATGATTTTTCATTAAATTTTTATTATTATTTTTATTATTATTTTTAATATTATTCATTTTATTACTATCATTATTATTATTAACATTATTAATTCTTGCACTTCCATGAATTCTTTTAGATCGCATATATTTTTTCTTAGCATGAATTCTTTTAATCCCGCCAACATTATTACCATTTCCATTTTTTTTATTATTATTACTCCACTTTCCTTCATTATTATTATTATTATTATTATTTTTTTGATTACTATTGCTACTACTATTATTATTATTTATTTTATTTCTCTTTGGACTTACATCACATATAACCGTTTTTAAATTGGCAAATAATTTATCCATATTAATAATTTTCATAAAACAGGATTTGCATATAGTTTTTGGAATAAAAAATCTCCATCCATTTAAATAAGTTCCATCACATTTTTCAAGATCGTATTTATTATTAATATAAATTTGATGATTGGTAAACAAAATTTTTTTTTCAAACACAAAACAATATTTCAAATAATTCAACAATTCTTTTCTAGAATTAAAATGTAATAATTCATTGCTCTCAAAATCTGTCATTAAACATTTATGACAATAGTCCTCCCTAATAATTAAATTTTCTTCATTAGAAAGATAGTAATCTTGAACTTTATGTGAAACATCTTTTAACCTTTGATACTCTTTATTTAATAAAGATTCTTTTTCCGGTTCTTTTATTTCAACGATGATATTCGATTCATTATTTAAACCTTTCATTGAAATATTATCTTCGTTTAAAGGGAGCTCTATGAGATTAAAACCATTGCATTTAATGCTCTTCTGATTTTCTTCTTCCGAATAGGAAATTTTTATTATGTTATTAGCATGAGATTTGGAAAGATTGCTGTTAACCTTTTTCATCATTTATTAATATATATTTAAATTAATTTTTATAATGCATTTATAATATTATTTATTTTAAAATTAGATGAATATTTTATATTTAAATAGATGAAAAAGAATATTTTTATTTAAGATATTAAATGAGTGAAAATATGGTTTAGATTTGTAATTAATTATATTCTAGATTTTTTTTTGATATTATTTTTTTTATTAATTTTTATTGATATTAAATAAAATATTAATAAAAATAATTTAATTAATTTTATAATATTTATCTTAAAAGATATTTTATATTATAATAATAATTTATTTTTATTATAATTTTATTTTTATAATATTTAATAATTAATAATTATTACTTTTATTATATTATTTAATTTTTATAAGATCAAATAAAAAATCTATTAAAAAATAATAAAATAAGGTTTAGATTATGTATTATAAATTTTAATATAAAAAGTTTAAATAAAATATTTTTTATTTTAATAATTATAATTTATGAATGATTATGAAAATTGAATAAAAAAATAATATTTATTTTCATAGATTGATAAAAATAATTATTTTTTAATTCATATATGTATTTTATTTCATTAAATTATTTATTTAATTAATATAAATTAATATTAATTAATTAAATTAATAATTTAAAAATTTATATGTTTAATTATTTATATTTAAAAATTAAAGATATAAAAAAATATTATAATAATTTTATATTAAATTTTTTTATGAATTTAATAATTATTTTTATATTTAATTTATATTAAAAATAAAAATAAAATTATTTTATTTTAAATATTATTAATATAATGAATTCTCATAAACGGTTTTCTTCAAAAAATAACCAAAAAAACATTGAAAATATTAATAATTTAAATAATTATTATGAAATTCAAAAATTTTATATTTCAAATATTTCTCAAAATAATTTAAAAAATTCGAATTTATTTGATAATAAATTAAATCAAATGCTATTTATATCAAATTTTAAAAATATATTATTCGAAATAGAAAATATATTAAATTTATCTTCTATTCAAAATAATAATTTTAATCAAAATGAATATTTTATTTTATCTAATTATTTGATAAAAATAATTAATTTAGTAAATCATAATAAAAATACAAATTTAATAAATAAAAATGATTATTTAAAAGCATTAAATTTAATTAATTTAATTATAGAAAAAATGGTTATATTTATAAATAAAAACAATAATGAATTTTAATAAATTTTATTAAAAAAAATAATATAAATTATAATAAAAATAATATTAAATATTTTTAAGTTGTATTATAGTAATTATTTAAATAATTTATTTATTAATTATTATTATTAATTTTATTATCACAAAAATCATTATTAACTTTATTAATTAATCCATTTAATTCATTCATTAAATTTATTATTTTATTATAATTTTTATTATCATTAACATTCAAAGAATAATTTTTATTATGACTATTTTTATTATTATTATTTTCAATTTTATTTTTTAATGAATTTGCTTTTAAATCCAAAATTTCTTTTTTTAATTTAATATTTTCATTAATTAATTCTTTATTTTCATTAGTTAAATTATATTTTTTCTTTGGAAAATAATCTTCTTTATTATTTATTTTATTTCTACTACTTTTACTTTTACTTTTATTTTTTCTTTTTAATTTATTATTATTATTATTATCATCAAAAACTTTTTTTTCATTTTCTAAACTGATTGTTTCAAATTTTGAATTATAATTATCTCTAATATTTTTTGGCACATCAACATTAAAAAAATCTGGATCAACAAATTTTTTAAATTTATTAAACGCATTTTCATCAATTGCACCTTCATTAAAACTTTCATTTAAAAATTTAATATTTTTCGACATTTTCATAATCATTCTCACATTAATTTCCTCATCATAACCAGGATTATTTCTTAAATCCACATTTAAAAGCGAATTATTTTTTCTTAACATTTTAACAAATTTTTTACAACAATCTTTATTAATTTCATTGTAACTCAAATCAATTTTTCTCAAATACAAATCCGAATTTAAAGCATTAATAATAAAATCGCAACTTAAATCTTTCAATTTATTATTACTTAAATTTAAATTTAATAAACCTGAATTTGAATTAATCAAAGGTTTTTCATTTCTAAGACTCGCTAACCAAATTATTTGATCTCTTTTCTGCGTTTGATGAGAAATTAAACGAGAAATCATATTACCACATTTATCAGAAAGATTATTATTACTTAAATTAATGTTTTCGATTTTTTCATGTCGAAACAAACCACTTAAAATTATTTCAAAAGAATTTAAAGGAATTTGACAATTTGTTATGTTTAATGTTATTAAAGAATTATTAAGCGAAAATCCTTGAGAAAGAATTGATGAATTTTGTTCATTAAAAATTATTTTATAAAATGTTAATGTTAATAAATTTTGAGATTGAGATAAATGTGTTGAAATTGATTGAAAAATTATAGATGAAATTTGATTTTTTGAATTTTTTAATACATTTTTTTCACGTTGAAGTTTTTCTTTTTCACCTTCAGTTATAACAACTGAATTTGAATTATTTTTAGTATTATTATTATTATTTTTTGATATTGAAGTAGATTCATCTTTTTTTGGATCATATTGAGCGATTTCAATGTTTTTGAAATAAAAAAATTTATTTATTATTTTTGATATGCTTAAAATATCTGATAATGTATAATTATCTAAATAAAGTTTTAAAGATTCGCCCCGAATTTGATTTGAAAAATTTGAATTTGTATTGCTATTTATTTTAACACAATGTTTTTTGTATTCTTCTAATGCTAAAAAAGATTCTTTTGGTTTATTACTACGATTTGATTGCATAAAATTAGGTAATGAATTTACTTTATTTTTAACAGTAATATTTGATGGTGCTTTTTTATTATTCATTATAATATTGTTTTATTATTATTTTTTTATAATTTAATTAATTATTTTTATTAAAAAAATTATTATAATTTATTTAAATAATTATTATTATTATAATAATAATAATAATATGATTATTATTATTATTTAAAAAAAATTTTTTTTTTTTTAATACGATTCCAAATTTTTTAACGAACTTTCTTTATTTTCTTTCATTTCAATTTTTTGAACAGCTCTTTCAATATCATCTTCATCATCTTCAAATAAATGTTTTTGTAAATCATTTATATTATTTCTATATTTATTATTAACATTAAAATTATTTCTATTTTTATTCTTTTTCTCACACAAATTTTCCAAACTAAAAATCTTCATCACAAAACTCACAACAAAAGTAATACCAGCAAAACACAAACACCAAGTCCATTGACTCGCAGTTAACCCACCTTTACTACATTTAAAAACAAGTCCACCATATTGAACAATTAATATTTGACATATCATTTCAATTCCAGTCACAGCCAAAAACAACCAATTACTAAAAATCCTTTTAAATATATTAAAACTATCATCAAGAACTCTACAATTTATTTGATTAAATAAAGAATATAAAACAAACGTATTAAAAATAATAGTCATATGACATGTATTTCCATATTCGCTATTGTACCAATTATATGCTTCAAATAAATTATTAATTTGCTTAGGCTCAAACATCGTTGTATTAAAAAACAAACAAACACTCGGATCAAGATTTCTTCGAATATGAACTAAAGGATCCCAATATGATTTTTTACCATCCATAATATAATGTTTAATTCTATGGTCTTTATATTCACTAGTCTCTGCTAAAAAATCTCCAAAACAATTTTCTAATTGAGTTATCATATATTTTCTTCTAGGATGGTCTTCTTCAATGAAACTTGGAGCTTTTAAATATAAAAATAATACTAAAGAAAATTGAACTATACTTTGAGCTATCACATGCTTCCACATTCTGGGAGAAATTATATACTCTCTTTTTGAATGGGGATGACGATATAATAATTCATCACTGGGATCTTCAGTTGATAATGCTAAACTTCCTAAGGAATCCATAATTAAATTTATCCATAACATTTGAATTGCTGTTATTGGAGATTCACTACCTATACATGCTGCTACGAAGACTAAAAAAACAGCAGAAAAATTAACACTTAATTGAAATTGAATAAATTTTCTAATGTTATCAAAAATGTTTCTACCCCATTTTATTGCATGAACTATACTATTAAAGTTATCATCTAATATTATTATATCTGCGGCATCTCTTGCAACGTCTGTTCCACTTTTTCCCATTGCGAAACCTACATCTGCTTTTGATAACGCCGATGCGTCATTTGTTCCATCTCCTGTAACAGCGACAACATTATCTAAATCTCTTAGACCCAAAACTAAAGCATATTTATCTATAGCTCGAGCACGAGCAATAACACGAAGTTCATTAATAATTTTTTTAAATTCTTCCATATTATGAATTTTCTCTTTTTTTAATTTCGATTCATAAAACTTATCATCATGATCATCTCCATACATTAATTTAGCTTGACCTATTGTTTTAGGGCAATTGCACTTATCAGTTTCCATTGTGCATATATTGCATACAATTCCTCCAATTCTATTTATAAATTCAGTTCCAGTCATTGAAATTAAACCATTGTCTCTTACTTTTATAATACCTGCATTTTTTGCAATAGCTTCAGCTATTCTTTTGTCATCTCCTGTTATCATTATTACTCTAACAAATGCAGAATTACATAAATCTACACTTTGAGGAACACCCGGTCTTAAAGCATCATTTATTGCTGCGATTCCTATTAATGTAAAACCATTTTTTTCTATTTCATAATTTGTATGTTCCATTTTTAATTTCATTTCTTTGTGATTTCTTATTTCATCTAATGTTATTTCTTTAAATGCTATTGCTAAGTTTCTTAATGTTAATTCACTAAATTTTTTTGTTATATTATCAAATTTTTTTTTTTCATTTTCATTTAATTGAACTACTCCATCGCCATTTGGTTTTAAATAGTTTTCACAGGTATCTAAAATAACTTCGGGGGCACCTTTCATATATATATAATATTTCCCATTTGAATGTTTTACTATACTACTCATTCTTTTTCTATCACTATGAAAACCAATCCTATCGATTTGTTCAAATGTTTTAGTCAAATCTTCTCCAAAACCTTTTAAAAGATCATAAAATGCAAAATCAGTTTTACTTGAATTTTCCATAATAATATCTCCTTTAATATCTAATTCAACATCAACATTATTTATAAGAGCTTGTTTAAGATATGTATAATATTTCTCAGGGAATTTTTTTGAATAATCACATCTATTTTCATGATCTACATCATTAACATTAACTTCTTTAGCATTATTATAAATAGTAACAACATGCATTTTATTTCTCGTTAAAGTTCCAGTTTTATCGGTACAAATATAATTAGCTCCTCCCATTGTTTCACATGCAGGCATATGTCGAACTAAATTATTATCATCCATCATTTTTTTCACACTGAAACTTAAAGATAATGTTACTGCTAATGGCAAACCTTCAGGAATAGCAACAACTATTATTGCTATACATATAACAACACTTTGAAATATTTCTTTCCATAATCCAGACCATATTGAATTATTATCTATTAAATAATATGTCTCATTTGATATTTCTTGAGATGTATCATTTATATATGTTCCATTTATAAATTTACTTTGTATAAATTCTTCCATTTGTTGATTTTTAAAATGCATTTGTTCATATTTTGAATAGAATATTTTAAATAATAAAGCACATAAAGTGAATATCGCAGACCATAATCCAAATTTACCTATATCTTCTGCTATATCTCCTAATTTTAATTCCAAAGGTGTTTGATTAGATTCTTCATCATTTTTATTTTGCATAACATGCTCTAATATTTTACCTGCCGTTGAATTTTTACCTACTGCTAAGACCATCATCCATCCTGTTCCTTCTTTTACAGTAGTTCCAGAAAAAACCATTGGACTCGGTAGTTTTTTTTCATTATATTTTTTTTGATTTTTTATACAATCTTCTATTGTTTCTTTCCTCATTAAATTACTTTCTCCGGTTAAACTACTTTCATCTACTCTTAAATTATTACTTTCTATTAATATCCCATCTGCAGGAATGATATTACCTACATCTATTTTACATTTATCACCTACTAATAATTCCTGGTCTGAAATATTAAATTTAGCTCCATCTCTTTCAACAACAACCTGAAATCTTTTAAAGTTTTCATCACTTAATTGTTTGAACTTTTTTTCTTTATTATAATTAGTTACAGAAGTTGTAACAACAATAACAATAATTGCAATTACTATTCCTAATCCATCTAAAGCATCTTTTCCGGGATTGTCACTTAAAGGTGATAAACCAATTGATATTTCAAATATAGCACAAAAAATTAATATTTGTAACATTTCATCTCCCAATGCATCCTTTACAAAAAACCAAAATGATGGCATTGGTTCTCTGTAAC
>JAEEGL011574235.1_pt1 | contig 10135 bp, 10 predicted proteins | sample 9134231 | NCBI WGS metagenome assembly JAEEGL01 (sample SAMN16246548, study PRJNA631951) | gut metagenome | biome: gut microbiome; feature: rumen; material: fiber-attached | host: Bos | place: Iran: Karaj | collected 2018-10
AGGCCGACGCCGAAGCCGGCGCAGCCCGCGCAGAAGCCGATTGCGGCGGGCACGGGGCCGAGGGCGCCGTACCGCGGCGCGATGGCGGTTGACGCCGATTCTGGCCGGGTGCTGTTCGCCGACCTCGAGAACAACACTGCGTATCCGGCGAGCGTGACGAAGCTCATGACGTTCCTGCTCGTGCTGGAGGACGTGCAGGCTGGGCACTACGGGCTTGGCGACAAGGTCGCGGCGAGCGCCTACGCCGCGAGCATGGAGCCCAGCTCCGTCGGTCTGCGCCCCGGGCAGACGATGACGGTTGACGACCTTCTCTACTCCATCATGGTGAAGAGCGCGAACGACGCGGCGGTGGCGCTCGCGGAGCATGCGGCCTGGCGTCGGCGCGGCGGACAGGGCGTCATTCCGCCGGGGACAAGGGGAAGGGCGCTGGTGGACGCGTTCGTTGACAGGATGAACCGCCGCGCGAAGGAGCTGGGGATGCTATCGACGCGCTATGCGTCGCCCAACGGGCTGCCCCCGCTCGCAAGCGAGCGCAGGGGGTTCGACACTTCGACCGCGGCGGACATCGCGAAGCTCTGCCGGCGGGTGGTGGGCATGCGCCAGGCGCTGAAGTACACATCGTGCGCGTCGCACACGGTGACGGATGGCTCGGGGAAGCCGCTTAGCCTCTCGACGCACAACTACTTCCTTCCGGGCAGCCGCGACAAGGACGGCTATGCGCGGCCCGTCGCCGGCTGCGACGGGCTCAAGACCGGCTTCACGGCCGCGTCAGGCTCTTCCATCGCCCTCACCGCCTCGCGCGACGGTCGCCGCGTTGTGGTGGTGGTGCTTGGCAGCGCTGGGCGCAATGCGCGCGAGACTGCGGCCGGGCGCATTCTGCGCGACGCCCTCGACGCCGTATCATGGTAGGTGGATCATGTCGATGCTCGGCACGGCTTTCGCGCTCTTCGCGACTCTTCTGGTCGGCTCGTGGAATCTCCGGTGGTTCCCGAGCGGACGCGCGGAGCACCGTGCACCGGTGCCGGTGGAGGAGCGCGCGGTGGAGGACGCCGCGGCCACGATAAAGGCGGGCCTCGCCCGCAGGCAGCCGGGCGAGCACGTGGTGCTGTTCTTCCAGGAGCTGCGCGGGGAGGCCGCCTGCTCCAACCTCGTCGCGGCCGTCGGCGGCGGCCTCGCGATCGCGAACGTGAGCGCGTTCAGGAACTTCGACAGACGCCTTGGATGGCAGCAGAACGGCATCGTCACCGACCTGCCGGTCGTGGAGTCCAGCTTCTCCTACTGGCGCAGGTCGAAGAAGGTCCTGCCGCCGAGGGGCTACTCGTACGCCCTGCTCGACGCGGGAGAGGACGGCCTCGTCGCCTGCTACTGCATACACCTTAAGAGCAACTACGGCGCGAAGACGGCAGAGGACCGCGCGATGAACATCGCCAAGCGCGAGCTCTCCGCGAGCCAGCTCGTGGACGTCACCAAGAAGCTCCGTCTGCCCGACGGGCGTCGCGTCGCGCGCGTGCTTGTCGCCGGCGACTTCAACACCGACCCGTTCGGCGGCGGCTTCGCCGACGAGCGCACGGTGCAGATACTGCTCGACGCCGGATACGCGAACTGCTTCGAGGGGGCGCCCCTCGAAGAGCGCGCCACCTACCCGGCGCGCGGCAAGTTCCCTCCGGGGACGCTCGACATGATACTCCACAGGGGCTTCTCCGGACAGGCCGACCGCTGGCTTGCGCCAGAGGGTCCGCCAAGCGACCACCGAATGGTATGGTTGCGCCTTCGCTGAACCAATAGCATGAGCTGCCGCCAATGAAGCCAATAGTAGTGATACCGACATACAACGAAAAGGAGAACGTCTCGGCGATGGCCGATGCCGTGCTCGCGAACCTGCCGCCCGAGGGAAAGCTTCTCTTCGTGGACGACAACTCCCCCGACGGCACGGGCGGGATCATCGACGCGCTCTGCGCTGCCAATTCGCGCATAGCTGTGCTTCACCGTCCCGGCAAGGCCGGCCTCGGCAGGGCCTACGTCGCCGGGTTCGCGAAGGCCCTCGAGATGGGCGCGACGCATGTCGTTGAGATGGACTGCGACTTCTCGCACGACCCCGCCGACATCCCGCGCCTGCTGGCCTCCGGGGCCGACGTCGCGGTGGGCTCGCGCTACGTGAAGGGCGGCAGATGCGTCGGCTGGCCCTTCAGGCGCTGGGCCGTGTCGCGGGCGGGCGGGCTCTTCATACGCATCGTGCTGGGGCTGCCGGTGAAGGACCCGACCGGCGGGTTCAAGCGATTCACGCGGGAGGCGCTGGAGAGGCTCGGCGACTTCTCGTCCATACGCTCGTTCGGTTACTCTTTCCAGATGGAGATGAACTGGCGGATGTGGAAGATGGGGCTGCGCATCGAGGAGATTCCGATAACCTTCTCGGAGAGGCGCGCGGGCGCGTCAAAGATTTCGGGGTCGATAGCGGCGGAGACGGTGAAGATGGTGCTTCGCCTGCGCTTCTCGGGGAAGTGAGCGAGATGTCCGACTGGCTAAAGGCATTTCGCGTCAATCAGTGGACGAAGAACGGCGTCGTGTTCGCGGCGTGGTTCTTCGCCGTGGCGGACGCGTCGCAGTCCAATGTGGCGCGGGGGATGGTTCCGTTCCTGCTGGTGTGCGCGATGGCGCTCTCGTTCGCGCTCGCGTCGAGCGCGTTCTATCTGCTGAACGACGTCTCCGACATAGACGAGGACCGGCTGCATCCGGTGAAGAGGCTGCGCCCCGTCGCAGCCGGCCGCATATCCGAGATCGCGGCGGTGCGCGCGGCCCTCGCGCTCTTCGCCGGCGGGCTGCTGTTCCCGTGCTATCTCGTGCTTAGCCACCCGGAGCGGACGGCCGGCCTCGCGTCGCTTCTTCTCTACACGCTGATGCAGTGCGCGTACTCCGGCTTCCTCAAGAGGCTGCCGTACATTGACGTGGCCGTCATAGCGGCGGGGTTCGTGCTGCGCGCCGTGGCGGGGGCGGCGGTGATGTCGGCCCGCATCTCGCCATGGCTGCTCGCGTGCACGTTCCTGCTCGCGCTGTTCATCGCGCTGTGCAAGCGGCGGCACGAGATGCGGTGCGCGGCTGAGTCGCGCGAGGCGCTGAAGAGCTACCACCCGGCGGTGCTGGACGCGCTGATCCTGGCGTCCGCCGCCGCGACGGTGGGGGTTTACACGTGCTACACGCTCGCGGAGGACACCGTGCGGAGGTTCGGCACCCGCGCCCTCGCGGCCACCGCCGCGTTCGTGGCGCTCGGCGTGGCGAGGTATCTCGCGCTCGTGTTCGGGCTGGGCTCCGGGAAGGACGTGGGGCGTCCGGAGAAGGTGCTGCTCACGGACCGCGTGCTGTGGCTCATACTCGCCGGGTACTCGCTTTCGGCGGTGTGCGCCGTCGCGGCCGCGAGGTGGTGGTGAAGGAAGGGAGGGGTCAGACATGGAACTCGAGGAGAACGCGAGGCTGGCAAGGATAATGGCGCGGCGGCGCTTCGGCATACGCCCCGGCCTCGACGTGATGCGCGCCGTGCTGGGCGAGCTGGGCAATCCGCAGGACCGCCTGCGCTTCGTGCACGTGGCCGGCACAAACGGCAAGGGCGCGACGTGCGCCATCCTGGACGAGGCTCTGCGCGCGGCGGGCTACAGGACCGGCCGCTACACCTCGCCGCACCTCGTCACGGTGAACGAGCGCTTCTTCATGGACGGCGAGGCCGCCTCCGACGAGGCGCTCGAGCCGGCCATGTCGAGGACGCTCGACGTGGTGGAGCGCCTCGAGGCGGAGCGCGGCATCGAGGCCACGTTCTTCGAGACGCTGACAGCCGTCGCGTTCGAGTTCTACGCCGAGGCGGGCGCAGACGTCGTGGTGCTCGAGACGGGCCTGGGCGGGCGCTTCGACGCCACGAACGTGGTCTCGACGACTCTCGTCTCCGCGATAACGCGCATCGGCCTCGACCACTGCGACTGGTTAGGCACCACCCACGCGATGATAGCCGAGGAGAAGGCCGGGATCGTGAAGCCCGGCCGGCCCGTGGTGTGCGGGGCGATGCCCGAGGCGGCGCGCGAGGTCGTGGCGCGCGCGGCGTCGCTGAACGGGTGCCCGTTCATCGCCGTGGACGACCACGTCTCGGTGGCCAGCCCGGACCCGCTCGCCATAACAACCTCCATTCGCAGACTGCCGCCCGTGCGCTTCGCACTGCGCGGCGCATACCAGGTGGAGAACGCGGTCACCGCCGTCGCGACGCTCGACGCGCTCGTGCGCCACGCCGGGATGAACATACCAGACCACGCAGTGATCAAGGCGCTCGCCGAGGTGACGTGGCCCGGCCGGTGCCAGATCGTGAGGCGCGACGGCGTCGTCGTCTGCCTCGACGGCGCGCACAACCCCGACGGCGCGGTGGCGCTGCGCGACTCGCTCCGCTCGGCCGGGGTGGAGGGCCCGGTTGGCATGGTCGCCGGATACTGCGGCGACAAGGACGTGCTGGCGCATCTGCGCATCATGAGCGCCGTCGCCACGCACGGGTGGGCCACGCCGATACGCAACGCCCGCTCGCTCGCCCCCGCAGCCACGGTCGAGCGCATGCACATGGCCGGCTTCGTCGAGGCGCATGCTTGCGGCAGCGTCACGGAGGCCCTCGAAAGCGCGACCGCCTGGGCGAAGTCCTGCGGCGGATCGGTGGTGGTGTGCGGCTCGCTGTTCCTCGTTGGCGAGGCGCTCGTCGAGCTCGGCGAGTTCCCGTGGCGGGTGCGCGCCCCCGACGCCAACGAACTTTCCGTGCGGTGACATTTCGCGATTCTTCGCATTTTCTCCTTGCGGTTTTTCCGAAAAAGCCCTATAATTCACACCAACGAACCACCCAAAGAAGGATAAACATGAAAAAGATACTCATGGCCGTCTCCGTTGTTCTAGCCTGCGCGGCAGTTCCCGCCCAGGAGGAGGTGCCTGCGCCCGCGCAGGGTCAGGTCGTGGCCAAGGCCCCGGCCACAAAGGCGTCATGGCCCGTCTGGCTGTCGTTCAACTCCACGAAGGCCATAGACGTCGTGGGATTCCGCTTCACGCTCCCCTACGGCAGGTGTGAGAGCGTGACGGGCTTTGACATCGGCGTTTACGGCATTAGCCGCTACTTCGAGGGCGCGCAGCTGAACATCCTCCGCAACGAGGCGACGGACGTCATGGCCGGCGGCCAGTGCGGCGTGTACAACTCCGCGGGCCGCGCCGACTGCATCGGCGCGCAGCTCGGCCTCTTCAACGAGGCCCGCTCGATGCGCGGCGTGCAGGTCGGCATCATCAACCTCGCCGACAACCTCTACGGCGTGCAGGTCGGCCTCATCAACCGCGCCGAGACGGCGTACGGATTCCAGGTCGGCGGCGTGAACGTGATCCGCGAGAGCGACCTTGCGTTCTGCCCCATCGTCAACATAGGCTTCGACATGCTAACTCCGGCGTTCTGACAGAGGCATGAACGTTCGTCCTTTTCAGGCCGTGAGGCCAACGAAGGCGGCGGCGGCGGACGTCGCCGCCGTCCCGTACGACGTGGTTGACGCCGAGGAGGCGCGCGCCCTTGCCGCCGGAAACCCCGTCAGCTTCCTGCACGTCTCGCGTCCCGAGATCGACATGCCGGCCGGCGCGGAGTGCTCGTCCGACGCGGCCTACGCGCAGGCGAAGAGGGCGTTCGACGCGCTCCGCACCGGCGGCGCGATGGAGCAGGACGCCGAGCCGCGCTACTACCTCTACCGCCAGACCATGGGCGCCCACGTGCAGACGGGCCTCGTAGCCGTCTTCGACACGAAGGACTACATCTCCGGCGCCCTCAAGCAGCACGAGCGTACGCGCCGCGACAAGGAGGACGACCGCACGCGCCACATCGAGATCCTGCGCGCCCACACAGGCCCGGCGTACCTGGCCTACGCCGACGAGCCGGAGATCGACGCGGTGGCGGCGCGCGTGTGCGAGGGCGCGCCGCGCGACGACTTCACCGCGCCAGACGGTGTGCGCCACACCGTGTGGGACGTGCCCGCCGCAGACAGCGACGCCATCACGGCCGCGTTCGCGCGCGTGCCCGCCGCATACATCGCCGACGGCCACCACAGAAGCGCCGCCGCCGCCCGCTACGCGAAGGAGAGGAACTTCGAGGGCGAGTCGCGCTGGTTCCTCGCCGTGGCCTTCCCCGCGTCGCAGCTCAGGATACTTCCCTACAACCGCCTCGTCGCCGACCTCAACGGGCTCTCCGGCGATGCGTTTCTCGCGAAGGTGCGCGAGACGTTCGCCGTGTCGGAGGCCGACGGCGGCGCGCCTGCGGCCGGACGCCACGCGAGGATGTTCCTCGGCGGGCGCTGGTATGATCTCTCGTGGGAGGTGCCGGCCGACGCGGACGTCGTGTCGTCACTCGACGTCTCCGTGCTGCAGGACCGCCTGCTCGCCCCCGTCCTCGGCATCGACGACCCCCGCACGTCCCCGCGCATCTCGTTCATGGGCGGCATACGCGGAACGGACGCGCTCGCCGACAAGGTGAACGGCGGCGCGGCCGCGGTGGCGTTCTCGATGTATCCCGTCACCGTCGGGGAGATGATGGCGATCGCGGACGCCGGGGCGATAATGCCGCCGAAGTCCACGTGGTTCGAGCCGAAGCTCAGGTCGGGGCTTTTCGTGCATGTCGTGGATTAGGCAGAAGTGGCGGGCTCTTCTCGACCGCATGGTGCGCGAGAAGGCTCCGTCGTCGTTTATTGCCCGGGGCTGGGCGATCGGAATGTTCTACGGATGCACGATTCCATTCGGCTTCCAGCTGATCCTCTCCGTGCCGACCGCGGTGTTCATGCGCGGCAGCAAGGTGGGAGCTGTGTTCGGCACGTTTATAACGAACCACTTCACGATATTCGTGATCTACCCTGTGCAGTGCTGGCTCGGGAACCGTCTTATGGGCGGCAGCCTATCCTACGACGCCATCTGCGAGGCGATGAAGTCCGTGGTGCGGGAGCAGAGCTGGAGCAGCCTGCTGCAGCTGGGCGGCGAGCTGACGGGGGCGTTCTTCGTCGGAGGATTCGCCATCGCGGCGGTGCTGGTGCCGCTGACGTACTTCGGCGTGAAGAGATATGTCGAGTTCCACAGAGCCCGCAGGGAGGCGGCAAAGACAGATGGAGATGAATGAGGAGAATCCCTTCGGGGACAGGCTTGAATCGCTCGCGAAGGCCGTGCGCAGGCGCAGGCTTGACGCAATGCTTGTGTTCGGCGAGGCGAACATCCGGTCGCTCACCGGCGTTTCGTGCGACAACGGATGCCTCGTCGTGCGCCCGGCGTCCGGAGGCGCGGCGCCCGAGGCCGTGTTCGCGACGGACTTCCGCTACGTGCCCATGGCCCATCGCGTGGCGCCATGGCTGCGCACGGTGGAGACGAAGAAGGGGAAGAGCCTCGCCGAGACCGCCAAGGCCGCGCTTGCCGGCGCGGGCGTGAAGGCGGCGCGGATCGGATTCGAGCGTTCGATAAGCGCGGGGCTCTATCTGAAGCTGCAGAAGCTGTTCCGGCGCGCGAAGCTCGTGGAGGCCGAGGAGGAGGTGCTGTCGCTCCGCGCCGTGAAGACGGCGGGCGAGATCACGGCCATCGCCGCGGCGGAGGCGCTCAACGACGAGATCTGGTCCGCCGCGCAGAAGGAGATTCGCCCGGGCATGACCGAGAAGGGCATCCAGCGCGTGATACGCGCCCTCATGAACGCGCACGGCGACGGCGAGGCGTTCGAGACAATCGTCTGCGCCGGGGCGAACGCGGCGGAATGCCACCACGTGCCGGACGACACGGTGTGGCGCCGCGGCGAGCCGCTGCTCGTTGACATGGGCGTGCGGCTGGACGGCGTGTGCTCCGACATGACGCGCTGCATCAGGCCGGCGCGCTCCTGCGCAGTCGCCGCCGAATACGACAGGATATACTCGATCGTCCTCGAGGCCAACCTCGCCGCCATCGCCGCCGCGAAGCCCGGCATGACCGGCCGGGCCCTCGACAAGGTGGCGCGCGACGTCATCCGCAGGGCGGGCTACGGCCGGGCGTTCGGCCACTCGCTCGGCCACGGCGTCGGATACGAGATCCACGAGTCGCCTGCCGCCTCGTCGAAGAGCCGCGTGAAGCTCGAGCCCGGAATGCTCGTCACCATCGAGCCGGGCATATACCTCGAGGGGAGGCTCGGCGTTCGCATAGAGGATCTTGTGCTCATAACCACCACTGGCTGCGAGGTGCTGTCCCACAGCCGCAAGTAGGATCGACTTGAAGAAGAAGGAGAAGAGAAGATGAAGAAGGCGACAATCGAGACGTCCATGGGCTCCATCACGCTTGAGCTGGACGAGACCAAGGCCCCCGTCACGGTGGCGAACTTTCTGGAGTACGCGAAGTCGGGCCACTACGACGGCACGATATTCCACCGCGTGATCGACGGATTCATGATCCAGGGCGGCGGCTTCACGAGGGCCATGGACCAGAAGCCCACCAGGGCCCCGATCAAGAACGAGGCCTCCAACGGCCTCAAGAACCTGCGCGGCACGATCGCCATGGCCCGCACGATGGTGGTGGACTCCGCGACGAGCCAGTTCTTCATCAACCTCGTGGACAACGACTTCCTCAACTTCCGCGCGCCCACTCCGCAGCACTACGGCTACGCCGTGTTCGGCAAGGTGACGGACGGCATGGACGTGGTGGACAAGATCGCGAAGGTGAAGACCGGCTTCGCCGGCCCCCACCAGAACGTTCCCGAGGAGCCCATAGTCATCAAGAAGGTCCACGTCGCCCCCTGACGGCCTGTTCGGCGTAGTGAACCGCCGGGGCTCCGCTTGCGTTATACACAAGGTGCAAATGGAGCGAAAGAGAGAGATGGCCCGCGCGGGCGGCTTCACCTTGATCGAAATGGTCGTGGTGCTGCTCATTCTGTCTCTTCTCACCCACCTTGCAGTGCGCGAGCTTGGAAGGGGCGCGGAGGCGAAGATGCGCCGCCAGGCCGACAGGCAGCTTGAGGAGCTGCAGGGCGCGGTGTGGCGCATGCCGCCGGGAGCGGCGCCGGAGGGGTTTCTCGCGGACATGGGGCGCCTGCCGAGGGCGACGGCATCTACCAACGAATACGGGCGCGAGGTGCTGTCCCTCTCCGAGCTGTGGAAGATGCCGGACGACGCTAGGCCGTTCGCCCTGCGCCGCGCAGTGTCGTCCAACCTCGTCGTCTCCGCCTCCGTCTCCGACGCCCTTGCCGACGACACCGTCGTGGTGCCGTGCGGATGGCGGGGGCCGTATCTGCACATGCCGTTCGGAGGCGACCGCCTTCTCGACGTCTGGGGCAACCCGTTCGAGACGCTTGACGACGCCGGGTTCGCCCGCCTGCTCGCGGAGGACGGCTCACCCGTCGCCAGGGGGGCGCCGGTGGCGAAGGCGCGCCATCTCGGGGCGGACGCCAGGCCGGACGGCGACGTGACGCCGGGCAAGGACGCCGACCGCGACGGCGAGGCGCGCCTCGCCCCGTCTGGCGGCGGCGGCGCACTCGCCGTCACAGCGAACTTCATGAACTCCGCCGGCCCAGCCGCCGTCTCGGGCGAAGTGCGCTGCCGGTGGTACATGCCGTGCGGCGGCGCGATAACGGGCGCGGTGGAGAGCGTGTCGCTCTCGGGCGGCACCTACGCAAGCTTCGCCTTCGAGGGGATGAGTCCGGGAACGTGCGTCGTGGCCGTTGACGTTGGCGGCGAGCCCCGGGCGCGCCGCAGCGTGGTGGTGCCGCCCGGCGGGACGGCTGTCGATATGAAGGTCTATCTGCCGTAGGGACGGGGAGGAATCGGTGAAGAGCATTACGACAGAAGAGGTGCTAGCGACTGAGGCGTGCTTCCGCCAGCGCGTCAGCCTGCCCGCCGCGCAGGTGGCGGGCCTCGCGGACGCCGAGCTGGCCGGGGCGCTGGCGTTCGAATGCGAGCCGTTCAGCGGAGTGCGCCGCTCGGACGGCGAGATCGCCTGGAAGATGGCCGAGGGCGGCGACAGGGCGGTTTTCGACGTGGTGCAGATCAGGCGCGCTGACCTCGAGGCCGAGGTGGCGAAGGCGCGCAGGGCCGGGCGCAGGGTGAGGGCCGTGACGGCTAAGCCGGCGTCCGGCGAGACGGTGCAGGACATGCCGTGGATCGTCGTG
>JAEEGL011597419.1_pt1 | contig 10135 bp, 8 predicted proteins | sample 9134231 | NCBI WGS metagenome assembly JAEEGL01 (sample SAMN16246548, study PRJNA631951) | gut metagenome | biome: gut microbiome; feature: rumen; material: fiber-attached | host: Bos | place: Iran: Karaj | collected 2018-10
CTTCATATATCGAATCAACCAAACTTCCTTTCTTCGTAAAAGGTGTGTTAAGCGTTGATGATGCCCTAAAATGTGCAAAGCTTGGTGCAAAGGGTATCATAGTAAGTCACCATCACGGAAGACTTCCTTATGCAGTTCCGCCCATGATGGTTCTTCCCGAAATCAAAGAAGCACTTGAAGGGCAGGATGTTAAGATTATCGTGGATTGCGGCATCGCAAGCGGTTATGATGTTTACAAGGCAATCGCAATGGGAGCCGATGCTGCGGCTCTCGGACGCTCAATGCTTCCTTCACTTGAAAAAGAAGGAGTTAAGGGTGTTGAAGATTTCTTTAACAAAGTAAAAGCGGAACTTCGTTTTGCCATGAGCTCCACAGGTTTTGCCAAAGTATCGGATATCGATGATTCCGCACTTTGGATGAAAGAAAATTAATTTGCTTGATAAAAGCAAATCGATTGTATATAATACACATCAGGTGAAGCGATTCACTAAATAAGTTTAGGAGGAGTCCAATGAGATTTTTTACTTGCTAATTGATTCAATTTAACGCGATTTTATTGCATAGCTTTTTTTGTTATGCTTTCGCGAGTGTGCGTTTTGGCACGGTGGCAAGGAAAAATTTTGTGGTCTCATATACATATTAATTCTTTTGATAATGACAAAGGATTCTAAAACCGCAGATTTGTTCTGTGGTTTTTTTTACCGATTCTTTGTGAGTTTTTACGACTGAGTTCGTGAAACGCTCATTTCCTTCCACCGTTTGGACATGATGAAAGGAGACTTGAATATGGCTTTAATAAAAGTAAGTGATTTGACCTTCGGCTACGAAGGCAGTATAGACAATATATTTGAAGAGGTATCTTTTAACGTGGATACCGATTGGAAACTTGGTTTTATCGGAAGAAACGGTAAGGGCAAGACGACTTTCTTAAGACTTTTGATGGGCAATTACGAATACAAAGGTTCGATTAGTTCCGATAAAAGATTCGATTATTTCCCATATGAAGTTTCGGAAGAAGACAGCGAAAAATGTGCCGATGAACTCATGGATAAGTGGAAAGCGGATGTTGAAAACTGGAGAGTAATATGCGAACTTTCACTTCTCGGAGTTGATGCTGAAGTTTTGTACAGACCTTTTAAAACACTCAGTTTCGGAGAAAGAACAAAAGTAATGCTGGCAGTTCTTTTCTCGGGAGAAAATGAATTTCTCTTAATCGATGAGCCGACCAACCATTTGGATAAGGCGGGAAGAGAGATCATAAAAACCTATCTTTCCAAGAAGAAGGGATTCATCCTGGTATCGCACGACAGAGAATTGCTCGATGCGTGCGTCGATCATGTATTGGTTTTAAACAAAGAATCCATACAGGTTCAGGCCGGAAACTTCTCGTGCTGGCAGGAGAATAAGGAAAGAGCCGATGCATTTGCAAAGGCAGAGAATGAAAAGCATGAAAAGGAAATTTCCAAATTAAAGGTTGCGGCAGACAGGGCATCGAGATGGGCAGAAAAGAACGAGGCGACCAAAATCGGGTTCAATCCGATAAAGGAACATGACCGATGCTTAGATACCAGAGCTTATATCGGGGCCAAAACCAAGAAGATGCAATCAAGAGTGAAAGCATTTGAAGGAAGAATCGAGAGAGAAATCGAAGAAAAAGAAGGGCTTCTTAATGATATTGAGACGGTCGTGGATTTGAAAATCAATCAGCTTAAGCATTATAAGAAGACTTTGGTTCGTGCCAGGGACTTATCTCTTAAGTATAAAGATTCAGACAAAAATGTTTTTGAAAACAAAAGCTTCGAACTTAATCAGGGAGATATTTTGTTCTTAACCGGAGAAAACGGTTGCGGCAAAACGAGCCTTATTAAAGCAATCCTTGAAAGGTGCGGCTATTTGCCAAAGAGCGACAGTTTCACTCTTGAAGGTGAACTTGAAACGGCACCCAATTTGACAATTTCATATATCAATCAGGACACTTCCAATCTTTCGGGGAACCTTAAAGATTTTGCAAAAAAGAATAATCTCGATTACACTCTTTTACTTGCGATTTTGCAACAGCTCGATTTCGAGAAAAAGCAATATGTTAAAGATATCTCTGAGTTTTCTCAGGGTCAGAAAAAGAAAGTTCTTATTGCATCAAGCCTGATTACGCCGGCACATCTTTTCATATGGGATGAACCGCTTAATTACATTGATGTATTCTCGAGAATGCAGATTGAAAAGCTTATTGAGAAGTATTCGTTAACGATGATTGTCGTTGAACATGATACGCGATTCAAAGAGAAACTTGCTAACAAAGAGATAATCTTTTATGATTGATGAAGAGCAAAAACAGTAATCATTCGTAATTGATGAAAAGCGAATAAAGGGGAGAAAATGAATATAATTCACGTATTAAGATACATCATTTTCGGTATCGGATTGCTTGGAATTCCGGCTGCTGTGATTTTATTTATTGAAGCAGCTGTTAAGAAAAAGAAGAAATTTGCTATCATAGCGATTGCCTGCTTCATGCTGTTTCCCATATGCATGGTAATTCAGTTTATGATGGCGATTAAAGAGTATTATCCTTCAAAGACATACGAAACATTTGCGGTTACAAGTACTGACATTAACGCTGATGGATATTGGGATGTGAAAGTATCTCACGATAAGGGAGAGGATTTATCTCCGAGTCTTTCGTGGGAGCCGGTTGAAGGAGCATCGTGTTATGCAGTTTACATGATTGATCCTCTCGGCGGATACTGGATCCACATGAAAGCAGTTACCAAAGAAACAAGTTTGGACACGGGCGCAATAAGTACTTATAAAGGACCGTATCCTCCTGCCGGAGTGCATACATACGAGGTTTATGTTTTCGCACTTAAAGAAGAAACGGAACCGGAAGTGCTTCCAGGTGTGCTTGATAAGACCTGGCTAAACGGAACGGATAATATTATAGAAAGCATAGATAATACCGGAAACGGAGACAACATTATTTCATACGGAGAATTGGACGGAAAATATCCGCAGAAATAATTAATACCCTTTTTATCAGAAAGAACAGACTCTCAAAAGTCAGAAACAAAACTGACTTTTGGGGTCTTTTTTTATATGCAAAAACGAATTTAGTTATGAATTATCAAAAAATGATATTCAAATGGTAGAAAAATAAGAAGTGAATAAATTTCAAATATATTATAGTGACACTATGAAAAATGAAAAACAGCAGCTATTTTAAGGAGGGTTTATGGATATTTCTCACAGAAAAGTTCAAAAAAGAGTACAGTTTAAAGACGCGCAGGGTAATCCCATAGCGAATAAAAAAATTAGCGTAAAACAGACCAATCACGAATTTTTGTTTGGTTGCGGAGCATTCGATTTTATTCCTTATGTGATGACAGGCGATGAGAATTTCAAACAGATTACGGACAGCTGGCTTGAAATATTCAATTACGGAACACTTCCTTTTTACTGGGGTAACTTCGAGAAGGAAGAAGGAAAGCCTGATACCGAAGTTCTTATGAAAACGGCTAAATATTTGCAGAGTAAGAACGTCAAAGTAAAAGGTCATCCTCTTTGCTGGCATACGGTTTGTGCTCCCTGGCTCATGGAATATGACAATGCGACAATCATGAAGAAACAGCTTGAGCGAATCGACAGAGAAGTAACCGGATTTAAAGGCGTTATCGATATGTGGGATGTTATCAATGAAGTGGTAATCATGCCGATATTTGATAAATACGACAACGCCATTACAAGAATTTGCAAAGAAAAGGGAAGAGTCGGACTTATCAAGGAAGTATTTGACAAGGCACATGAGTGCAACCCCGATGCAACCCTTTTGTTAAATGATTTTAATACCTCTATAAACTATGAAATCCTCATTGACGGATGCCTTAATGCAGGTGTGCCTATCAGTGCGATAGGAATCCAGTCACACCAGCATCAAGGCTACTGGGGAAAGGAAAAACTTGAAGAAGTTCTCGACAGATTTTCTTCATTCGGTTTGCCCATTCACTTTACGGAGAACACTTTGATCTCCGGAGACATCATGCCGGCATACATCGAAGACTTGAATGACTGGCAGGTTGATGAATGGCCTTCAACTCCCGAAGGAGAAGAAAGACAGGCGAAAGAAATCGAAGAGATGTACAGAATCCTCTTCTCACATCCTTTGGTAGAAGCAATTACTACCTGGGATTACAAAGACGGCGCTTGGCTTAAGGCTCCCAGCGGATACATAAGACTTGATAATTCGCTTAAGCCTTCATACAAGATGCTCAAGAATTTGGTTAGAAACGAATGGTGGACAGACACCGAGGTAATGACGGATGCAGAAGGTTATGCAAATGTTGAAGCTTTTAAGGGCGAATACAGCATTTCCTGCGACGGAGTATCAGCCAATACCGAATTAAACAATAATGATTCATTAATTTTGGTTCTTAAATAATAAAGGTAAGGGTAAAGATGAAAGATTTAACAGTTGATATGACAAAGGGAAGCACGGTAAAACACATACTTTTGTTTTCACTTCCCGCGCTCATCGGAAATATTTTTCAACAAATTTATAATCTGGCAGATTCAATAATCGTCGGCAGAGGTGTAGGTGCAGACGCACTTGCGGCAGTCGGCGCAACAGGATCGATAACCTTTTTGTTCTTTGCCCTTTGCAACGGAATCGGAAGCGGCGGCGGAATTATAGCATCACAGTATTACGGTGCGCATGATGAGAAAAAGGTTAAAGGCTGTATCGTTAATACAGGACTGATCATGCTTATCGTTCCTTTGGTATTCGGAAGTATCGGATTTATAAGCGCAAGTGCTTTACTCAGGCTTTTGAATACTCCGGAGGAAATCCTCGCCGATGCCGTAATGTATGTTCGTTACATGTGTTTGGGACTTTTGTTCGTTTCAATGTACAACTACATTGCTTCAATGCTTCGTGCACTCGGAGATTCGGTTTCACCCCTTATATTTTTGATAGTATCTACTGTTATTAATATTTTACTTGATCTGCTTTTCGTATACAGATTTAAAATGGGCATTAGAGGTGCAGCAATCGCAACTTTGATAGCTCAGTTTGCGTCCGTAATGGGAAGCGGAATATACGCAGTGATTTTTAACTCGTATTTTAAATTCAAAAAAGAAGATTTCAAGATATCAGGCAATATGATATCCAAAGTCATAAAACTGGGTGTTCCCATGTCACTTCAGTTTGCGCTTATCGCCGTATCTTCTATGGCTTTGCAGAGAGTGGTTAACAATTACGGTACAGTTGTGGTTGCTGCATTTACTGCAACAAGCAGAATCGAGCAGCTTATCCACCAGCCTTATCAGACACTTTGCGCATCACTTGCAACTTTTTGCGGTCAGAATTACGGAGCCAAGAAAATGGACCGAGTATTCGACGGATACAAAAAAGGCATGCGTATCATGATCATAATGTCAGCTGTAATGCTTGTTGTTATGCAGCTTTTCGGAAAAGCATTGACAGGTCTTTTCGTAGAGGAACCTGAAGTTATCGAACTCGGTGCATTCGGGCTTAAGATTACAAGTTTGTTCTATCTTGCACTTGGAACAATTTACGTTGTAAGAGGCGTACTTACCGGTGTAGGTGATGCATTCTTTGCGCTCTTTAACGGTGTTATCGAGGTAATCGGAAGATTTACTTTACCGATTTTACTTGCTCATTTCCTTGGATTGGGCGAGACCGGAATCTGGTTATCCACAGGTTTTGTATGGGTTATAAGCGGTGTGACTGCTTGGATGAGATATTACGCAAGACTTCACAGTGACGCACGATTGTTTCAAAAATCCCGTGAATTTGCTATAATAGTTCGTGATAAATTAGAACACAGCAAACATGAGATTAAGAATTTGGTTTTTTACAGGAAAGGAGCATAATTTCATGTTCGATTTTAAATATTTTACACCTACCAAGGTTGTTTTCGGAAAGAACAAAGAGGATCAGGTAGCAGACCTCGTTAAAGAATTCGGAGGTACCAAATTACTTGTTCATTACGGCGGCGGAAGCGTTGTTCGTTCAGGTCTTTTGAAGAAAGTAACCGATTCACTTGATAAAGCCGGAATCAAATATGTAACACTCGGCGGTGCAGTTCCCAATCCTCATTTGGGACTTGTTTACGAAGGAATTGAACTTTGTAAGAAAGAAAATGTAGACTTCTTACTTGCTGTCGGCGGCGGAAGTGCAATCGACTCAGCAAAAGCAATCGGATACGGTGTTGTAAACGACGGCGATGTGTGGGATTTCTATGATTATAAAAGACAGGCTAAAGGCTGCCTTCCTTTAGGTGTTATCTTAACACTTGCTGCAACTGGAAGTGAGATGAGCGATTCATCTGTTATTACCAAAGAAGAAGGATTAATTAAGCGTGGATACAGCAGCGATTTCTGTCGTCCCAAGTTCGCCATCATGAACCCCGAACTTACCAAGACATTGCCTGATTATCAGACAGCATGCGGTTGTGCGGATATCATGATGCATACAATGGAAAGATATTTCACCAACGGCGGCAACATGGAAATAACAGATTCTTTGGCAGAAGGACTTTTAAGAACAGTTAAAAAGAATGCTTTAATCCTTGCAGAAGACCCCGACAATTACGATGCTCGTGCCGAAGTTATGTGGGCAGGAAGCCTTTCACATAACGGACTTACAGGATGCGGCAATGACGGCGGCGACTGGATGACACATAAACTTGAGCATGAACTCGGCGGCCTTTATGATGTTGCACACGGCGCAGGTTTAGCTGCAATCTGGGGTTCATGGGCAAGATACGTATACAAAGATTGTCTTCCCAGATTCAAGAAATTTGCATTAAATGTCATGGATGTAGAGGATGTCGGAAGTGACGAAGAAATCGCTCTTTGCGGTATCGAAGCTATGGAAGACTTCTACAGAAAGATAAAGATGCCTACCAATCTTCGCGAACTCGGAGTAGAACCCACAGAGGAAGAACTCAAAGAGATGGCTAAGAAATGCGCAATCGGCGTAGGCGGAGCAAAAGGTTCGGCTAAGGTGCTTGACGAAGCGGCTATGCTCGCAATTTACCGTGCAAGTATGTAATGTAAAAAGAACAGGATAAAAATATATGGATTACCATTCATACGAAATATATGATTTTGATCATGTGAGTGCATTTAACATGTCCACCGGATATAGTGAGAGAAGTTACCAGCTTCACTGGCATTCCTATGGCGAAATTCTGTTGGTCGGTCCCGGCGAAACGAACATTTACAGCGTGGGAAAGAACACATATGAGTTGGAAAAAGACGACTTTGTTCTCGTGTGGCCGATGGAAATGCATTCCATAATAGACGCGGACAGAAAGGAAGCATTGGTTATTCAGTTTTCCAATGCGTTCATAAATTCGCTCTTCGATCTCAGAAGAATCATGCATATGTATAGTAATCTTCATGTCATCAGAGCCAAAGCCCATCCTGAACTTGCGATTATATTAAAGGCAATTGCCTGGAACATGAAGGAGATTTTCTTCTCCGACAGAGAAGATCGTGAAATCAGATGCTGTATGCTTTTGATGGAATTCATGCTTCTGCTTTTTGAATACAAAAAAGAACTTCTTCCCGAACTTTCTGAGGAAGAAAAGTACGGATACACGGATGATATTATGAGACGAATGTTATCCGTTACCGATTATATCAAGAATAATCTTACTGCCGACGATTTGTCCCAGGGCGCTATGGCCGAGAGGGCAGGCATAAGCAGAGATTATTTCTCAAGAATTTTTAAAAACGTGACCGGAATGAATTACATCAAATGGCTCAATACGATTCGTCTTGAAAAAGCTTCGGAGCTTTTGGCAGAAGAAGGCAGGACGATGACTGAGATAGCGATGTTGTCAGGCTTCCAGAGTATCCCCAGTTTTAACAGGGTGTTCAGAGAAGAAAAAGGAATGACACCCGGCGAATTCAGAGCATTGTTTGCAGGTAACGAAGAACAAAAACAATAGTTTTAAATAAGATTATTTAGAAATACTCTAAAAAAATAAGCTTGAAAAGGTATCGTTTATTGCGATACTTTTTTGTTTTAGTAAAAAATCTATGCGTAGGGCAATTGGATTAAATTTTTGGATTTATAAGAAAATGTATTGACTTTTATTTTGTAATAAGTTATAAGTGTATTAGTACGAATAGTACAGTTGAAAAATGGAAGGCAAATTATGATAAACATTGATTACAACAGCGGTCTGCCGATTTATGAGCAGATAATTGAACAATTTAAGATAAACATAATGAAGGGCAATTTCGTTCCCGGCGACCCGGTCGTCAGTGTTAGAAAGATGGCGGCGTCATTACAGATTACACCGTCCACGGTAGCGAAAGCTTACACGGAACTTGAGCGACAGGGCATTATCCAAACAGTCCGAGGCAAGGGAACATTCATTGCGGAAGTCAAACCATCGGAAACGAAATTCGATGTCGAGAAGTGTAAGAAAAAAATGTTGAGTGAAATCATTGAACTCAAACACTCGGGATGTTCGTTAGATGATGTGAAGAAAATCGTTGAAGAATTGTATCAATCAATCTAAAGAGAAACGAACAAGAACTGTATGAAAAAATAATCAAGGTATTCTTTAACAAACAACTCTTTGGATTAAATAAACGGAGAAAACATATGATTACCATAAACAGTATGTCAAAAGCATATAACTCAAAAAATGTTTTAAATAACATCGAACTTAAATTGGAGGCAGGTAAAATCTACGGCCTTATCGGAGCAAACGGATCGGGTAAAAGCACCTTGATTAAATGTATCAGCGGCATCTATCCTCCCGATGAAGGCGAGATAAAAATGGATGAGGTTAAGATATTTGAATCCCCCGAATGTAAGGAGAAAATCGGAATCATTTTTGATGAGATTCATTTCCTGCCGCTATATACAATAATGGCTTATGCCAAATATTACGCATCTTTTTACAAGGAATTCTCGTTTGAGAAATTCGAGGAATATCTCAAGAAGTTTGGTTTATCTCCCAAATCATTTGCCGAGAATCTCTCGCTTGGTAATAAGAAGAAATTGCAGATAGCATTGGTTCTTTCGAGAAATATTGAATATCTTTTGATGGATGAACCTGAAAACGGTCTTGATAATGAGAGCCGCGAAAAGTTCAGGGATCTGATAAGAGAAAGCGCCGATAATGGAATGTGCATACTGTTTTCTTCACATGACCTTTGGAACATTGAGAAAATGTGCGATGATCTTATCTTTATCGATGACAATACTGTTAAATTCAACAGTGCGGTAGATGAGAGATTGTCGAACATTCAAAAATGGTTGGTAAAAGGATATAAAGAGAGATTGAAGGATTACATGATTATCGATGAAATGAGCAACATGTATACCATTTTGACGGAAGGTGATCGTGAATACAATCAGAAGGATCTGGAAAGAAGCGCTGAAATCATTGATTCGCTTCAGGTAACGGTTGTAGATGCTTATAAACTTATGAGAAAAAAAGATGAGTAACGGGTGATAAGTATGAAGGATTTTTTTAAAACAATAAACAGATATAAAGTTTGGCTTTTAATTGAGCTGGCGCTGATAATCATTTTTGATTATGCATTGTTTAGATTTCTTTATGGGACATATTGGTTTGATTCTTCTAGATGGGATGAAGTCATGATAAACGGTGCGAGATTATCCGGCGAATACCGAAAATGCTGCTCTCTTAATTGCCTGGCAGCAGTCAACGGATGGGTGACTACTCTTACGGTATTGTGTGCAACAATTATTAGATACGTTTTCTATGAAAACAAGAATCTGAAACTTTTAAATGCATCTTTCCCTATGAAAATTCAAGTGAAAACTCTGCATGAATTGTTGCTTGGGGGAATTCCGATAACTTTTGCCGTAGTCTTCTGGGGATTTACGAACTTTCTTAAAGAAGGCTTCGATTTTGTTAACGGTGGATGGACCGTTTGGAATCCTTCGTTTCAAATTGATTATTTGTATTCGATTTATCCTTATTTGTCCATGGCACTTAGTTTATACGCGTTCATGGTCTTTGCCAAAAGAGTGGCAAGCACGACAGCAGGATTACTTCTTAACTATATTGTTACGGTATTCCTTGCAATGTGCGGATATGCCATATATGTAGATTATTCGTTTGAA
>JAEEGL011676547.1_pt1 | contig 10135 bp, 11 predicted proteins | sample 9134231 | NCBI WGS metagenome assembly JAEEGL01 (sample SAMN16246548, study PRJNA631951) | gut metagenome | biome: gut microbiome; feature: rumen; material: fiber-attached | host: Bos | place: Iran: Karaj | collected 2018-10
AAAAAGCCCCTCCGCTGGGCTGCGGAAGGGCTTTCGTTTGTCAAAGGAAATCGGCGCTTAAGAGGCTGCGGCTGAGCGGTCTCCGCAGGCCCGCGAAAACCATCGGCAGCCTGGCGGTCCCGTTGGGCCGGCGCTGCTGCTTTGACCTTCTTTCAGGCCGCTCCTACAGCTCGACCGTTCTGGGCGCGGCGGTGAAGGAGTTGAAGGTAGCGGTCCCGTTTTTGAGCCTGAAGACGGCGGTGTTGTCGTCGTTCTCGTCGTACATACCTCTCAGGTTGGGATAGGCGTCCAGCATGTGCTTCTTCGCTTCGACGCGCTCGTCGAGGGAGGCTTCGCAGGCCAGCCTCAGCCAGGCGCCGCCGTCGAAGGCGCAGATCTCGATGCGGGGGTCCGCGATCATCTGCTGCGCGACGGGCTTGACCTTTCCGGTCTGGATGTAGAGGCCGCCTTCGAAGAGGTCGATGGTGCCGAAGGGCCTTACGCGGGGCTGGCCGCCCTCATCGACGGTCGCCAGGTAATAGGTGCCGCATTTTTTCAGGAATTCGTAGATCTCGTTCATATTATTCCTCCTTTTCGGTACGCTCCGCGGAGCGGTATATCCTGCCGCTCCGCGCCGCTGCTACAGGTTCTTTACCATTCTGACCGCGATGGCGAGGGCCTGCTCGCGGGTGGCCTGGGCGTAGCCGACGGCCTTTTCCGCGTCGGTCACCGCCTTGGGGCTGAAGGCGCCGTTGCTGCCTTCGACGATGTGGTTGGCGGCCATGAAGTATACGCTGTCGTAGGCCCAGGACGAGATCTTCTCATCGTCGCTGAACCTGGCGGGCATGGTATACGCTTCCTTGAACTGAGCGTCGAAATCGCCGTCGGTCTTGAGGGTCCAGCCGCTGAAGTTCACCTTTTTCCATACTCTCGTGAGCATGGTCGCGGCCTGCTCGCGGGTGAGCAGGTCGCCGGGCCCGAAGAGATCGCCCGCGCTGTTCTTTCCGTCGGTGATGCCGACGTTGAACGCCTTCAGGACCTCGGGGTCGTCGGTATCCTTGAAGGGATCCTCCGCGGCTTCAGCCTCGGTATTCGTGAGCGCCTCGAAGACCTTTACGCTCACCGCGGCGAACTCGGCTCTCGTGATCTTTTTGGTCAGGTCTTGGCCCTTGAGGCAGTCGGGGATGAGGCCCAGCCTGTCAGCCTCCGCCAGCTCGGGAAGGGCCCACTGGGAAGCGGTGAAATCCACTTTCTCGTTGAGGACCAGCATGTCGGACCAGTCGCTGTATCTGGAATTGCCGTCGGCGTCGGCCCCGCTGTACCTGGCGCGGGCCCTGACCTCGGAATCGACGTGGAGCTCGTCCAGATACTGGGTCTCGAAGACACCGTTCCACGAGTCTTCGTGGTCGTGATTGGGCGAGGGCGCGATGGCGGTCTCCTGCCATTCGCCGCCGTCGACGGAATACTGAAGATCGATCTGGCCGATGTAGCCGGCCTGATTGAAGCCGAGCTCGTGGTTCTCGAAGTGATCTATGGCGCTCAGCACATTGGCGGGCGTCTGTACCGTGACCTCCAGCCAGACGAAGCCCTCTCCGTCATCGTGGATCTCCAGATCGGATATGATGGGCGCGGTCTTAAGGTCTGCCTCCGTCGGCTCCGCCGCCCACGCGGCAGCGGGGAAAAGGGACAGCGCCAGCAAAAGCGTGAGTATTGTTGCGATGATCCTGCGTTTCATGATATCGTCCTCCGATCGTTTAGTGACAAGATGATTGAGGTAACTGCACATCCATTTTAATAGACCGCCGCTCCGCGCGCAAGGCGCGGGGCGTATTTTCGGCGTAAACCCAAAGGGATCCGAAGAGAAAAGGGCATTTTACGGCAGGCCGCGCGGTTTTCCGGCCGCGGGGAATAAAAAGAGCCCCTGAGGGCTCTTAAGGAGGTCGACCATGGGTCTTTGGCGGCAGGCGCCTTCGTCAGACTTTTTTGCCCTGCTTATGGCAGCTGCCCGACATGGGGCAGGATCCGCAGCCGCAGCCGCAGCTGTTCCTGCCGGCTCTCTTATCGCGTATCATCTTTCTGACGATCAGGAAGACGACGGCTGCGAGCACGGCGGCGACGATCAGCGTCGATAATATATTTGTCTCACCGTTCATTGTATATTTCCTTTCGGGGCCCGGCCCCTGCGCGGCAGATGCTTCTTTTCAGCGGGCGTGGTTAGCTATAACTAACCGCATGATGATCATACCCGCCTTTGGGGGATTTGTCAATAGGAAAGCCGCATCTCGCCCTCGCGGGGAATGCGGTTTCCGGTATTTTGTTCAGTTGCCGCTGCAAAAAACACGCTCTTTAGCGGAAAAGATCGCTGTGGGTCCCGGTCCGAAACAGAAAAAGTTCGAGCTCATCCTGCTCGATCCTGTAGATCAGCAGCCAGTCGTTTTTAACGTGGCATTCCCTGAAGCCCGAATAGACGCCCGCAAGCGTGTGATCACGGTGCTGCGGACCGAGCGTCTCCCCCCGGGCGAGAGTATCAACGGTCTCTTTCAGGGGCTGCAGGTCGATCCCTCTCTTTATGGCCGTCCTCAGATCCTTTACGAAGCGATTAGACCTTGTAATCTTCAGCATCTTCGGCGACCTCACCAAGGAGCTCATCGAACGACCCGTAGCGCGGATATTTTATTCTATCCCGCTTCATCTCCTCATATTCCGCAAGGGCTTCACGTGTCTGAGCATTCGGTATATCGCGGCGGATCTCGAACGGGATCCTCTGTTCTCTGACAGCCTGTCTGAGGAATATGGATATCGCGGTCGAAAGATCCATCCCCAGATCTGCGAAGAGCTCCTGAGCCGAGCGCTTGAGCGCGGGATCGAGGCTGATGTTCGCGCTTGTCTTGCTCATGATATGCGCACCTCCTGCGCATAATATATCAGATACATGCGGAAAACGCAAGGCTTTCCGTGTGTATCTCAGCTATATGAAAACGGCGCGGCATCGCGCCGCGCCGTGTGTATGAGCGTCAGGGGAAGGGGATCTCTTTGGGGACGAGCCACTCCTGGCCGCCCATGTAGGGCTGCAGGACCGCGGGGATGTGCACGCTGCCGTCCTCCCGCAGGTTGTTCTCCAGGAAGGCGATGAGCATCCGCGGGGGAGCCACGACGGTGTTGTTCAGGGTGTGGGGGAAGTAATTGCCTTTCTCCTTGTCGCGCACCCTGATGCCGAGGCGCCTGGCCTGGGCGTCGCCCAGGTTGGAGCAGCTGCCGACCTCGAAGTACTTCTTCTGCCTGGGGGACCAGGCTTCGACGTCGAGAGACCTGACCTTGAGATCGGCCAGATCTCCGCTGCAGCACTCGAGGGTCCTCACGGGGATGTCGAGGGTCCTGAAGAAGTCGACGCTGTTCTGCCAGAGCCTGTCGAACCACTTGGGAGACTCTTCGGGCTCGCAGATGACGACCATCTCCTGCTTCTCGAACTGGTGGATGCGGTAGACGCCTCTCTCCTCGATGCCGTGGGCCCCGACCTCTTTTCTGAAGCAGGGGGAGTAGCTGGTGAGGGTCTGGGGCAGCTCGCTTTTGTCGAGGATCTGGTCGATGAACTTGCCGATCATGGAATGCTCGGAGGTGCCGATCAGGTAGAGGTCCTCGCCCTCGATCTTGTACATCATGTTCTCCATCTCGGAGAAGCTCATGACGCCCCTCACCACGTCGCCGTGGATCATGAAGGGCGGGACGTAATAGGTGAAGCCCCTGTTGATCATGAAATCGCGGGCGTAACTGAGGATGGAGCTGTGGAGCCTGGCGATGTCGCCTTTAAGGTAATAGAAGCCGTTGCCGGAGGTGCGCCTGGCGGAATCGAGGTCGATGCCGTCGAAGCTCTCCATGATGTCGACGTGGTAGGGGATCTCGAAATCCGGTACGGCGGGCTCGCCAAAGCGCTCGATCTCGACGTTCTCGGAGTCGTCTCTGCCGATGGGGACCTCGGGGCCGATGATGTTGGGGATGACCATCATGCGCTTTTTGATCTCTTCGCCCAGCCTGGCTTCCTCAGCCTCGAGGGCGGCCAGCTCGTCCGCCATGTCGGTGACCAGCTTCTTGGTCTTTTCGGCCTCTTCCTTAAGGCCCTGCTTCATCAGGGCGCCGATCCGGCGGCTGACGGTGTTGCGCTGCTGGCGCAGCTCGTCGCCCCTGGCCTTGGCCTGCCTGACCTTTTCGTCCATGGCGATGATCTCGTCGACCAGCGCCAGCTTTTCATCCTGGAATTTCTTGCGGATGTTCTCCTTTACCGCTTCCGGATCCGTTCTGACAAGTTTGATGTCTAACATGAATATCCTCCTGATTTATCAAACGCGGAACGCGTCCGCGAGATCTGCGAATTCTCTGAGGCTCAGGGTCTCGGCCCTGCGCCCTCCGTCTATGCCGGCCTCTTCGAGGGCCCGCGAGACAGCGTCTTTGGCGAAGCCTCCCAGGACCAGGGCATTGGCGAGGGTCTTGCGCCTCTGGCCGAAGCCCGCCTTGATGATCCTGAAGAGCAGGTCTTTGTCTCCGACCGGGACGGTCCCTCCCTTTACGAGCGTGAGCGTCACCACAGCCGAGTCGACCTTGGGCCGGGGGACGAAGAGCTCCGCGGGGACCTCTCTTACCAGCTTCGGCACCCCGTGATACGAGAGCTCGAGGGTCAAAACGCAGTAGGGCCTGGTGCCCGGCTCTGCCATGACGCGCTCGGCGACTTCCTTTTGGACCATCACCGTGATGCTCTCGGCGCCGGTATCCGCTTCGAGCAGGGCGGTGAGTATGGGAGTCGTGATGTAGTAGGGGAGATTTCCGACTATCCTTATATCTTCAGGCTTCGAGCCGTCCTCAAGGCGTCCCTTCTCTTCGATCAGGGCCTTGAGATCGGTCTTCATTATGTCCTGATTTATTATCTCAACATTGTTATATAACAGCAGATTTTTATCCAGTATGGGGATGAGCCGCTCATCTATCTCGACGGCGATGACCTTGCCCGCTCTTTCGGCCAGTGCCATGGTGAGAAAGCCCATGCCGGGCCCGATCTCGATGACGAGGCTCCCTGGATGAGCGCCGCAGGCCGCGGCTATATCCTCTGTGACCGTTTCGTCGTTGATGAAGTTCTGGCCCAGCGACTTATCGAATCTGAAATGATAGCGCTTTTCCAGAGCCCTTATCTCGTCTGCCGGGGATATTCCTGACATGCCTTCTCAAGCTCCTTTAGGCTCACCCTGAAAAATCTCAGCTTTTTAAGAAAAGCCCTGCTGTTGCCTCCGCCGAGGCCCAGGACTTTTCCCGCGCTCTCGCGCCTTTTCATGGAATCCTCGCGTCCCGTAAGGCCCAGGCGGAAGAGATCCTCTTCGCTGACCGCGGGAGCCGCGTCCTCTTCGGCGGAGCTCTCTTCATCTCCGCTCTTCGGGCCCGCCGCCCTGAGCAGGGCCGCCCTTATCGCCTCGGGCGAGGCGTTCTCTATGCCTATATCTCCGCCCTTTTCGGCCTCGCTCATGGTGAGGAAGGCCTGCTTCGCCTGCGGGAAGAGCTTCGTGAGCCTTTCCCTTATGCGCCGGCCGGAATGATCGGGATCGGTAAAGATGATGATGCCTTCTTCTTCGTAGGCCTTCTTTATCAGGGCGAGAGTCTCTTTGGTGATGCCGAAGCCGTGGGTCGCGATGCTGCAGCAGTCAAGAGCCCTGGAAAGAGCCGCCTGATCGTCCCTGCCCTCGACTACGACGGCCTCTCTGATCTTCACGGCTTGACCTGCTCGGGCATCTCGTCCGGCTCTTCCTTCTTCTCTTCGTCCTTCACCACGTAGAGGACCTCGCCGTCATATATCATGCGCAGCTCGGATCTCGCCTGCTGCTCCACGTACTCGTCGCTCTCGACTATCTCCAGCTCCTGCTCGAGGCCCGTGCGCTGGTATTCGAGCTCGGCCAGCTGCTCGTCGGCCCGCTTCTTTTCCTCCTGCAGCTGGAAGATGCCCATGGTATTGATCGCGGTGACCACCGCCGCCACCATGACGGCCGCGATGCAGAGCACCCAGATCAGGGCTCCCCTGCGGCGCCTTCTGCTCCTCTTCTGCTGGCGGGTCAGCTCCTGCTGCTCCTCGCGCTGCCTCGCTCTTTGGGCCTTGCGCTCGATCTGGGCGTCAGTGGTCCTGTCCCTGAACATATCTTCGTCTGTGTACCTACTCAATGTCTCTCACACCTCTTCTGATAACTACGGGAAGAACTATGCTGATCTTCGTGCCTTCGCCGACCCGGCTCTCGGCCTCGATGGTGCCGCCGTGGCTGTCGACGATCTCCTTGGTGATCGCCAGCCCCAGTCCGGTGCCGCCCATGGCCCTGGAGCGGGCCTTGTCGACACGGTAAAAGCGCTCGAATATGCGGGGCAGGGACTCCGGCGGGATGCCGATGCCGCTGTCCTGCACGCTGACGCGCACTCTGTCTTTCTCCTGGACGATATCCACGTCTATATGGCCGCCCTCGTTGGTGTACTTGATGGCGTTGGACATGATGTTCATCACGACCTGCTCCATCCTGTCTTTGTCGAGGTTGACCCTGATGTCGCCCTCTTCGTCGTAGAGGGCGTTGATGGTGAGATCCTTCTGTTTGGCGGTCATCTCGACCTTCATCAGCACCATGTTGACGAGCAGCACGATGTTGCCCTCGCGCAGGAAGATGGGCTCCTGCTGGTGGTCGAGACGCGAGAGCTGCAGCAGGTCTTTGACCAGGCGGTTCATGCGGTCCGCCTCTTTGTCGACGATCTGCAGGAAGCTGACAGCCGTGTCTTTATCGTCGAGAGCCCCGTCGAGCAGGGTCTCGGTATAGCTCTTGATATTGGTAAGAGGGGTCTTGAGCTCGTGCGACACGTTGGCCACGAAATCGGTCTGCATGTCTTCGAGCTTCTGCCTCTCGGTGATGTCCTGGATGACGAGTATGATGCCCACGTCCCTGCCGTTCTCGTCCTTGAAGCGGTCGAAGCGTATGACGTAGGTCTCGTTCTCCCGGCGGTAGACGGTCTGCCCGCCGCCGCTGTCGCAGCCCTCCTTGATACGCGTGAGCGAGAGCTTCTCGTCCAGCCCGCCCATGATCTCCTCGTAGGAGCTGGCGGAAAGATCCGCCTCCTGGGCGATGCCGAGTATCGATCTGGCCGCGGGATTGGCGTGTATGATGTTCCCCGCCAGATCTATGGCGACCAGTCCGTCCGCCATGTAGCGCAGTATGGTGCCCAGCTTGTTCTTTTCGTTGTTGATCTCGCTGATGGTCTCGCCCAGGCGCTCAGCCATCATGTTGAACATCTCGGCCAGCTGGCCGATCTCGTCGTCGCTCTTGACCGGAGCCCTGATGCCGAAATCGCCCTGCGACATGATCTCGACCTTGTCGGTCACGTCGTTGATGGGGACGGTGATGCTGCGGGCGAGGGCAAAGCCCAAAAGCACGGTGATCACCAGGGCCAGCAGGGTGCCTTCGACGAAGATCATCTTCGCCTGGCCCAGGAAGGAGTTTATGGAGGAAAGGTCGGCCCTCACGTAGACGACGCCCTTCACGCCTTCTTCTCCCTTGACGGCGTAGCAGAGGTTCTTGACGGCGATGCCGCCGGCGCTGCCGTCCGACTCGCCGCTCTCGCCGGTCATGAGGCTCGCGACGATGATGTCGGAGTCGAAGAGCTCGGCCGCGCTCTTGCCCAGCAGGCTGGTGTTGGTGGAGGCGATGATGTCGAGCCTTTCGTCCACCACCGAGAGTTCCTGGGTGAAGCCGCTGGTCCAGCTGTCGTCGAGGGCCTGCTGTATCTCGGGGGCGTGGTCTTTCAAGCTCTCAAAGCTCTCGAGGAAGCTCAGAAGGTTGCTGCCGCTCACTGTCCTGGTGATATTGTCCCTCAAAGACCCCATCTGATAGCTCTGGATGCGGTCGATCAGGAACACGGAAACGATGGTCATCGCGATGAAGACCAGCATGAAGTATATGAGGACTATGCGCCAGCGAACGCTGCTGTGCCTCTTCACCTATTCGGGCCTCCTGAAGTAGTAGCCTATGCCTCTTCTGGTCATTATGTAGCGGGGATCCGAAGGATCGTCCTCCAGCTTTTCCCTCAGGCGCCTCACCGTGACGTCCACGGTGCGTATGTCGCCGTAGTATTCGTAGCCCCAGACCTCTTCGAGCAGCTGCTCGCGCGAGAAGACTCTCTCTTCGCGTTCGGCCAGGTAGCGCAGAAGCTCGAACTCTCTTAAGGTCAGGTCGAGCCTCTCGCCGTTCTTCCTCACCTCGAAGCGGTTCATGTCTATCTCGAGGTTGCCGAAGGCCTTGACGTCGGGCTGCTCCTCGCTCTTCTCGCCTATGCTCTCGGACCTTCTGATGTTGGCCTTGATGCGGGCGATGAGCTCCCTCATGCCGAAGGGCTTGGTGATGTAGTCGTCGGCTCCGAGCTCCAGGCCCAGGACCTTGTCGACCTCTTCCTCTTTCGCGGTGAGCATCAGTATGGGCACGCTGCTCTTTTCGCGCACTCTCTTGCAGACCTCGAAGCCGTCCATCAGGGGCAGCATGATGTCCAGAAGTATCAGGTCGCAGCCGCAGGAGAGGGCCTTGTCGAGCCCTTCGCGCCCGTCATAGGCGGTCTCCACGCTGTAGCCTTCTTTTACGAGATTGAACTTTATGATATCGGAGATCGAAGCCTCGTCTTCTATTATCAGGATCTTTTTGGGGGTGTTTTCGTTTGCCATTATACAAGCGCCTCCTTTGACATTTCAGTATAGCACACGGATAAATGCAAGTCAAAAGGGCGGGAATTTTTGTGAGAGATTCACGGACGCGCGGGGGCGGAAAAGAAGTCGGCCAGCTGCCTGATCATCGAGCCGCAGCGCATGCGGGTGAACATGATGTTGTTGTGCTGGCCCCTGCCGTCGTAGATGCTTATGCCCGAGGAGAGGGGCAGAAAGAGCCGGCCGCCGTCGAAGAGCTGGTCGTGCAGGTAGACTACGCATTTGATCCCCGCGCCTTCGGGAAGCTCCTGCCGCAGGGCGGGCTTGTAGACGTCGCGCACCTTGACGGCGGGGTGGTCTGTGTCCTTCTCGTAGGGGGTGACGAAGACGCGGCAGGTCTTCGCGCCGTCCTCGTCTTCGATGATCTGCACGTCCATGGCGTCTTCGGTCCACTGCTTGAGCTCGATGATGGCCCAGCGCTCTTTGCCCGGGTCGCGGAGCAGGACGTCGGCGCGGCTGCCCCCCTTGGTGTTCGCGAGCCGGTATTCGAGGAAGACTTCGAGGGGCGGCAGGCCCGGGACCGTATCCTTCTCGTTCATGAGCCTTTCCCTGAAGACTCTGAGGGCTTCTTTCTGGCGCGCAAGGCTCGCGGCGGCTTCGGCAAGCTTTCCCTCTTCGAGCATCATAAGGCCGGTGTCGAGACCGGCCAGATCCTTGGCAAGGCCGCTGTCCAGGGCTTTTCTGATGCTCCCGCGGCTGTTCTCCCTCATCACCGCGCAGGCGGGGGAGGCTCTGAAGGCCGCGAGCTCGGGGCAGTCTTTAAGGGCCCTGAGGGCGTTTATGTGCTTTTCGAGCTCGTCCTCGAGAGCGAGGCTCTCTTCGCAGGTCTGCCTGACGTACTCGGGAAAGTCGTAAAGCAGCAGGGCGAGGTCGGGCAGGGAGCGTCGCCAGGAATCGCTCTCCGCTCCCTCCGCTCTTTCGGGCCTTCCCAGGCGGGGATGCACGAGGCCGTAAAGGTCGCGGCAGAGCTCCTCGATGCTGTCCGGGCGGGTCGCGCGGTAAAATTCTTCTATACTATTAAGATACTTTCGGTCTGCCATGTTATCTGCGGTCAAAATGCTTCCGATCTGCTGTATCGTCCGCGGTCGATACGCCCGGATCCGCTGTGCTGCCTGCGGTCAGGGCGCTTATGATCGGACGTACTGACCTAGAGCCTGCGGAACACCGCGTCGGTGAGGGCGTCGTGGAGATAGCGCAGCTCCTCTTCGGAGGGGGCTGTGTCGTAGCCCATGTAGGCGCTGTTGTAATAGTTGAGTACGTAATCGGGGTCGGTTGGGAGCTGGCGCCAGAGCGCGCGGCCGCGGCCGACGTGCTCGACGTAGTGCTCAAAGGCGAGCAGGGCGAGATAGACGTTCCTGACGGCGAAGCACTCGCTCTGGCTGATGTACTGCTCGAGGCTCT
>JAEEGL012587208.1_pt1 | contig 10135 bp, 8 predicted proteins | sample 9134231 | NCBI WGS metagenome assembly JAEEGL01 (sample SAMN16246548, study PRJNA631951) | gut metagenome | biome: gut microbiome; feature: rumen; material: fiber-attached | host: Bos | place: Iran: Karaj | collected 2018-10
ACAGTGGGAAGAAGATCTATCACAGATTCCTACTATATGGTCACGTTCAGGAAAATATTTCCCACCACAAGAAATACCACAAATATACAAAGCATTCAAAAATTGGGATACTTGGGAAGACTACCAGAATTTATTTAATTTAAATGATAGATTTTACCCAGACAAAAAAGAATATGATGTAAAATTTTATGTGTATCCTGAAGAGGGTGCAGATGATTGGGATGGTGTACACCATGATCAGGGTGATATTTTTATTGGTGATCAACAATTTGTTTGGGTAGAATCAGATGCAGATGTTGATTTTTATCATGGAACACAAAAATTTACATACGCACAAACGCATGACGATAATTATTTAGAATTATTCTATATAGATCCTAATTACTATACTTCTACAGAAATGCATGATTTAGGATATACTCGTACACAGGGTCAGGATGTAGAAATTTGGGATATGAATTTAGTAGGTCGTCACCTTTGGGTAGATGATATGTGGTTATATACTACCCCCTCCACTATAGGTTTAGGTGCAAATATACCAGTTATGGATGGTAGTGGAATACCAACAAAGGCTTATTTTACTATAACTATTGATAATTACACATTTTCTGGAATAGCTAAAAATGCTGGTAAGTCTGGAAATGATTTAAATGTTAGAATGAGTTATAATGATTATGATCGTAAATTTACAGTGTCTATTTATGACAATGATGTTTTAGCTTATAGTAAGACAACAAACACATTTAGTGATTTAGATGATAACACCTTAATAGATTTTTCAGGTAATTTTCTAAGCTCTCTTGTTCCTAATAGAACGTTATCTATACATCTTTCAGGTGGGTCTGATGATAGTGCGGGTGTTCCAATATATTATGATGATGGTACGCCTGTAGTATTAAATGATTATATTGGTCAACGTATTTTACAAACAAAACAGATAAAAATCAATAGTATTGATGGGTTTTTAAACAATCATTATGAAACAAGAAACATGGTAGAATCTGGTGAAGATTTCTACTTTTCTGTTGGCGAAAACGATACTGTCCTTTTAAGAAAAGTATCTGGAAATAATTTAAATAATATCATAGGTTTTTCTTTTGAGTGGGATACCGAAGGTTCAATTATACATGTGGGTAATGTTATTGGACTAACCAGACGGTTACAATCCTCAACTTCTACATTATATTCAAAGTATTATTGGGTATATTCATTTAACAGTATCGGTTCTAATGGTACTAATTGGTGGGATCCTTCATACTATCAGAATGTAAATCCTCCAAGAACTGTATCTTCATTACAACCTGTCCCAGGGTCTGAATATGCAGAAGTTGTAATGACAACAGATAGTGATGGTACACATATACCAACACAGTTTAACCTAGCAAGTTATAATAATAAACCAGAAATATACTTTGATGCATTTTCTTTTGACAGTGCATATAAAGAAAAGTCTGGTGTTATTATAAAATTTGGTTCTGCTTATACAGGATCTACACGTTTTTCTTTACCAACAGATTTATATACAATAAATGGATTAGAGATAACATGGAATACAAACCATCCATTGTATAAAGTTTTCTTTGGTAAAGAGTTTGAGGTTTAATTTATATTTAGTTCACATAGAGGTTAAGATATTATGTCTGACGAAAATAGATTAGTTACTGTTCTTATGGTAATTACTTCACTTCTTTTAGTCATGTTATATTCATGCACCTATAGAGAGCCTGTGAATAGGGCAACAAAAGATTCTATAGATATATGTGGTTGTGACAGAATGTGTATAATCAGAATGGTTAATATAAAAGGTGAGTTGGATATAGATGAGTCTGAGTATAAAAAACATTGTAAATAATTTGGAGTGTTGTTATGTTAAGATTAAAAAGAATATTGGAATCAAAACAGGTGGGTGATATATACCATGTGTGTAAACTAGAGGATGTTGTAAATAACATTGTACCAAATAACACACTCTCAGGTTCTGGTAGGTATTATAATTCTGTATTTAAATCAAACGATGTGATTTCCTTCACAAGAGACAGAAACTATATTCCTGCTGTTATAGGTACATCCAGTGTTATATTCCAGTTTATGGTTGATGGTAATATTTTATCAGAAAACCATAGGATAGAACCATATAACAATAAGACAAAAACACTAGGATTTTCCGAAGCAGAAGAGACTGTTTTAGGCTCAATTAAAAATTTCAAAAAATATATTAAAAAGGTGTTTTTCTATGTCATGGAGGAATTGATAAATTACTTAAATGATACTAGAGATATACACTCATTAATGTTAGACTTGTGGAAAGTTGAAAATTACTTAAAAGGTATAGATACAGAAAAAGTAGAAAAGAATAATTATCTTGGTGGTTGGATGGAGAGTTATCGTTATGATGATCCTGATTTAGAATTTTTATTTAAACAAAATATAAAAAACTCTATGACTTTTACAGAATTTTGTAAAGCCTTGCAGGAATTTGCAAATTAGATTATATTATATAGGATTATAAACAATGGCTGATCAGTTATATGAAAATTGGTGGATGAATCTTACAGAACCTAATTGTGGTATATATTATCGGGGAACATGGTATAGTTCAGAATCCGAATTAAATACTCACGGTTATTACATTGTTTATAATCGAACTCTTTATTTAGGTTCTTTTCATCAAGAGTATAAGTACCAGAATATTTATTATTTGATGGGTGATGACTATAAAACGTATGCTCAAGCACATTCTCTAGGTTACTCAGAAAATGTGTCTTATACGTATCATTTTATAAAAACAGAAACACTAGAGTATTTAGAAGGTTATTATAATTCTACAGATGGTTATTATGTAGAAGGTGTGTGGTATGATTCTTTACAAGAATTAAACATGGCAGGATACCAGGTTGGAGAAAAACACACCTATATTTTTAGAAAAAGTTTCATTAAAAGATATGATGCTATTGTCCGTGTATGGAATAACATAACACAATATTTCATAAATGATTCTGAAATAAATTATTGGTTTACAGAATCTGATATGGATTCTTTAGATCTTCAATTCTTACCAAGTGTTGAAATAAACTGGAATCTTGGTAGAAGTTTCAGTAATAATGTTGGACATGGTGGTCATAGTACATATTCAGCAAACTTTTATCAGTTATTGAGAAATGGTGTTTCCATATCTCTTTCCGAAATGGATAGTATTTTTGGATATCAAGCAGCGAGAACAGAATACAATTGTAGTGGTGCTTATGTAGGAAATTATAAAACAGATGCCATTGGAGAGAAACTGTGGTTAGAATGTTATAATGGGAGTAGTGGAAGTGCAAGACAAAATTTAATTGCATCATTCTATATGTCCAACACCTCAAGAAATCTTTATAATACTGACTATATGCTATATCAACGTATAGCAATTTGTTATGGTAAAGATGTGAGTGTTGTAAAAATATATGATGCGTGTAATTTATCCTATTCAGCATTTAAATTTATATATAATAAAAACACCTATTATTATCCCTGTGATGGTGAAGAACATGAGTGGATTTTAGAGTCTGACTTACATTCTTTTGATTTCTTTTTGTCTGAAAGAGATGGTGTTTATAAAATAAATGCCTATGCTTATACTAGTAGCATCGAAATACCGCAAGGATATAACATCACAGCTATTAAATCCTTTTCTTTTTGGGTTTATCCAGAATATGTAAATGATAGTGATATAGATACTGTAACATATAAGGGTAGGAATCTTTATACTAGAAGTATTTCTAGTTATATGTTACAGAAATCTAGCGGTAGTCTTATTTTACCAAGACTTTATGTACTCCAAGGATATTCATCGTCAGATCGTAACAGGATAAATGGTACAATATATACAGCTTCTTATAGTGCAAGTTCACAATGGAGTTCATTAACTGAAACAAGTGTTAATAAAGAAGACTCAGTTTTAGGTTCTTATTCTATTTGTTTAAAGGGTGATTCTAATGGGTATATCAGTTATGCAAATAGTGGGTTCCCTGCTTGGGTAGTTTTGTATCCAAATTATAATTCTAATAATACAGACTTAAATTCTTTCAATGTACCTAATAGTTTGTATCGTAAAAATAACAACTTTATAGAATGGATTGGAGATATTGATGATAAATATGGATTAGCTTATTATTACTATAACCAATATTTAAATATATATTTATATGCTGAAAATGAGAGTGATAGAATTAGAGAAATAGAATTACTGGATATTGTGAATTATAGTATTCAAAAAATAGAATATTGGCCAAACAGAGGATATAAATTTAACTCTCAATTTTATACTGAAGCACAATTATTAAACATTGGCTATCACCCAATTAATCACACAAAGAAAATAACAGCTTATTGTGATATAGAAGGTCAATCTTCTATTTTGGCTTGTTACAATGTTACTTCTGGTACAACTTCTTTTAATACTTCTTCATATAGACACCCAGTATTGGTAAACGGAGAACCATTCTTATATGATGGTAGCTGTGATATTATTGTAGAAGAAAATAGTAAAAAGGTTGTGACACGTTTGTCTGAAATGCCATCTTCTACAACAGGAAATTCTGTGGATGCTCATGGATTATATTCAATCTTTACAGCAAATACAAACCCGAGAAAACCATTAAATACAAATGTGATTAATCAGCAACTTGTATTTATGATTAGTTCGAACTATAACTCTAATATTTACTATACAGCACCCTCACCAATAACTCTTTTAATAGATCCATTTAAATTACCTGTTTATGAAAATGTTCTTATTAAGAATAATACAACAGGTGATTTCATAATAAGTAACTATAATAGTTCTAGTGGTTATTTAATTAAAGATGTAGGAACGTTTAGGACAGAAAGAGATTTAAATAACGCAGGATATTCTCTTGTAAATAATCAGAAAATGTATTTAGCTTTACCGAATTCAAGATATTATGATACGAGTTGGTATTCTGCTACTCTATACAGTGATGAGTCTTTGAATACTGTTATTAAGGGTGATACTAATAATCCTTATTATGGTACTGTAGCAGAAGTAATAGAATTATATGGAGCTTCTGGGACATATCCTAATATTACATGGTCTAAAGCAAAGATAGATTTAGGGAATAATACAGTAGGGTATGTAGCTTATAATAATAAAATAAAACTCTTATTATTGTCTAGTGGTTTGATTCCTCTGTATCAAATTCCAACAGAGTTAAACACAAGTTACAATACCTCCTATTTAGAGAGTAGTGTTACCAATTCCACCACATCTCTAAGTTCTAGTAATAGTGTGACTTTATATAAAGACATTTCTTGCACAACACCACTTTCTGATACTAATGCTAAGGTAAATGTTTCTTTAGCTCAGGATTTATATGGTACAGGTGTTGTTACAAGATTAGAGGATATGCCTTCAAATATAACATCTGATTCTTCACAAAAAGTGTATATTTTCCTTTTAGATCCTTTACAGTCTCCAATAAGGTTATATGAAGGAACAAATAGTATAACTAGATATGGTTGGAGTATACAGCCTGTTTGTTGTTATGATTCAGAAACCCATATTATTTACGTTGTTAGTTTATAATTCACGGAGATGTTATGCGTGTTCCACAAACAAGATATAGAATACCAGACTTTTTTAAGGATGATAACTGGCATATTATAAATAAAACAGAGGACTTTCCTTTATCAAGAAAGGATCCTTTATCATTGTATATTGGTGTTACAACAGTTATACCAGAAAGATATGGTGTTTGTACAAAACTAAAATCTAATTGGCTTTGGAGATATGGTTTTACATCGGCAAATTCTACCAATTTTTGGTCTACATCAACAGGATCAAACGGAAGTATTGCACCAGGAAACTGGGGTGTTAATGTAAATGCTGTAACATATTATACTATAGCAGATGGAAACACCGTATCAGAAGGTTATATAACAACAGGATCTTCTGGCAATACAAGAACAACATTACAAACAATCAATTTTAGTTCTTATAATGATTGGTATTTCTCACCTTCAATAACAGTCCCTTCTTCGTCAAGTAGTAGAGCTATTGTTTGTAGATTTAAGGCTACCTATGAAGCTGATTTACCAACAAATATGTACACTATATCAAATAATGTAATTACTTGGAATAACACACCTATTTTATTGTTACTCCAAGGAAAAGAATTTATTCCTTATTAATGGGTTTAGTTATGACTAAAAATGAGATTATAGAAAAATTAAAAGAAATATCAGACAGTTCTATAGATGATATATTTATTGTTAAAGAAAAATTGATTGTTGTATCTAAAGACACCAAAGAATGTGTTTTAAATGAAATAAATAGAACTTATGATTTTTTGAAGTCTACAGAAAGTAAACCAGAGGAATAATAAGGAGATACTAAACATGCCTAATGATTATAAAGGTTTTCGTTGTTTCCCACTCTCTTTTCAACACCTAAATACTACTTCTACAGGCGTTACTGTAGAAATGGAAAATGATGGTGTGACACCTACAGGTCGTCTTTTAATTAATGATTCCTTTGCAGGATTTTATCCAAATTCTAAATATGGGGTAAAGGCTTTATTAGAAAATACATTGGCACCTCTGGTAGATTCTAGTATAAATGGCGTTGGTTGGTCTTTAGATACTGAGTTATATACTCGATTGAATGCTCTGGATGGTGATGATGAAGCATACACAGCATTTAAGACAGAAAATCCATTATTATGGACACCTTCTACACCAACACTACCTAATGGAAATGCTGCACCAAAATCTGTAAAACTTCTACCCTGTTCTTATGTCTATGCTATGTTTTTTAAACATACATCAGGACATAAACTGATGGTTGCGTATAATTATTTAAGTATGCATTCTTATCATAGTGTAGAAACAACTACGGGTGGTTATAATGATGCTGGGTGGTTACACAATCACGTTCATTCTAATGTAAGAGGAAGTAGTAATTATTATACACGTATTGGTGGTTTTATGATGAGTATGATACCACCAGCTAATCAGGGTGATACACAAGAGGACTGGCACCCAGAATTTTCTATACGCTCTGAAAATTTCTACCCATCAACAATGTTTCCTATTATAGCACAATTTGCACCAAACACATATTATGATATAAATTATACTAATAACTATTCAAATGCTTATGCAGGAGCTTCTTTAATCAGACAAGGAACTACAGAAGTTTACAATGGACAATATAATAATAAAGGTGTAGTTGTAGGAACACAGTCAAAAACATCTGTGTTAGTTGATTCCAAAGGAAATGTAGGGTTATGCTCACACCATAATTATACCTACAATTCTCCACCAATGATTATTTTAGGACCACTTTATAAAAAGAAAATATATGAAGATGATACGCTATCTCTGAGATTTTTGCTCGGTCTAAATTACTGTTGTAGTCGTATGTATACCACTAGTAGTGGTAATAACAGTGCCTATTGTGCTTGGTACAGCACAGAACAATCCGTAACTAGCTTTTTTGGTTTAAATAAATCTGGAAATAGTGGTGGATACACTTCTTATGCAGCTTATCCAGCTATGAGTAATGATGTGTATGCAAGCTACAGATATTCTAAAGCTATATACACAACTTTAGGATTAGTGGATGAAGAAGTGCTTAGAGTTTCTGCTACAGATGGTTTGATACGAGGGCAAACATTTAATGATGGTGAGTGGTGTTATATAACAGGTTTAGAAACAAACACATCCCCTACCTCTCCTACATTATACATGAGTATTCGTTGGGATAATGAATTTAATGGAACAAAAACATTTTTACTACCCTAATATAAGGAGGTTGCTATGCTTAAATTAAAAAGAGTATTTGAATCCGCAGAAGATAAAAAATTTCTTAAAGATATTAAGAATGCTATTTTAAGAGACTCTCAAGTGAAATACTTCACATCTAAGGTTTTTCATGATGATGGTTCATGGAAACCTTTTAGAGATTTAATCCAAGCAATAAAAGATTCTCACCCTGATATAAAGAGTGTTTATTATGAAGATGATCCTTATTACCCAAATGGTTATTTATGGCAAAATGGTAAGATGGTAGGTAAGAATAGAATAATCACCATAGAGACCAAATATGGAAATATAAAAGGATCCGTGCGTTGTTTTGGTGCTGGAACAGTAGAAGATCCTTTAGAATCTTATGATATGACTGTACAGATATTTGTGTAATAGTAGAATATAAGTCCTATCTTTCAGCTCATTCTAAAACCATTATCTAATTTAGAAAAGACCCTTAATCGGGGTCTTTTCTTTTATTCCTACAATCTTAAAGGAGCTCCTTATGCCAGCATCTATGTTAGATCGTGCCTCATGGCTCAATTATATTAAAACCTCTCTAGGTTATCCAGTTGTAAATATTTATATGACAGATGAGATGATAGAACAACAGATAACCTTTGCTATTCGTAAAGTTTTACCTTGGGTAAATGCTGTAGAATTTATTGAGGTTGGGCGTAAAACAGAATTTACAGATAGACTTATCTACGCTGTATTACGTGTTCACCAAATGGGTTGGGGAGATGCTGAAGCCTCTACTACAACAGGTGCTTCTTATTATGATATGTTAATTACTCGATCTATTTATAACCAATTAGGTGGAACTAATTTATCACAATACTCTGGGTCTCAGGGTCTAGTTAATGCTGCTTTATATAACTATTTTGCAGAAGAGACAAGAGCCACAATGAACCCAATAGGTTTTAGACTTATCGGAAATATTTTATTTGTAGATGATAATACAGGTGGGGCTGGCCCATATACAGCAGAGGTTATTTCTGATAGATCTTTAAATAATCTCACAGAAGACTATCAAAGTTGGCTTCTTAGATATAGTCTTTGTTTATGTAAACAAGTTGAGGGGAGAATTTTACGGAAAGTAAAAGTCTCTGGAAGCCCAGTTGAACAGGACGGCGAAGCATTACTAAACGAAGGTTCTACTGAACAAAAAGAGTTAGAAGAGAAATTAGGGAACCAGATGTCCCTTTATTTTTGCACAAGATAAAATACTTCTTTGTTTGAAAACTTATTGAGTTCATGGTATAATACTTCATCAGGTGCTAGTTCCTAGCACCTTTTGTTATGGAGGTATTATGCAAAACAAGAAGTTTCCAGACTGGTTCATAGATGCCCTTTATTTAGAAGAGGATAAAGAGAGGGCTAGGAATAATACTTTACATCTTAATGATGTTTTGTATTTTAGGTGTTCAGAAGGGCATATTACAAAATGTAAACTTTCTAGTAAAATCCATGTTAAAACAATGCAACTAAAAGCTGCTTTGTGTCCAGAATGCCATAAAAAGGAAAAAATAGAAAACTGTAAGAAAGCAAAAGCTAAAAATAGAACTTATCCTCAGTGGTTTATTGATGAACTTGTAAATGAAGAGGATAAAGAGAAAGCTAGGAATAATACTTTACAGGGAAAAGATGTTGTGGAGATTCGTTGCCCCAAAGGCCATATTTCTACTAAAAAAGTTTGTGATAGAATAAAGAAAAATGGAGAATCTAATACTGGATGTGAGCAATGTTCTAAGGAAGGACATTCTCTAAGAGTAACACCTACATATAATTATCCAGAGTGGTTTATAAATGAATTAATAGAGAAAGAAGATAGAGAATTAGCTAGGGTAGGGAAACTTCCATCTATTAAGAGGGTGAAAATAAAATGTCCAGACTGTGGTAATGAATATGTACGTCATGTGAGATTAGAAATAAATGTTAATACTGGACAGAGACTTAAAGTATGTCCAAAGTGTATGCTAAAAACAAAAAATTATAATCACAAAAAGCATGAATTAGACTATCCACAGTGGTTTATAGATCAAATTGTAGATCCTAAAATTAAACAGGAAGCCAGAGATAAAATACTAACTGCAAAAAGAGAGGTGGAGTTTCGTTGCCCTAATGGTCATTTATTTAAGAGAATAGTAGCAAATTATATTACCATCACAACCATGCAACAAAGGACAGAATGCCCTATATGCAAGAGTAAGAATAAAAAAGAATTTTTGGCTAGTAATAGAAAGTATCCAGAATGGTTTGTTGATGATTTATATTCAGAAGAAGATAAGGAATTAGCCAGAAATGGTTTTCTTAAAACAACAGATAC
>JAEEGL012803796.1_pt1 | contig 10135 bp, 11 predicted proteins | sample 9134231 | NCBI WGS metagenome assembly JAEEGL01 (sample SAMN16246548, study PRJNA631951) | gut metagenome | biome: gut microbiome; feature: rumen; material: fiber-attached | host: Bos | place: Iran: Karaj | collected 2018-10
GAGTTCATCGGAATCGTTATCGGCATGTTCTGGGGATTCTCCAAGAAAATGGATGCCATCATGATCGAGATCTATAACGTTCTCTCAAACATTCCGACAACACTGATCGCTATGATTCTGGTTTATGCCATGGGCGGCGGCTTCAAGCAGCTGATCTTCGCTCTTTGCGTTACTTCATGGATCGGTACAGCATACTTCATTCGTGTACAGGTCATGATTATCCGTGACCGTGAATACAATCTGGCATCACAGTGTCTGGGAACACCGTTATGGAAGATCATCGTCAATAACATCCTTCCTTATCTGGTATCCGTTATTATTACCAGCGTATCCAGAGATGTTCCGATGTTTATTTCTTATGAAGTCGCATTATCCTACATGGGAATCGGTCTGAGCGAAAAATTCGCATCATTAGGTAAACTGATACAGCAGTATTCTCCATACATGCTTACAGAACCTTATCTGTTCTGGATTCCGGTTGTTGCTTCTGCTGTTATTTCCGTTTCTTTATACCTTGTCGGTCAGGCATTGGCGGATGCTTCCGATCCAAGGACGCATATGATTTAGGAGACTGATATGGTAAACAATCCTATATTATCCGTAAAAAATCTTGAAGTTAAATTTAAAGTCAGAGACAGAGTGCTTACCGCTATAAGAAACATTTCTCTGGATTTTGAAGAACATAAAGTCGTCGCTATCGTAGGCGAATCCGGTTCCGGAAAGACCGTCTTTACCAAGACTTTCACCGGAATGCTGGACATCAACGGCGAAGTTACTCAAGGCGAAGTCTGGTTCGAAGGACGTAACCTGATGGAGATCAAGGATGACAAGGGCTGGGAAGAGATCCGCGGCAAGAAGATCGCCACTGTTTTCCAGGACCCTATGACATCCTTAAACCCTGTTCGCACGATCGGCTATCAGATTTCTGAAGTCATTATGAAACATCAGGGCAAATCAAAGGAAGAAGCAAAGAAGGAAGCTCTTGAACTGATGGACAAAGTCGGTATTAAGGACCCGGAAAGAAGATACGATGAATATCCTTTCCAGTATTCCGGCGGCATGAGACAGCGTATCGTTATCGCTATAGCGCTGGCTTGCCATCCGAAGATCCTGATCTGCGATGAACCTACTACCGCTCTGGATGTTACGATTCAGGCACAGATCATTAAGCTGATCAAAGATCTGGCGAAGGAATACGATTTCACCACGATCTACATTACGCATGACCTTGGCGTTGTTGCGAATGTCGCCGACTATGTAGCCGTAATGTATGGCGGACAGATCATTGAATTCGGTACGGTTGAAGACATCTTCTACGATTCCAGACATCCGTATACCTGGGGTCTGCTTAGCTCTTTGCCGCAGCTTGGGTTAAAGGGTGAAGAACTGTTTGCTATCAGAGGAACACCTCCTTCACTGTTTGAAAAGATACAGGGAGACGCTTTCGCTCCTCGTAGCAACTATTCCTTAAAGATTGATTTCCTAAAGGAGCCTCCGATTTTCAATGTCAGTGATACCCATTGGGCAAAGACCTGGCTTCTGGATCCTCGCGCTCCAAAAGTCGAACCTCCTCTGGTAATCAAGACACTGCATCAGAGAATGCTGGACATGACTAAGAAAGGAGGCGTCTATGGAGAAAGATAACAGAGAAGTACTGCTTGACGTCAAGCGGCTTGAAGTGACTTTCAATAACAGCAGGAAAAACAAAGGTTTCCGGGCTGTCAAGAACGCCAACTTCCAGATCTACAAGGGAGAAACGTTCGGCCTGGTAGGTGAATCCGGTTCAGGCAAAACGACCATCGGCCGTTCGATCATGCGTCTGAATCCGATCTCCGATGGTGAGATCTGGTTTGAAGGAAAGAGAATAGACGGCAAGATCTCCAAGGAAGAGAAGAAGAATGTCGTAAGAAACATTCAGATGATCTTCCAGGATCCTGCGGCTTCGCTGAACGAACGTGCTACGATCGACTACTGCGTTTCTGAAGGACTGTACAACTTCCATCTGTACGAGAATGAAGAAGACAGAGAAAGAAAAGTCGATGAAGCGCTGGAATCTGTAGGTCTGCTTCCGGAACATAAATCCCGTTATCCTCATGAATTCTCCGGTGGACAGCGTCAGAGAGTAGGCATCGCCAGAGCGATGATCATGGAACCGAAGTTCATCATCGCCGATGAGCCGATTTCCGCACTGGACGTATCGATTCGTGCTCAGGTTCTTAACCTTATGAACAAGTTCAAGGAAGAGCGTGGCCTTACTTACATGTTTATTGCGCACGACCTTTCTGTCGTCAGATACTTTGCCGACCGCATAGCCGTTATTCATAACGGAAGAATCGTTGAAGTAGCTCCGACGGAAGTCTTGTTCAAATATCCTTTGCACCCATATACGCTTTCACTGCTGCAGGCTGTACCAATGCCTGACCCGCAGATCGAAAAGGCCAAGGAACTGGTTGTATATGACGAATCCAAACGAGACCTTTCCGGTGAAAAACCGATTCTGCAGGAGATCCGTCCGGGACATCAGATATTTGCGAATGACCGCGAGATGAAGGAATATGAAGAAAAGCTTTCGCAGATGGAAAAGGAAGCAGAAAAAGAATAAGTATCAGGCTGCATATGCAGCCTTTTATTCATATGCAAGAGGTGTACAAATGTTATGATTAGTAAGAGGTGGCTATGATGAGAAATCCAAGAAATTATTCTTTACTTTCTGATGCTTACGAATTTATGATGGCTGATGCCTATCTGCAAAACGGCAAGAAAGATCTAAAAGCGGTATTCGATGTATTCTTCAGAGTAATTCCGAATAACGGCGGCTATGCCGTAATGGCAGGGCTGGATAAAGTTATCGATTACATTAAGAACATCAGTTTTACAGATGATGATTTGAAGTATCTGGAAAGCCTCGGCTTAAGCAAGGAGTTCATTGAATATCTGTCCGATTTCCATTTTACCGGCAACCTTTACGCGATACCTGACGGTACTCCGGTTTTTCCGAATGAGCCTCTGATTACTGTCGAAGCGCCGATCCTGGAAGCTCAGATTGTTGAAACGGCACTGCTGGCGATGATCAACGGTTCCATGGAACATGCCACGGGCGCCAGAAGGATTTTGGATGCGACACCCGAAAATGTCAGAGTAATGGAATTCGGAGCGAGAAGAGCGGATGGCCTGGAGGCTGCGATCGACGCTTCAGTCTACGCTTTGATGGCGGGATGTCATGGTACATCCAATGTCCAGGCGGCAAAGATGTGCGGAACGAAAGCTTTAGGAACGATGGCTCACAGTTTCGTTGAAACATTCGAAAGCGAATACGAGGCTTTTCTGGCCTTTGCCTTGCGATATCCGAACAGCTGTCTGCTTCTGGTAGATACCTATGATACCTTGCGTTCCGGTGTACCGAACGCGATTAAAGTATTCGAATACATGAGGGACCACGACATGCCTCTGGATCATATCGGCATCCGTATCGATTCCGGAGACCTTGCTTATCTGTCCAAGGAGTCAAGAAAAATGCTCGATCAGGCCGGATTTGAGATGGCTACGATATGCCTGTCAAACTCCCTGACTGCAGAAGTCATTACCTCTTTACGCATTCAGGATGCGAAGTTCAATTCTCTAGGCGTTGGAGACAACATCTCTAAACCGGAAGGCAGGATGGGCTGTGTCTATAAGGAAGTAGCCGTGATCGACAACGGTAAAGTCATCCCTAAGATCAAGCTCAGCAACGATATCATCAAGATCGTCAATCCGGGATACAAATGTCTGTACCGCGCTTTTGATAAAGAAAACGGCTATGCGATTGCGGACATCGTCTGTGAAAGGGATGAGATACTCCCTGAAGACGAGATGCTGATTACATCGCTCTCCCGTTTTGACAAGTCGACGGTAATCAGAAACTACGAATTGAAACCTTTGCAGAAAACGATTTTCCTGGAAGGGAAATACGTCTATGAGCAGCCTGATCTGAAAGACAGGATCAGCTACTGCCAGGAACAGGTCGACAGACTTTATCCGGAAGTGCGTAGAATCCTGAACCCGCATGAATACTATGTAGATGGCAGCGAGAAATATATAGAATTAAAGAAGAAGATGATCAAAGAGGCAGGTGAAAAACGTGTTTGATGTTAAGAAGGAAGTGGATGGAATCGTAGAATTCATCCGCGATTATTACAAAAAGAATCATTTGAAGGGTGTCGTAATCGGAATCTCGGGAGGTAAGGATTCCGGCGTAGTTGCGGCACTGTTCAGCAAAGCCCTAGGTAAAGAAAACGTTGTCGGTGTGACGATGCCCTGTCATACACCCGACAGCTGCAGGGACGACGCGAAACTGGTTGCGGAAAAGTACGGATTTGAACTGATCAATGTTGATCTTACGGCCGCTTTTGATGCGTTTAAAGAGGATTTCAGCAAGATCGGATCTGTTGATCCTGCAGATCTGAAAAACAGTGACATTAACCTGAAACCGCGTCTAAGGATGGCTACGGATTATTATGTTGCCGCTTATTATTCGGCATTGAAAGGCGGAACTTATCTGGTTGCCGGTACAAGCAACAAGTCGGAACTCTTTGTCGGCTATTTCACCAAGGGCGGCGATTCGACTTACGATATCGGTGTACTGAACGACTTCAATGTTGAAGAAGTCATCAGGATCGGCGAATATCTGAAAGTTCCTGAAAAAGTGCTGTACAAGACTCCGAATGACGATCTAAGCAGCATGACCGATGAAGACAAGCTAGGTGTAAAATACAGCGAGATTGCCGCATACATGAACGGCGGGGATGTCGAAGAAGCTTCCAGAGAGAGAATCGAGAAGCTCCATGCGGGTGCAGCACACAAGTTCCATATTCCGGTGTACAGAAGATGCGCATAGGGATCTATCCGGGAAGTTTTAATCCAGTTCACAAAGGCCATATCAAGATCGTCAGGCATCTTCTGCGTAAGCATTATGTCGATAAGGTGCTCATCGTTGCAACCGGCAGTTACTGGCAGAAACAGGATCTGCTGCCGGTGAAGGACAGGATAAGAATGCTGAAGTATTTCAAAAACGAGAATATCGTCATCGAAGAAGAATGCAACGAGCTGCCTTATACCTACCAGCTGATGAGAAAGCTGAAAAAGAGATATCCGGACGATACGCTTTCGTTGATCATCGGTGCCGATATGGCTGCGACTTTTGACCGCTGGAAGAGATATCAGGAACTCTTAAAATATGATTTCATCATTCTGAAAAGAGACGGGATCGATATCTGCTCTTATATGGAGAAGCTTGGAAAGAAGAATTATGCCGCGGTATCGGACCTGGACGAGATAGAAATATCCAGCACCTATATCCGGAATCATATCGATGATTATGATCTGTTAAAAGATCAGATCGATCATAGAGTATATAAATACTATAGAAAAGCCATACAGTAGTATGGCTTTATTATGTAAAGATTTTCAGATCAATGAAAAAATAAGACAAAGAATGAAATAAATGTGAAAAAATCTATTGACATGCGTTTTCCATATGCTAAACTAGTATTAATTGATGGAAAGGGGATCTGCATGGAAGACCGCTGTATGAAAATGATCTCTGTCATGAAAGAAAGAGTACTAGTCATTATCGATATCGTCATACGCCTGCTTGGTGGTCTTATTATTATGGGCACTTGCTGATATCGATAATATTTAGCCATTAGGATCAATTGGATGGGCTTGGTATTATCGTTGAGCTCATCCTTTTATTTTAGGTAGAAACAGGAAGGCCTGATTCTATAGATGAATAACTGAAAGGAAGAATAGTTATGAAAAAATTACTGGTTGTGTTGTTGAGCATACTGTGTGTATTGTCACTGGCGGGATGCTCAGGCGGTTCAGGAAACGACGACGCAGGCTCCGGTGACGGAGGAACGGTCGTCAAGATCGGCGGATCAGGCCCGTTATCAGGCCCGGCTGCCCAGTATGGCATTGCTGTTAAGACCGGTGCAGAGATCGCTGTTGAAGAGATCAACGCATTAGGTGGGCTGCAGTTCGAATTGAATGTTCTGGATGATGAACATGACGGCGAGAAGGCTGCCAACTGCTATGCTCAGCTGACTGACTGGGGCATGGATGTTTCAATGCTTTGCGTTACTACAGGTCCGTCTCTGGCGGTTGCCGATATGTATCAGGAAGACGGCGTCTTTGCGATGACTCCTTCAGGATCTGCTCCGGATATCATCGCGAAAGGTGATCATATCTTCCGTATGTGTTTCGCCGATCCGGAACAGGGTGTTGCCGCTGCCGACTACATCGCTGCCAAAGGTTTAGGCACAAAGGTATTCGTTTTCACCAAGAGCGATGACGAGTATTCTACCGGCGTTGCCGCTTCATTCAAAGAAGAAGCTGCCGCAAAAGGGCTGGAAGTCGTTGACGAATATCTGTTCACATCCGACAATGCGACAGATTTCCCTGCTGCACAGGCACAGGAAGCAGGCGCTGAAGTTGTATTCCTTCCGCTTTACTACGAAGACGATACAAGAATCATCAAGGCCTGTCAGGATCTTGGATACAATCCGGTATTCTTCGGTGTCGACGGTTTCGACGGCGCTTTGGAACAGGAAGGCGTTGACGTAGCGATGTTTGAGGGCGTCTACTACCTGACTCCGTTCGCATATTCTGCACCTGATGAGGCGACGCAGTCATTTACTGCGAAATTCAATGAAAAAGTCGGCTACAATCCGAACCAGTTCGCAGCCGATGGATATGATGTTGTATATGCGATCTATAATGCTCTGACTGCCGGCGGTGCTGCTGCCGACATGACAAAGGAAGAACTGAATGCCATCATGATGGAACAGTTCAAGACTTTAAGCTATTCCGGTCTTACCGGTGAAAACATGACCTGGGACGCTTCAGGTGCTGTTGTCAAGGCTCCGCTGGTGTTCCGAATTGAAAACGGTGCACTGGTAGCTGCAGACTAATTAAGTTAGAATATAGGAAAGGCTTCTACTATTAGAGCCTTTCCTATTTTACTGAAGATCATTTTATGAAGTTTCTGTCTTATTTGATATCGGGAATCAGACTGGGTTCTATCTATGCCATTATCGCCTTGGGCTATACGATGGTATACGGTATTGCCAAAATGTTGAACTTTGCCCATGGAGACGTCATCATGATTGGCGCATATGTGGCGTTTTTTGCGTTATATCGGGCAGGCCTGCCGCTGATTGTGTCTTTACTGGCGGCTGTGGCTGTCTGTACCGTTCTGGGAATTACGATTGAGAAACTGGCGTATAAGCCGTTAAGAAGCGCCACTTCACTTGCGGTGCTGATCACCGCAATCGGTGTCAGCTATTTCCTGCAGAATGCCGCTTTGCTGTTATGGGGATCTACATCCAAGATCTTTCCTACGATTCTGGACTACGGTTTCATCGAACTGTTTAACGGTGAACTGTAACTTTCCTATCTGATTCTGATTACCATTCTGACCTGCGTCGTGATCATGGTCTGTCTGACTCTGTTTGTGAACAAGACGAAACTGGGCAAGGCAATGCGCGCCTGTTCCGAAGACAAGGATGCTGCGCGTCTGATGGGCATCAACGTGAACAGCGTTATATCTTTGACGTTTGCGATCGGTTCAGGTCTGGCGGCTGTCGCTTCGCTGTTGCTGTGTGCGACTTACCCGACGGTAACGCCTACACTGGGTTCCATGCCCGGCATTAAGGCGTTTACGGCCGCTGTACTTGGCGGTATCGGATCCATTCCGGGCGCTTTTTTGGGCGGCTTGCTTCTGGGCATCATAGAAGTAATCGCCAAAGTATACATCTCTTCCGAACTGACGGATGCGATCGTTTTCAGCGTACTGATCCTGGTGCTGCTGTTTAAACCGGCCGGTCTTCTGGGCAAGAAGACGAATGAGAAAGTGTAGGTACGCCATGAAGAAAATAGAAGAAACATTGAAGAAACTGTTTTCAAATCAATACAGACAACGTACCGTATCTTATCTGATCGTTGTTCTGACTTACGTCATCATAGAAACGGCAATCAGGACCGGGAATATTTCCAATACGATCAAAAGCTTGCTGATACCGACCTGTTCCTATATCGTGGCCGCTCTGGCGCTGAACCTTCTGGTCGGTTATCTGGGCGATCTGTGTCTCGGCCAGGCCGGATTCATGGCGGTAGGAGCGTTTTTTGGCGTCGTTGCAGCGGCTTTCTTCGCGAGGTATATTTCCAGCAATGTTTTGGTTCTCATTCTTGCAATTGTCGTCGGAGGCGTTCTCTCGGGTGTCTGCGGTGCCTTAATAGGAATTCCTGTCCTGAAACTGCAGGGAGATTATCTGGCCATCGTTACCCTTGCTTTCTGCCAGATCATCAAGACACTGCTGCTGAATCTGTATGTCGGAATCGATTCCAGAGGTCTGCACTTTTCGTTTATTACGGATAATACAAACATGGATCCGGATGGCGTACTGGTCATCAAGGGAGCCATCGGTGCGAACGTAACCAAGAAGCTTTCGTCCTTTACGGCTGGTGTTCTGCTGATTCTGTTTGCCCTGTTTGTGATTTACAATCTGATCAATTCCAGACACGGCAGAGCGATACAGGCCTGCAGAGACAACAGGATTGCCGCAAGTTCCGTCGGTATTCCTGTGAATAAGTATAAGCTGCTGGCTTTTGTTGTATCCGCGATCCTGACCGGAATGGCAGGAACGCTTTATGGTCTTGGCTTCTCCAGCTTAAAAGCCAGCAAGTTCGACTTTAACCTCTCGATCCTGATCCTGGTTTATGTCGTGTTGGGCGGACTGGGGAATATGACCGGAACCATCGTTTCGACAACGCTGCTGCTGGTCATACCGGAAGCCCTGAGGGCATTTAACGATTACAGGATGATAATCTATTCGATTGTTCTAATAGCGGTCATGCTGATCAGCAACAACGCTACGATCATGTTCTATCTGAAACGATGCAAGGAGTACTGCAAGAAACTGTTTCCGAAAAGGAGGACAGAATAATGTCTGAATATGTACTGGAAACAAAGAATCTGGGTATCGACTTTGGCGGTCTGACGGCAGTCAACAATTTCAGTATCCGGATTGAAAAAGGTGATATTTACGGTCTCATCGGCCCGAACGGTGCCGGAAAGACGACTGTTTTTAATATGCTTACGAAGGTCTATGAACCAAGCAGAGGGACTATACTGGTCAACGGCACGGATATCGGCAAGATGTCGACGATCGAAGTCAGCAGGATCGGTGTTGCCAGAACGTTCCAGAATATCCGTCTGTTCTCCGAATTAAGCGTGGAAGACAATGTCAAGATCGGCTTCCACAATTCGATTTCCTATTCTCTGGCTGATTCGTTGCTGAGAACCGGTAAATTCCATTCCGAAGAAAAGGATCTGCATGAGAAGGCACTTGAACTGCTGGGTATATTCAAGCTGGAAGAATTTGCCGATCACAAGGCGGGATCGCTGCCGTATGGTGCACAAAGAAGACTGGAGATCGCCAGAGCTCTGGCTACGAATCCTTGTCTGCTGCTGCTGGATGAACCGGCTGCCGGTATGAACCCCGTGGAAACGCAGGAACTGATGGATACGATCAAGCAGATCAGAGATCGCTTCGGTATTTCCATCCTGCTGATTGAACACGACATGAAACTGGTCATGGGCGTCTGTGAGAAGATCACGGTGCTGAATTTCGGTCAGGTGCTGATGAACGGCACGCCGGAAGAAGTGCAGAACGATCCGGAAGTGATCAAGGCTTATCTGGGAGACTAAAGATGCTGAAAGTTGAAGGATTAAAAGTGAACTACGGAATGATCGAGGCAGTTAAGGGCATCGATTTTGAGGTGCATGACGGCGAGATTGTCGCTCTGATCGGGGCAAACGGCGCAGGCAAGACGACCACGATGCATACGATATCCGGTCTTCTGAAAGCCAGCGCCGGTTCCATTTCTCTGGATGGCAAAGAAGTCTCTAAACTGCCTGCCCATAAGATCGTTGAACTGGGCATTGTACAGTGTCCGGAAGGAAGAAGAATCTTCGCTCAGCAGACGATCGAGGAGAATCTTTCATTAGGAGCCTATGTGCGCAAGAACAGAAAAGAGATCGAGGCGGACATGGAGAAGGTTTTTGAACTGTTTCCGATTTTGAAAGAAAGAAGAAAAC
>JAEEGL014031969.1_pt1 | contig 10135 bp, 10 predicted proteins | sample 9134231 | NCBI WGS metagenome assembly JAEEGL01 (sample SAMN16246548, study PRJNA631951) | gut metagenome | biome: gut microbiome; feature: rumen; material: fiber-attached | host: Bos | place: Iran: Karaj | collected 2018-10
ATCCGCCTCGCCACCCCCAAACCCCCTGTTCCCCTCCCGCAGATCAAAGATCTGAGGGGCAGCGCGGCCGGCCTGTGGGGGTCGGCGCCCTCGACGCCCCGCTTCCAAAAGCCCCAAATGATATTTGGGGGGAGGCGGGGGTTTGGGGGCGGTAGTGGGGGGCGGGGAACCCCCTTATGCGCGTAGCGCAAGGAACGTCCCGTAGGGACTCCTCAGAAATCCCGGTGGTCGAGCAGATCGACGAGGTGCGCGATCGCGCCCTCTCTGCAATGGCATGTGACAATATCCGCGATATCGACGATCTTCGGCATCCCGGAGCAGGGGACGACGGCGAAATCGGCTTTTTTCAGCATATCCTCGTCATTTTCAAAGTCGCCGCAGCAATACGTCGTATATTCTCCGAGCATCTTTTTCAGATATCTCACCTGGTTGCCTTTAGTCGCTTCCGGATCGAGAAGTTCAAGCAGCGTCGGGCAGGAGAACGACACGGCGAATCTGTCGCCGGCGCGCTCCCTTACGTACTCGTCGATCTCTTTCATCTGCTCGCGGCTCCCGATCAGCACAATCTTGTTCCAGCCGTCGCCGGGCATACTGTCGAAGGGCACCGTCGTGACGTTTGAAATATACTGTTTCAGATCTTTATACGCCGCGGGATTTATCTCAGGAGTCATATAGCCTTTGCCGCGGTTGATGCGTATCCCGGTCTCGGGAAGATCGCGCTGTAACTGAGACAGGAACGGCAGTGCGAAAGAGGTGTCGATGCATATCTCGTTTATCCGCGTATCAGTTCTCTGTTCGTAAAGATAGCTGCCGTTCGACATGACTGCCGGCGCGTTGCACAGGCTGAAAAAGTCGGGAACGACGCTCGTCACGGAAAATTCGACGCGGCCGGTTGCGAACGTGAATAGGCCGCCTTCGGCTTTGAAATACTCTATCGCCTCGTTGTTTCTGCGCACACCCTCTTCCGAGCCCGTGTACGTGCCGTCTATATCGGATATTATGATCTTCCCTTTGAACTTCATTTGTTTTTGCTCCTTATTTTACATAAACTCCGGCTTCCGCCGCCGCGATCAGCAGCGCGGATCTTTTTTCTTCCGTCAGACCGCAAAGCGGTTGTCTGACCTCCGGCGAGATCAGTCCGGCGCAGCCGAGAAGCGCTTTTATCGGCACGGGATTGACGTCGCAGCCGAGCGCAGACAGAAACGGCAGTATGCGGAAGAACGCTTCTCTCGCCGCCCCCGTCTCCCCGGACAGGAATCCGTCGACTATGCCGCACGTCAGATCCGGCGCGATATTCGAGCAGACGCATACGCCGCCCTTCGCGCCGAGCGAGAGAAAATGATACAGCAGCGTATCCGATCCGCAGAAGAAATCGAGCGGAACGGTGCGTATCTTCTCCGTGACCGACTGCATATCGGTCGAAGCTTCCTTACAGGCGACGATATTCGGGTGACCGGCGAGCACCGACAGAGTCTCCGCGGATATGTCGACACCCGTGCGCGACGGAACGTTGTATACTATGACCGGCACCGGCGAAGCATCCGCGACAGTTATGAAATGACGCAGCAGCCCGCGCTGTGACGGCCTGTTGTAATACGGCGTGACGACGAGCGCGAAATCGGCGCCGAGCTGTGCTGCGCGTTTCACGGTGCGGACGGTTTTTTCCGTATCATTGCAGCCGCAGCCAACGGTAAGCTGTTTTTTGCCGCCGAGCACGCTTTTCGCGAGCCGTATCAGCTCGCTCCGCTCGCCGGGTCTGACCGTCGGCGATTCTCCCGTCGTGCCGAGCACCACGACTCCGGCGACATCAGACGCGCGCTGTATGCCGAGCAGACGGACGAAAGCGTCGGTGTCGATTCGCCCTCCGCGGAACGGAGTGACGATCGCGGTATGAACGCCCGGCTCCGGTCCGGGCGTATTTTTATTGAACATGGCAATACTCCGTAAAATTTATATTAAAAGTATCGTGCAGGTATTGAATTTTATAAAAGCGTAGTGTATAATATATAAAATAGACCCCACGGTACTATAATATGACGAAAGTTTTGCCGTGACATCGCGCACATACGTACCGAAAACGGATTTTACCACAAAACGCGCGGATTGTCAAGTATGTGCGCGGCGCATGTACACGTATATATCAAAATGCACTCATTACACGATTATTATTACGAACTCCCCGAAGAGCTGATAGCCCAGACACCGTGCGAGCAGCGCGACGCCTGCCGCCTGCTCGTTCTCGACAGAAAGACGGGCGAGATAACGCACAGGCACTTTTACGACGTTATCGAATATCTGAATAAAGGCGACTGCCTCGTCATAAACGACAGCCGCGTGATACCCGCGCGCATCTACGGCGTGAAGCGCAGAAAAACGGCGGACGTCAACGACCCGAGCCGCGTCGAATGCCTGCTTCTGCGCCAGCGGGAGCTTGACACGTGGGAGTGCATCGTGCACCCCGGCAAACGCGTAAGAGCCGGCGCGGTGATAGATTTTTCCGGTATAATGAGCGGAGAGGTCCTGTCCGTGACCGACGACGGGAACAGGATGATCAGGTTCGATTACGACAGATCGGGCGGCGAGACCGTATATTCCGTTCTTGAAAAGATAGGCAAAATGCCTCTGCCGCCGTACATAACGCAGGCGCTTGACGACAACGAGAAATATCAGACCGTCTACGCGCGCGAAAACGGCTCCGCGGCGGCGCCGACGGCGGGACTGCACTTTACGAACGAACTGCTCGAAGAAATAAAAGAAAGAGGAGTCGACGTCGTGCGCGTCATGCTCCACGTCGGGCTCGGGACGTTCCGCCCCGTTAAGGTCGAGAACATAGAAGAACATAAGATGCACTCGGAGTTTTTCACGGTGACGCAGGACGCGGCCGACCGCATAAACGAATGCCGTAAAAACGGCGGGCGCGTGATCTGCGTCGGCACGACCTCGTGCAGGACGCTCGAATCAGCCGCGGACGAGCACGGCGTGATAATCCCGCAGAGCCGCGACACCGATATATTCATCTATCCGCCGTACCGGTTCAAAGCGACCGACGCGCTTATAACGAATTTCCATTTGCCGGAGAGCACGCTTCTGATGCTTATCTCGGCTTTCGCGGGCAGAGATACCGTGATGAGGGCGTACGCCGAAGCGGTGAAGGAGAGATACCGGTTCTTCTCGTTCGGCGACGCGATGATGATACTATGAGAGGCAAACAAAAGATCGTGATCGTCGGCGGGCCGACGGCGAGCGGCAAATCCGCGCTCGCGCTAAAGCTGTGCCAACAATTCGGCGGCGAGCTGATCTCCGCCGACAGCATGCAGATATATAAAAGGCTCGATATCGGCACAGCGAAGCCGTCGGATGACGAGACCGCGCTCGTGAAACATCATCTGATCGACATCAGAGAGCCGTGGGAGAATTATTCCGCGGCTGAGTTCGTGCGCGACGCGAGAGCGGCGATCGACTCCGTCTTTTCGGCGGGGAAGCTGCCGGTCGTATGCGGCGGCACGGGGCTTTATATCGAAGCCCTGATACATCCGACGGACTATTCGGAGCAGACCGAAGCCGACGGCGAGATCCGCTCCGCCCTTATGAAAAAAGACGCGCATGAGCTCTGGGAGGAGCTTAAGGGCGTCGATCCGGAGGCGGCGGAGAAGACGCACGAAAACAACAAAAAGCGCGTGGTCCGCGCGCTTGAGATATACTATATGACGGGAAAAACAAAGACCGAGACGGACAAGGAACAGAAGCGGACCGAATCGGATCTCGATCATCTGCTCCTTCTGACCGGCTTTGGCGACCGCAAGGCGCTTTACGAGAGGATAGACCGCCGTGTCGACGGGATGATAAACGCGGGCATTGTCGCCGAGACCCGGCGGCTGCTTCGGCGCGGTGATCTGCGTACGGGCACGACCGCGTATCAGGCGATAGGTTACAAGGAGCTTTTTCCGTATATAAACGGCGAAAAAACGCTTGACGAGTGCGTGAGCAAACTCAAACAGGCGACGCGCAATTACGCGAAGCGCCAGCTGACGTGGTTTTCCCGCTACGACGGGATCAGGGTCGGCGACGCGGAGACGGCGATGACAGCCGTGAGAACTTTTCTTGAAAGGAGCTGAGGAGTACGGATAAAGAATATCTGAAAAAAGCCGTGAAATACGTGCTGACGTCGATTATCGCGCTGGCGGCGATGGTCTACATGGGATATCACCTCTACTCCATGTTCAAGACGGGCATGACGGTCGAGCCGGTGCAGTCGGCGGAGATCTCGAACCAGCTGACGCTGACCGGCGTGATCTTCCGCGACGAGCGCGTCGTATACGGCACCGCGTCCGGCGGCGTGGTCCGTATGTTCAGCAACGGCGAAAAGGTGTCGAAAAACGCCGTGGTCGCAAAGATCTACGACACGCTGCGCACGGAGGACAAGACGCTTTCGCGCATCGAAAACGACCTTTCCATCCTCGCAAAGAGCAATAAAATAAGCGACACGAGCACGAAAAACACCGACGCGAAGATAAACAAGCTTTATTACACGATCCGCCTCAAATCCGAGGAGGGCGACTACGCCACATTCGCGGAAAAGACGGAAGAGCTTCTCATCCTGCTCAACCGGCGAGAGATCATTGTCAACGCCCGTCTGAATTTCAACACCGAGATCGCGGATCTGCGCGCCCAGCGCGAGAAGATAGTCTCTGCGGCGACCGGCGAGCACGAGGATGTGAAAACGCCGGTATCGGGTTATTTCTACTCGTACGCTGACGGATACGAGAACGTGTTCACGTCGGAGGCGGCGCTGAAGCTCGGTTACGATGATCTGTCGTCGCTTCTCGGGCGCGGCGCGGAAAAGCAGTCTGAAGAGGACGGTTACGCGGTCGGCAAGATGGCGCAGTCCGCCGTCTGGTATCTTTGCATGAAGACGGACCGCGAGTCGGCGGCGGGTCTTTCCGAGGGGAAAACGTATCCCGTCAGCTTCCCGATGGCGTCCGGCAGCGAGATAGATTTCACGCTTGAACGAATCGTCACGCAGAACGGCGGAGAGGGCGCGGTGCTCGTGTTCAGCACCTCGACCCTGTCGGCCGATATAGGCAGCGCGAGGAAACAGACCGTTTCGGTGATCCAGGAAAAGACCGTCGGCCTGCGCGTGCCCGTCACGGCGGTAAGGACCAACGACGAAGGCGACATCGGCGTATATATTTTGAAAAACGACCGCACGACTTTCCGTAAGATACAGATCCTCACCGAGCAGGACGGTTACTGCCTGGTGCGCGAATTCTCACCCGACGAGGAGGGATATTCCGAGATGCTCCATAAATACGATAACTTCGTCAGGTCCGGCAAGGGATTGAAGGAGCAGAAGGCGGAGGACGACGGAGAGACGACAGAATACGAAATAAGAATCTTCGGATAAAGGAGTTTATATGGTAGAAAAAAGAGTATCAGAGGCGGTGCTGCTTAAGGCATTGAGCACCGGCGCGGATTACGCGGAGCTGTACGTCGAGGACATGACCTCGGACAGCGTCAGCATGATCGCGGACTGCGTCGACAGCGCCAACACCTCAAGGGACATGGGCGCGGGCGTCCGCATATTCTGCGGCACGAATTCCGTGTACGCGTTCGGCAACGGCACCGATGAAAAATCACTTATGGAGCTTGCGGAGAAGGTCGCCGCGGCGGCCGGCACGGCATCGTCCGCGGGCATCGATATCGTTCTGAACGAAGTGAAGTTCGATCCCGTGTGCCGCGCGGAGATCCCGGCGCTGTCGGTCGACAAAAAGATAAGGACCGACGCGCTCAAACAGGCGTATTTCGCCGCAAAGGAATACAGCCCGGAGATAGTGCAGGTCAGCGGCGTTCTGGCGTCGAGCTGCAAGCGCGTATACGTCGCCAACAGCGACGGCGTGATCGGCACGGACGAGCGGCCTTATATCAGGCTCGCGGTCAGCGCGGTCGCATCCGACGGAAGCGAGAATCAGAGCGGATTCACCGGTCCCGGCAACAGCGCGGGCTTCGAATTCATACAGAGCCTCGATCTCAAAGCTCACGGGCGCGAGGCGGCGAGGATCGCGACGACGATGCTCCACGCCGGAAAATGCCCCGCGGGCAAGATGCCGGTCGTAATGGACAACGCCTTCGGCGGCGTCGTGTTCCACGAGGCTTGCGGACACGCGCTCGAGGCGACGTCGGTAGGACTCGGCAACTCTGTGTTCTGCGGCAAGCTCGGCCAGAAAATAGCGAATGAGAAAGTCAGCGCCGTCGACGACGCGACGATGATAAGCGAATGGGGCTCGCGCGCGATGAGCGACGAGGGCGAAAAGACGGAGCGCATCCAGCTTATAAAAGACGGCATACTCACCGGATATATGATAGAAAAGCTCGGCTCGCGGAGGATGAACATGAGATCGACCGGCAGCGGCAGACGTCAGAATTACGCCTTCGCGCCGACATCGCGTATGTCGAACACGTTCATATGCCCCGGCAGTGACACGCGCGATCAGATCATCAGCAGCACCGAAAACGGTCTGTACGCCGCGAAGATGGGCGGCGGCTCGGTCAACCCGCTGACCGGCGAGTTCAATTTCGCCGTCATGGAAGGCTATATGATCCGCGGCGGCAAAATATGCGAACCGGTGCGCGGCGCGACGCTGATAGGCAAGGGCTACGAGGTGCTCCTCAACATCGACATGGTCTCGGACGATCTCGTGCTCGGTCAGGGCATGTGCGGATCGCTCTCGGGCAGTATACAGACGAACGTCGGTCAGCCCATGATCAGAATTTCCGAAATAACCGTCGGAGGTGAAATAGGATGAGCAAGATAAACGAATTCTGCGAAAAGCTTCTCTCGTACGCGAAATCTCACTGCGACGGAGAATTCGAGGTATACGCCGCAAGCGGCGAAAGCTTCAGAGTCGGCATCCTCGAGGGACAGATCAAGGATTACAGCGTCAACGATTATTCCGGCATCTCGTTCAGGATAAAGAAAAACGGCAAAATGGGATACGCCTCGACCACGTCGTGCGACGAGGACGGCATCCCTTCGCTCGTTGAAAACGCGACAAGAAACGCGGCTCTTATAGAAAAGCCGGACGAGCAGTTCATATTCTCCGGCTCCGCTTCGTATCCTTCACCGAAGGTATACGGAGAAGAGCTCGACGGCATCACCGCCGGGGAGAAGATCGCGTTCGCAAAGCTCATGGAGCAGAAGGCGAAGGAAGCCGATCCGAGGATCGTCAAGGTAGAGACGAGCGTGGTCACCTCCGGAAAGAGCACTGTCGTTATAAAGAACTCGAACGGCATGGATCTGTGCGAGGATTCGAACTTCATCGCCGGCTACGTCATCCCGATAGCGGCGGACGGCGAGAAGATGAACGACGGGTTCGGCTTCTGCGGCGGCTTTGACAGAGCGTGTCTCGACGTAGATAAAGCCGTTAAAAAAGGCGTCCTCGAGGCTATAGACTTTCTCGACGCCAAGCCGGTAAAAAGCGCTTCGATGCGCGTGATATTCAGAAACAGCGCGTTCTGCGACCTGATCGAGACGTTTTCCGGCATATTCTCGTCTGAAAACGCTCAGAGAGGGCTTTCGATGCTCGCCGGCAAAGAGGGCGAGAAGATCGCCTCCGACTGCGTCACCCTGACCGACGATTCCACGCTCGATTTCGGCTTCGGCTCCCGCGCGTTCGACGCGGAGGGCGTCGCCGGACGGCGCACGGTCGTGGTTGAGGGCGGCGTCCTCAAAACGCTTCTGTACAACCTCGAAACGGCGTACAAGGCGGGCGTCGAGTCGACCGGCAACGCGTCGAAGGGCGGTTACACGTCCCCGATCGGCATATCGGTCAGCAACTTCACGCTCACCCCTGGTGAAAAGACGCTCGATGAGCTTGCCGCGAAAATGGGCGACGGTCTGATAATAACCGAGGTGAGCGGACTTCACGCGGGCGCCAACGCCGTGACAGGCGACTTCTCGCTGATGTCCAAGGGCTATCTCGTCGAGGGCGGCAGGACCGGCAGAGCGGTGACCGGGGTCACCGTTTCCGGCAACTTCTACGAGCTGCTGAAGAATATCGAGGAGCCCGGCTGCGACACGTATCACAATATGTTCGGCGCGGCGGTCTCGTCGCCGTCCGTACTCATCAGCGTGCCGATGTCGATAGCGGGTGAATGACGGGAATGGAATATCCCGATATCAGAGAGAATATTGAGCGCGTCAGAGCCGGGGCGGGTGGAGCGGATATCCTGCTCGCCACAAAGACCGTCGACTGTGACCGGATCGAATTCGCCGTGCGCGGATGCGGGATCAGGTATATCGGCGAAAACCGCGTGCAGGAGCTGCTCGAAAAATACGACAGACTGAAAAATCTGCCGTGCGAGATCCATTTCATCGGAACGCTGCAGAAGAACAAGGTCAAGTATATAATCGACAAAGTCAGTCTGATACACTCCGTCGGCAGCATCTCGCTGTGTGAAGAGATAGAGCGTCAGGCGGCAAAGCGCGGCGTCGTCATGAACGTGCTCTGCGAGGTCAATATCGGTGAAGAGGAGAATAAATCCGGTTTTCTGCCGGAAGAAGTTCCCGAAGCGTTTGAAAAAATGCTCGGTTTCGAGCACGTAAGGCCCCTCGGACTGATGACCATGGCGCCGAAATGTCAGATAAGCGCGGATTATATAAAATTTTTTACTAAAACTTACCGATTGTTTATTGACAATTGCGTCCAAAAGGTGGATAATAGATACAAACCGGTACTCTCGATGGGAATGTCGGACAGTTACCGGCAGGCCGTACAATGCGGCGCGACGATGATACGCGTCGGTTCCGCCGTGTTCGGCGAAAGAAACTACGAAAAATAATGAAATCAAAAGAAAGGGCATATAAAAATGGGATTTCTTGACAGCTTAAAATTCAGCAAGCGCTTCAACGACGATGAAGACGAATACGAGGAAGAGAAGAACAACGGCGAAGTATACGAAGACGACGCCGTGATCGAAGCCCCCGCGAAGCCGGAGCCCGCTGCTCCGCAGAAACCCGTCAGGATCGGCACCAGCGTCAAGCTCGACGGCGCGGCTCTTGAACTCAAGGTCGTAAAGCCCGAACGTTACGAAGTCGTTCCGCAGATCGCGGATCACCTGCTCAACCGCCGCACCGTGGTCCTTAACCTCGAGGCGTCCAACAAGGAGAGCTCCAGAAGAATAATCGACTTCCTGTCCGGCGTCGCTTACGCGATAGACGGCAAGCTCAGCAAGGTAGCCGTAAACACCTATCTCATCACTCCCGCCAACATCAACGTGAGCGGCGAAGCCCTCAACGAGGCGAAGGGCGAGTCCGAAGAGGACAACGGCGAGTATCCCGAGGACTGAGTCTGCTTGGCTGAGTACGTATATACGCTCGTATCGGGCTTGCTGTTCGTGTTTCTGACACTGCTCAATACGGCGACATGGGCGCGGGTCATCCTCGGCTGTTTTACAGCCGGGGAGGGCACCGTGTTTTCAAGGATACTCTTTTTTTTGACCGAACCTTTCGTCCTGCCCGTCCGCAAACTGCTCGGACGCGCCGGAAGGATCGGTATGACCGACCTGAGCGCCGTCGTGCTGTCCGCGCTGATATGCGCGGCGCTCGCTTTTCTGCGGCTTTGATACGAACTGTTTCGAGGATTGTTTATGAACTCATCCGATCTGAAAAAGAAAAATTTCACACGCGTCGTCCGCGGCTACAAGCCGGAGGAGGTCGACGCTTATATTTCCAGCCTTGCAGAGCGGTACGAGGAGCTTTTGCGCGAGAATTCCGAGCTTGAATACAAGCTCAAAGCGTCGCTCGAAAAGAGCGAGGAGGCTCAGGCGGGCGAAGAGGAGCTTAAAAACACGATACGCCTCGCCAGAAAAGCCGCCGACAAGATCATCGCCGACGCGCAGGAGCAGGCGGATCTGCTGTATTCCGCGGCGAAGGACAACACCGACAGAGTGCTCCGTCAGTTCCGCGAGAGCGTCGCTTCCGAGGCGCAGGTGCTGCGCAAGCTGAAGCTCGCCGTCGCCGACATGCGCAGCGAGATCTACCGGCAGTATCTGCACAATATCGAACAGCTCGAAGAGCTCGCTCCGAAGAGCAAGTACGAGGCGGATCTTTCTGATCCCGCAGTCGAGGAATACATCC
>JAEEGL015134040.1_pt1 | contig 10135 bp, 8 predicted proteins | sample 9134231 | NCBI WGS metagenome assembly JAEEGL01 (sample SAMN16246548, study PRJNA631951) | gut metagenome | biome: gut microbiome; feature: rumen; material: fiber-attached | host: Bos | place: Iran: Karaj | collected 2018-10
ATGTGGTATACTGGAGAAAACCATTTAAGGGAAGGGATATTCCATGCCGCAAAAGGTGCTCGTTGTTGAGGATGACGGCAATATTGCGCAGCTGCTGAAAATGTACCTGGAGAAGGAAGGCTTCCTGGTGAAGACCGCCGCCGACGGCGGCGCCGGGGTAGCCGCCTTCCGGGAGTTCCTGCCGGATCTCGTCCTCCTGGATATCATGCTGCCGGTGATGAACGGCTGGGCAGTATGCCGCACCATCCGCAGCGAATCCAAGGTGCCGATCATCATGCTCACCGCGAAGGAAGAGACGGACGATAAGGTCCAGGGCCTGGAGCTGGGTGCAGACGATTATGTGACCAAGCCTTTTGAGATCAAGGAGCTCATCGCCCGCATCCATGCCGTGCTCCGGCGCTATGGCAGTGACGCGGCGGGGGGAGAAAAGAAACTCAGCTTTGACAAGCTGGAGGTAAATCTGGACTCCTATGAGCTGCTGGTGGACGGTAAAAAGGTGGATACGCCCCCGAAGGAGCTGGAGCTTCTGTATCATCTGGCCTCCGCACCGAACCGCGTGTATACCCGGAACCAGCTGCTGGACGAGGTCTGGGGCTTCGACTACCTTGGGGATTCCCGTACCGTTGACGTGCATATCAAGCGGCTCCGGGAGAAGCTGGAGGGGGTAAGCCCGGAATGGGCGCTGTCCACGGTCTGGGGTGTCGGCTATAAGTTCGAGACCTTTACCCGGAAGAAATGAAACGCAGCTTATTTTCCCGCCAGCTCACCATAAGCGCCATCCTCATTCTGCTGAATCTGCTGGTGATCGGTTTTTCCTTTTCCCTGATCAGCTACCGCTATGTGGTCCGGGAACGGCGCGGGCGCCTGGATGAAACCGCCCGTACCGTTGCGGAAATGACCGCCGCGGTGAGTGAGCTCAACAGCATGAAGGACTGGCAGCTGAGCATTCAGATCACCTCCCTTTCCAGGGCGACGGGCAATCATATCTTTGTCTGTGACGCGAAGGGCGTGGTCTGGGCCTGTTCAGACAGCTTCATGCTCCAATGCGATCACATCGGCAGACAGCTTTCCGCCAAGGTGATGGACACGGTGAACGCCGACGATTTGAGCCGCAGCTACAGCACGCTGGGCGGGTTTTACGAGAGCAATCAGTATATTTCCGCCGCCGCCATCGTCTCTACGGACGGCACGCGCTTGGGGACCGCCTTCGCGTCAACCGGCAGGGGAGACGTGAGCCGTATCTGGGGAGGCTTCTTCCTGCTCATGCTTTTTGCCGCAGGTTCAGTCCTGGTTATCTGTGTACCCGCCGCAATTCTGTTCACCCGGCATGAGACGGCTCCGCTGAAGGAAATGGCAAACGCCGCCAGGCAGTTTGCCAAGGGGAACATGTCGGTCCGGGTAAACAGCATGGGCAGAACGGACGAGGTGGGGGAGCTGGCGGAGGCCTTCAATCAGATGGCGGACAGCCTGGAGAAGGCGGAGAAGAGCCGCATGGACTTTGTGGCTAACGTTTCCCATGAGCTGAAAACGCCCATGACGACCATCTCCGGGTATGCCGACGGCCTGTTGGACGGGACGATCCCCATGGATCAGGCGGAGCAGTATCTGACCATTATCGCCAATGAGACCAAGCGCCTCAGCAGACTGGTGCGCCAGATGCTCCACATCAGCCGCATGCAGGACGGCAGCGTTTTGCGTACGGGTTCCTTCGACGCTACGGAGACCGTGCGCATGGCGATCATCGGTCTGGATGCCAAGATCTCCGATAAACAGATTCAATTGCATCCGGAGATACCGGAGGACCCGATCCGAGTGCGGGGCAACGAGGACGCGGTATCCCAGGTGATCTACAACATTCTGGATAACGCGGTGAAGTTTGCGGAAACCGGCAGCGTGCTGGATATCGGCCTGTTCAAGCAGGGGCAAAAGGCCTATATCTCCGTGGTGGACAGGGGAGAGACCATACCCCCGGACGAACTCAGCAGCATTTTTCAGCGTTTCCATAAATCCGACCGGTCCCGAAGTCTGGATCGGGATGGCGTTGGTCTGGGACTGTACATCGTCAAAACCATCCTGGACGGCCTCGGGGAGGATATCTGGGTCCGCTCAAGCGACGGGGAGACGGAATTCCGCTTTTCCCTGACCCTGGCCGAATAGGATTTACGGTTCATTTACAGGCCGTTCACAGGCCGTTCACACATGGATTCACAGAATCCGTTATAATTCAGGCAGTTTTGGAGGTTGAGACCATGCTGGAGAATCGAGATACACAGCTTGGTGAACGGGAAAGAGCCTATACGGCTCCGGCCGAAGCCGATGCCTCAACAGCCTTTCAGTTTCATACCGACCTGAAGCCGCCGGCAGCACAGCGGCAGCGGAGGGAGAGAAGCGGCCGCAAATGGGTGATCGCCATTGTGTGCATAGTCCTGGTGTTTTTATGCCTCGCTCTCGCCGCATCGCTCTTTCTCCTGCGTTACCAGATCATCCTTTCCCGGGAGGATGGAAGCATCGGCTTCCAAATCGCCAAGCGTGAGGCTGCGGTGATCACTCCCGACGATATCTGGAACATTGGTACTGCCAATGAGAGCAAGCGCCAGAATACCGGCGCCGGGGCAGGAGATTACCAGTGGAACGGTGCGAAACTGGAAATGGAAGCGCCGCAAAAGCCGGATGGACTGAGCTGGTCTGCGGTGTATCAGGAGCAATGCGGCTGCGTAGCCACTGTCACCGCAATGGACGCGGATTCCAATATCTCCAAGGGCTCCGCCATCGTGATGACCGAGGATGGTTTCCTCATCACAAGCAGCCATGTGATTCTCTATGCGGACAGCATCCTGGTGGAGCTGGAGGGTCAGAGCTATCCCGCAGATCTGATCGGTCTGGATATTGCCAGTGACCTTGCGGTGATCCGTATTCAGGCTTCCGGGCTGAAAGCCGCCGAATTCGGCCTGTCCAAAAGCATGAGCCCCGGTGATGAAGTGGCGGTTTTGGGTACGTCCCTCACCGGCGCCACGGGGATATACTCCGGCACGCTGACCTCTGCGGTATCGGATTATTCCTACCGAGGCTTCGGGATCGACCTCTTCGAGATGTATATCTCCCTGGCGGAGCAGTGCAGCGGCGCGCCGGTGATCAATCGCTGCGGCCAGGTGATTGGGATCGTGAACACCGATATTTCGCGTCAGTACCAGGATGCGGGCAACGCGAGCTTCGCCGTGCCGATCCACGCGGCGAAGGGGATCATCGATCAGCTTTTGGAATATGGATTTGTACCCGGCAGACCCTCTTCCGGTCTTACCGTGGCGGAGATACCGGCGGCATACGCCATGTATTATAAATACCCCTCATGCGTCTACGTGGCCGCGGTCAATGAAAGCAGCACCGCTGAAGAAGCGGGCGTCCGAAAGGGCGACTTGATCCTGTCGGCCAACGGGATAAAGATCCAGACCGTTGACCAGCTCTATGCCGTGATAAACGGCATGGAGGCTGGCGACGAGCTCAGCCTTGAGCTTTTCCGGGAAGGGGACATTGCGACCCTGACCTTCAAGCTGATGGAGGCGGCCAGACCCGCCGATTGAATCGCTATTCCTCACTTTTTTCATACTTTTCCCTTTCCACTTCCCAAGGAGGCAGGCATACGGCTTAAACCGTGTGCCTGTTTCCGTATTATTATCCGATTTAACCGGGAGGAAAAGAGGATTTTTCATTGTTTTTAGGGAAACACCCTGATATAATAACAAAAACCTATGCGTTTCAGGATAGCTCTTGAAAGAAAGAGGCAGACCGGTGGGCATTTTGGAAGGGATTCATAGTGCGGCGGATGTGAAGGCGCTGAACTGCGACGAATTGGATCGTCTCTGCGGGGAAATCCGTCAGCACCTCATTTCCGTTGTATCAAAAAACGGCGGCCATCTCGCTTCCAATCTGGGTATCGTGGAGCTGAGCGTTGCGCTGTTCAACGTATATGATCCCATGAAGGACCGAATCCTCTACGACGTCGGCCATCAGTGTTACGTCCATAAGCTGCTCAGCGGACGGCAGGATGCGTTTTCCACCCTGCGGCAGCAGGGCGGGATCTCCGGTTTTCCCAAGCCGGAGGAATCCGACGCCGATCCCTTTGTCGCGGGACATGCCTCAAGCTCTGTTTCCACCGCCCTAGGAATGGCCCACGCCAGAACCCTCACCGGCGGGGATTATGACGTGGTTGCCGTATTGGGGGACGGCTCCCTCACCGGCGGCCTGGCTTACGAAGGGCTGAACAGCCTGGGGCAGAGCAAGGAACCCATTGTGATCATCCTTAATGACAACGGGGTGGCTATCAGCGATACCGTGGGCGGTGTGGCGAAATATCTCAACCGGGAGAGGCTCAAGCCTGCGTATTACCGAATCAAAAAGGCCTATCGCAAGTTCGTTACGCATCTGCCTGGGGGCAAGCGGTTTTTCCGGTATACCCAAGGGGTGAAGAACCGGCTGAAATCCGCGATTTTCCATTGCAGCATGTTCGAGGACATGGGTCTGCGCTATATGGGCCCTGTGGACGGGCACAACGTTAAGCAGCTCTCCTATATGCTAAAGCTGGCCCGGGAGTATCGGGAACCGGTGCTTCTGCATGTCGTCACCCGTAAGGGCAAGGGCTATGGCCCGGCGGAGGAGACGCCGAACCTGTACCATGGCGTTTCTCCCTTTGACCCTGCGGTGGGAGTGATCCCCAAAAAGGACCCCACGTTTTCCTCGGTTTTCGGAGAAACCCTCTGTGCCCTTGCGGAAAAAGACGAGCGGATCTGCGCGATCACCGCGGCCATGGAGGAGGGTACGGGTCTCCAGGGATTTCATGACCGTTTCCCGGACCGCTTCTTTGACGAGGGCATAGCGGAGGGGCACTGCGCAGCGATGTGCGGCGGTATGGCAAAGCAGGGGCTGAAGCCCGTATTTGCCGTTTACTCCACCTTTCTGCAGCGAAGCTATGACATGCTGATTCAGGACGTAGCTATGCAGAAGCTGCCTGTGGTATTTGCCGTGGACCGGGCAGGCCTGGTGGGCAGCGACGGGGAAACCCACAACGGGGTCTTTGACGTGGGCTTCCTGCGGCAGATTCCCGGGATACAGATCTGGTGTCCCTCTTCCTTTGCGGAGCTCCGGGAGATGCTGCCCATGGCGCTTTTAGCCGTCTGCCCCGCCGCCGTCCGTTATCCCCGGGGCGGAGAAGGCGGGTATAAGGATTGTCATACGGAGCCGATTGCGGTCCTTCGCTGGGGAACGGATGCCGCCCTGCTGGGGTACGGCATCCTGGTGAACGAGCTGATGGATGCCGCTGAACGGCTTGCCGAACAGGGGATACAGGCGCAGGTTCTGAAGCTTGGCCGTATCGATGATGTGGACGCTGCCGCTGTCGCGTCTCTGCTCCCGGCTGAAGCTCCGGTTTTTATCGTGGAGGACTGCGTGGAGAGCGGTTCTGTCGGGGAATACCTGGCCGCGCACCTGGAGGGCCATCCGATCCGGCTCCTGAATCTGGGCAGAAACGGATTCGTGCGCCAGGGAAGCGTGCACCAGCAGTGGGAGAGCTGCGGGATCGACGCGGCTTCCATCGCAAAAGAGGCGGCAGGAAGATGAAAAAAGAACGTCTTGACGTGCTGCTCACCCGTCTTGGCCTGTGTGACAGCCGGGAACGGGCCAAAGCCGAGATCATGAGCGGCAGCGTGTTTGTGGATGGCCAGCGTGCGGATAAGCCCGGCATGACCTATGACCCCGAGGCGAAGATCGAGCTGCGGGGCAGTGCTATCGGCTTCGTCAGCCGAGGCGGTTTGAAGCTCGAGAAGGCCCTGCGCGTATTTCCTGTGGAACCTGCGGGTAAGGTCTGTATGGACTGCGGCGCATCCACCGGCGGATTTACGGACTGCCTGCTGAAACGGGGCGCCCTGCGGGTGTATGCCGTTGATGTGGGATACGGTCAGCTTGCCTGGAGCCTGCGTACCGATTCCCGGGTCATCAACATGGAGCGTACGAACGCCAGATACCTGAAACCGGAGGACCTGCCGGAAAAGCTGGACCTGGTGGTGATTGACGTATCCTTCATTTCCCTTAGTCTGATCCTGCCGGCGATCAAGGAACTGCTGACTCCTGACGGAGAGATCGTCTGCCTGATCAAGCCCCAGTTTGAAGCCGGGAAAGACCGGGTGGGGAAGAAGGGCGTTGTCCGCGACCCCGAAGTGCACAAGGATGTTCTGGATGGGTTTTTGCGAACGGCGGAAGCACTGGACCTGCATCCCGCCGGCCTGAGCTGGTCTCCCGTTCGCGGACCCGAGGGGAATATCGAATACCTGGGACACCTGCTTCGCCGCGGGGACAGCGCCAGGTTTGATACCGCGGCGATCGTCGCGGCCTCACATGAGGAGTTGAATGGATGAAGCGCATTTTGCTTTGCCCGAACCGTAAACGGGATCCGGATTTTCAGGTGACTCGCAGGCTGCTGCAGGAGCTCCGGCAGCGTTCTGTGGACACGGGTATCTATTTGCCCTATGATTCCGCGCCGGAGGATCTGCCTGCAGGCGACCTCCTTGTGGGTGAACCCGAAGAGGTCCTGCGGGGCGTGGAATTCCTCATCAGTCTTGGGGGAGACGGGTCCATGCTGCGTATGTCGAAGCTGGCTGCGCGGTATAATGTCCCCATGCTGGGAATCAACATGGGATACCTGGGCTTTATCACGGAACTGGAGCTGGAGGAGCTGGACCGGCTGGGAGAAATTTTGGACGGCAAATACACATTGGAAAAACGCATGATGCTGGACGTGGAGGTCAGGCGGGACAATGAGCTTGTCTTCACCGGCTTCGGCCTGAATGAAGCCGTGGTCAGCAGAACCGATCCGGCCCACGCGATCCGGCTGACCGCATATGGGGACAACCGCAAAATTTCCGATTATGCCGGGGACGGGATCATCATCGCGACCCCCACCGGCTCCACCGCCTATTCCATGGCGGCGGGAGGGCCGATCGTGGAGCCTACGGCGGAAAACCTGATCCTCACCCCCATCTGTGCCCATTCCCTCACGGCAAAGGCCTATGTCCTCACCGGGGACCGCCGCACCAGTGTCAAGCTCATCCGGGCCGACGGGAATGACGCACAGCTCCTGATCGATGGCAGGGATCGTTTCCCCCTTCTGGTGGGTGATCTGATTTACGTGCGAAAATCCGAGCTTTATTGTCAGCTGGTCAAGGTCATGGACAGAAGCTTTTATGAAATCGTGAAGAACAAACTGAATCAGTAATGAGGCGTGACAGGATGAAAAGTGATCGACAGACAAAAATACTGCAAATCATCTCCGAACAGCAGATCGAGACTCAAAACCAGCTGATCCAGGCACTGCAGGAAGCAGGGTGTGCCAGCACACAGGCGACCGTCTCCCGGGATATGCGGGAGCTGCGCCTGATGAAGGAGCTGGTTGAGGACGGGCATTATCGGTACGTTGCTCCGTCCAGCCATACCAGCAGCGGACACAAGGACAGACTGCGGACCATCTTCCGGGAGTCTGTCAGTTCCTTCCACTGTGCCCAGAACCTGGTGGTGATCAAGACCCTGCCGGGCCTGGCCAGCGCAGCCTGCGCGGCCATCGACTCCATGGAGATCCCCGGCCTGGTGGGGAGTCTGGCGGGGGACGATACCATGTTCCTGGCCATGGAGGACAACGCGGCGGCCGCCCGTTTCCATCAGGAGCTGCAGGAACTGCTGTAATCGAGGGAAAGCAAATGCTGGAATTGCTGCATATTGAGAATATCGCGGTGATCGAGCAGGCGGACGTGGAATTCGGGCCCGGTCTGAATGTGCTGACCGGTGAGACCGGCGCAGGCAAATCCATCATCATCGACGCCATCGGGGCCATTCTGGGCGCCAGGACCTCCAAGGAGCTTGTACGCACCGGCGCCCAGGCCGCGCTCATCAGCGCGGAATTGGGGATCACGCCGGAAGTCTCGGCCTGGCTGGAGGAAGCCGGGATTCCCTTTGAACCGGAGGAAAACATCATCATCACCAGGCGGATCACCGCTGAAGGCAAAAATACCTGCCGCATAAACGGTGTCCCCCTTTCCACGGCACAACTCCGGGATTTGGGCGATCTGCTGTTTGACGTACATGGACAGAACGACGGCAGGAGACTGCTCAGCGAAGCCAGTCACCGCCGGTATCTGGATGCCTTCGGCGGACTGGAGGAGGAGAGCCGGGCTTTTGCCGCAGACTACGGTCATTATGCTTCGCTGAACAGGGAGCTGGAGGAGGTCCGCAGCGCAGAAGCGGATCGGGAGTATCGCATTGAGAAGCTGAAACGGGAGATTCGGGAGCTGGAAGAGGCCGACCCCAAGGACGGAGAGGAAGAAGCGCTCCGGGACAGGGCCAATAAGCTCCAGAATCTGGAGAAGCTGCAGGATAAACTGCAGCGGGCCTACCGCTGCTTCCATGGTGACGATGATGACGAAGGGATCGTATCCCTGTCACTGACCGCGGAAGCCGCCGCGGAACAAGCGGCGCGGTATTCGGAATCCCTGGCCGAGCTGGCGAAAAACATCGGTGATTTTCGATACCGGGGGGAGGATATTGCGGACCAGCTTTCCGATGCCCTCCGGGAGTTGGAGGTTTCCCCTGGTGAACTGGATCGGATTGAGGAACGCCTCAGCCTGTTTCGGCGTCTGACCAGGCGTTACGGCAGCATTGAGGCTGCCGGCGAACGGCTGGAAAAAGCCCGGAATGAGCTGGAGGACGTGGAATACCTCACCGAGCGCATGGATAAGCTGGAGAAGGAAAGGCAGCAGCTTCGCCGGAAACTGACGGAAGCCGGTGTGCGTCTGACCAGCGGCCGCAAAGCTGCCGCGCTGAAGCTCGGCAAGGCCGTGGAAGCGGAGCTGACGGATCTGAGCATGCCGGGGGCCAGGTTCCGGGTGGAATTCACCCCAAAGGGCGGCGAAGGCTTTGATTCCGGCGGGATGGAGGACGTACGCTTCCTGCTCTCCGCCAACGCCGGTGAGGAACCTGCGCGTTTAAGCCACATCGCCTCAGGCGGCGAGCTCAGCCGGATCATGCTTGCGCTGAAAAACGTCCTTCGGGGCGGTGGGGAAGAGGTCCTCGTCTTTGACGAGATCGATACCGGAGTCAGCGGGATCGCCGCCCAGAGGGTGGGGGAAAAGCTGGCGGACCTTGCTGCAGGCAGGCAGGTCCTGTGCGTGACCCATCTTCCGCAGCTGGCGGCTATGGCGGATACCCAGTTTTCCATTGTGAAGTCGCAGCGGGAGGGCAGGACCTACACCCAGGTGACCAGGCTGGACGAGAACGGCAGGAAACAGGAGCTGGCCCGGCTGATCGGCGGAGAAACCATCACGGAAGCAACGATAAAGGGCGCCGGTGAACTGATCGCAGCGGCGCAGGAATACAAGAATCACAAACGAAAAGGAAATGGAAACCATGACACTGTACGATGAATTGAAGGCCCGCGGCCTGATTGCCCAGGTAACGGACGAAGAGGAAATCAAGAACCTGATCAACAACGGCAAGGCCGTATTCTATATCGGCTTTGACTGCACGGCGGACAGTCTTACCGCCGGGCATTTTATGGCGCTGACCCTGATGAAGCGTCTGCAGATGGCCGGGAATAAGCCCATTGCGCTGATCGGCGGCGGCACCACCATGATCGGCGACCCCACCGGGCGTACCGACATGCGGAAAATGCTCACCCCAGAGACCATCGCTTACAATGCCGAATGCTTCAAAAAGCAGATGGAGCGTTTCATCGAGTTTGGCCCCGATAAGGCCATAATGCTCAATAACGCGGACTGGCTCATGAACCTCAATTATATCGAGCTCTTGCGGGAGGTCGGCCCCCACTTCTCCGTGAACAACATGCTTCGCGCGGAGTGCTACAAGCAGCGCATGGTCAACGGGCTCAGCTTCCTGGAGTTCAACTACATGATCATGCAGAGCTACGACTTCTACTACATGTTCCAGCACTATGGCTGCAACATGCAGTTCGGCGGAGACGACCAGTGGTCCAACATGCTGGGCGGCACCGAGCTGATCCGGAAGATTCTCGGAAAAGACGCCTACGCCATGACCATCACCCTGCTCACCGATTCCCAGGGGCATAAGATGGGCAAAACCG
>JAEEGL015268078.1_pt1 | contig 10135 bp, 6 predicted proteins | sample 9134231 | NCBI WGS metagenome assembly JAEEGL01 (sample SAMN16246548, study PRJNA631951) | gut metagenome | biome: gut microbiome; feature: rumen; material: fiber-attached | host: Bos | place: Iran: Karaj | collected 2018-10
CTGAGCTGTTCCGTAAACCTCTGATGTAGAAGTAACAAGTACACGTGAAGTACCAAGGTCTCTGGCTGCCTGAAGGATATTCAGTGTACCCTTGATATTAGTGTCTACATAAGCGTCTGGGCTGTGATATGAAAATGGGATAGCGATAAGTGCTGCCAAATGGAATACAGCATCGCAACCCTTCATAGCCTCGCGGACACCGTTAGGGTCGCGGACATCACCTGCGAATACCTCTACATGGTCCATGATGCTCTTATCTAATGTGTCGAGCCATCCCCATGTATTGAAAGAATTGTAATATACGAAGGCCTTTACCTCGTAGCCCTTCTTAACAAGCTCCTCGACTAAGTGAGAGCCAATAAAACCGTCTGATCCAGTAACTAATACTTTACTCATGTTTCATCTCCTTAAAATAATCGTACATTGACTTTGCAACCAACGCTACGTTATCTGCTTCCAATCTGGCATCGCTCATGGCGTAGGTGTTACCCTCGCGAGCACAGCTCAAATAAGCTGCCAGATACTTTATAATTTCCTCACGCTCCGGCTTCTTCCAGCTAGCCATTGCGGATTCATAATTTCCATAAATGTCATCAATATGCATTACGCCAGGCGCATTCTCATAGAGTGCATTTCCACCCATGATAACAGGGCGACGTAAAAGCATGGCCTCGATTCCTGCGGTACCGGTAAGAGTAGCCACACACTCACAGTGGTCTATCAGCTCGAAGCTGTCCTCCCACGGATTAATCAGGACAATGTTTGGATACTCAGCAAGTGCCTTGTAGAAATTATTGTCCCTGCAACCAAGGAACGAATAGTGCTCCTTTGCATAAATCACAGTGTCAGCTGGAATTGACTTTGCCAGGTTATCCAAGAAGAAAAGCTGCTTCTCATACTTCTGGGCACACACAAGTGTAGATGCCTCAGGCTGTAAGTGAAGTGGATAATAGACAAATTTCTTGGTCATATCCGGCTTCTTATAGTATTTTATGCTGGCTTTATATCTGAAGTAGAATAAAATCTGCTCCATTGTGCGCTCATATGCCTTGTAATAAAGGTATGAGCCCTTATCCCTTGTATGAGGATTGAAAAATCTCTGACGAACCCAAAACAGTGGAAGAATAAAAAATCTAGCCTTCCACTTAGGCTTCTTACCTGAGAACTGCATAAAGGCTGGCTTGGAATGCTTTTCCTCAAAGCCAGTGAGGAAATCCTCTGCCTTTTTAAGCTGCTCAGGAGTGTACTCCCTTGTAGCATAATCCTCTGGCATGTCGTACATCATCTCGAAAGGATCATTTAGCATGTAGTGATGGGTCAAATCCATTCCCACTGAACGCATCAAAAGCGCTGAGTAATAATGTGTGCCCACCTTGCGACCTACCAGGTAAGCTATGTAGGTAAGCAGGGTGGCGATAACCTCATCATAGTAGAAATCTACCTTATAATTGGTGAAAACATACTCCCAGAAAGCAAATAAGCCTGCCGCAGTATGTACGCAGTAATCATAGCCTCTGTAGACCAAAAATCTGTCTGCGTAAATATATTTCCAAATAGGAGAAGCGTCGTACTTTTTCTCGTATTCCACAAGCTTCTCAAGTGTGAACTCATCCCAGTGAGCATTCATAAACGCCGACAGCTCTACAATCTCAATCTGCTTGTCTCCATCCTGGAACTTATCACGTATATATTTAGCCTCCTTGCAGTCACAGACGATAAAAATACCTCTGGCCTCAGGATCATGTGTTTTTCTTATTTCTTTATATATGGAAGGCGACAAATCATCGAATGGACGCCTAGCCATAAAGCATAAATTAAGCACTTTTCTATCCTCGTTCTTTCATTCTTAACTTAAGAAGTATAGCACAAACTACCAATATGGTAAACAAAGCCAGTGCTGCCGCCACATATATGTTGTCTAAAAGCAGGTAGAACGCCACTCCAGGAATAACTATGGCTAGAAGTGGTAACCAGCTGTTTACAAAAAGCTTCACCATTGGATAGTGGAACTTGCTCGAAAGCTTAATGATGAGCAGCAGAGAATACAGTGCGTAGGAAAGACCTGTACCTATAGCCACCATGTTGATGCTGCGCTCTACAAAAAGCACAAGGGCACTAGAGAATATCATATTAAAAATACAAAGTGCCACTGAGTTGGCAATTAAGGACTTATTCAGCTTAACCACGCTGAAAATATTTCCAAAAAGCATGGTTGTAGAATAAATAGCCACACCAATAATGAGAATCTGTGTAGCCACATTTCCATCGGTATATCTAGGCATAAAAATACCTACGAAGATAGGCATGATGTAGAACACAAACACGCAGGCAATTCCGGAAATAGCTGCTGTGATGCTGGTGAAATATCCCGCCTTGTCCAGAAGCTCCTGCTCGTCCTGGTTAGCTCCGTACAGGTGAGAAATCTTAATGTAAAATACCTGGGAAATAGTTTGAGGAACAAGCACCATAGTAGTAAATCCCATAGTAGGCACGGAATATACACCAAGGGCATTATCAGAGTCAGCAAAAAACAGCTGAATTACATGCTTGTCCACGTTCTGAACGATTGTCCATATCAAGCTGTTAATCAAAAGTGGCAAACCACCGGTAATCATCAGCTTCATGTAGCTGAAATCGAAATCCAGCTTTGCACCCTTAAAGGACTCCTTATAAAAGAATATGATTCCAAGAAGTGCTGAGGAAATCGACATGGCATAAAGGCCGTAGTAACCGAAGCCTTTAATGAATACTACTCCAATTAAAAATGCAAGGACAGTTCTGATAAAACCAAGAAGCGCTGACTTGTTGTACTGGCCCTTCATACGCACTGTAGAATTAGCCATGTCATCGAAGCTCTTTAGCAAAATCATCACCGGGCACATAGCGTATCCGAAGGCGTAGAAGGTGCTTTTTTCATTTACACCAATCTGTCCGTTATATTTAAAAAACACCCAAGCTTCAAAGACTACAAAAATCAGGGCGTAAATCATAAGCATAAAGGTAACTGTGATGTTCCTCTGCTTGTCCGCGTCCTGATAGTCCTTGCGTCCCAATGCCTGTGGATAATCACGGTTGTAGGCATTGAGGACTCCCAGCTGGGCGTAATTCATATAAGTCATTACGATTAGGCACGCACTGTAAATTCCCATTGGTCGGGAATCTACCTCGTGCTTTGAATAAACACTCAACACAAAGGAAAGTGCTGAGCACACCACTGTTGAAATGGTTACAAGTATAAAATCTGCGCTTTTAAGCTTTTTTAGCAGTGCTGTAAATATCTTCATAAATTTTTAAAACTTCTTCCATGTAGGTGTCAAAGTTATTCAATTCCTTGGCACGCTTTCTAGCGCCCTCGGACTTCATGCGATAAATCTCACTGTTGTCCAAAAGCTCATTTATATTTGAAATGAAAGCCTCTCTATCGATAGGCTTCTTGTCTGTTCCACATATCTTACCGCAGCTGTCATCCACGGTCACATTTAAGCCACCTACCTTGCTGGCAAGAACTGGCTTGGCAAAGGTCATGGCTTCAAGGGCTGCCATTCCGAAGCCCTCAAACTTTGATGGTACTACAAGAATCTTTGTCTGATTCATGTAGATATAAGGGTTGTACTGCATTCCAACCATTTTTACGTTATCAATAAGACCCAGCTTACCTATGAGGGACAGGCATTCACTGCCTAAATCTCCACCGCCCACCATAATGGCCTTAATATCAGGGTGAGTCTTTTTCACCTCGGCTACAAGCTTAACGAACTCATAAGGATTCTTGTCGTCAGTGAGATATCCTACAAAAAGCAGGTCAGACTTAAAGCCCTCAAGCTTTTCTTTTGTCATCTCAGTGCCGGCCAGATAACCCTTTTCAAAAATCTTTACCGCATTATAAGGAATGCCAAGGACCTCGGTCTTACCTTCCATCTTGTCCTTGAACCATGCACCCTCAAGTACGGCTCTGTCTGGCACTATAATTCTGGCAAAGGATTTGCAGGCTCCGCCATAAATTACAGACTTAGGGCCAATCTTCTGGACCCACTTAGGCATAGAATAAAGGTGACTGATGATTGGAATCTTGTCAGTGACCTTTGTGCACATAAGACTGCAATCATATTCGTAGGCATGGATAATGTCTGGCTTAAGCTCATCAATAACGTCCTTGATGGCCTTTTCATCCACCTTCTCCACGCCAATATATTCGATGTTTTGCTCTAACAGCTTGGTCTCTATAGAGCCTGTAGCTGTAAGATAAACACAACGAATTTCCTCTGGCATAGCCTTAATCATGTTGATGGCAACATTTTCCATACCAGAATATGTACTTGATTTTGATACATGCAAAACTTTCATAAGCACCTAGCCCACAGAATGCGTATGCACACTCTGTTCCAAATAAAACTAAAGTTTACAGTAAAGTTCTCGCATTATTTCATTAACTTTTTCTTTATCAAATTCTTTCATGGTCTCGACATTGGTCTGACCCATCTGCTCACGCTTAGCAGAATTATCCGCAAGAGCCTTGTTAAGTGCTGTGACCAATGTGGAAGCATTATGTGAATCGAAGAAATATCCTCCGATACCATCCTGAATCAGGTCTGTGTTGCCACGAATCTTTGAGCAAACAACAGGCATACCCACAGACATAGCCTCCATGAGAGCCACTGGCAATCCCTCCTGGTGTGAAGGGAAAACATAGATATCGCTGGCTGCGAAAACATCCGCAACATCTCTACGGAAGCCAAGCATCTGAACATAGTCCTGAAGCCCGAGATGTGCAATGGTCTCCTCAAGCTCTGATTGAATCTTGCCACGACCAGCAATCAAATATTTTATCTTGTACTTAGGCTGTACACGCTCATCGCTGTCTGGAGCGAGAAGTGTGCCATTGTCCTTCATCATCTTTAGGGCTCTGAGAACCTCTACGTGATTCTTTCTGGCAATGAGCTCACCCACTGACAAAAGGATGATTGTGTCATCATCTATGCCAAGCTCCTGGCGAATCTTCTGGCGGGCGCCTTCACTGGCTACAAACTTGTGAGTGTCAACACCAGCGCCTGGAACATATGCCACCTGCTTTGCGTTGAACTTACGGGCATTGTCGTAGTCCTCTTTGTTGATGGTTATCAACAAATCAGTGACCTTACTGCACCACTTTTCCACATTATAGAAAATAAGCCAGTTCCAGAAGTGTGCTCCCTTGAAGAAGTGGAATCCGTGTGCGGCATAAATAACCTTTGTACCATAAAGCTTTCTAGCCTTGCGACACGCCAGACGGCAGATAACTCCTCCGATTGGAGACTGTGTATGAACAATCTCATACTTATTAGTCTCAACCTCTGTCTTAAGCTGCTTGTAAGCCTTTGAAAGCTCGCTAATGTTGAGAATCTTACGCAAACTGGCTGTCTCAATAACGCGGCAGCCCAACTCATCAAGCTTTTTACGGCGCTCCAAAAGAGCCTCAGGGCTAACGGCGCTGTCGTCGTCCTGCCAACAGCAGGCAACATCAACAGTGTAACCAAGGTCCTGAAGAATCTTAATGTTGTCAATATTAAATTGGGTTACCATGTACGCTGTGTGAGCGTGCATGAGCGCCTTTTTACTATCGAACATTAGCGTTTGTATCTCCCTCAGCCACGCCTTCGGTGGCATCCTTCGTAAAGATTACTCTTAAAGTCATAAGTATAAGCTGTATATCAAGTAATACTGAACATTTCTCACAGTATATCATATCTAGCTTAAGTTTGTCGTAGGAGGTGGTGTTGTATTTGCCATAAACCTGAGCATAACCTGTAAGGCCTGCCTTAACATGGGTACGGAAAGCAAATTCCGGCACTTCCTTAACATACTCTGCTATAATCTCTGGACGCTCTGGTCGAGGTCCAACCACTGACATTTCACCCTTAAAAATATTGAAGAACTGTGGAAGCTCATCAATACGTGTAGCACGGATAAAATGTCCAATCGGTGTTATTCTATCATCATTTACACTGGCAAGTCGAGCCTTACCATCCTTTTCCGCATCGGTAATCATTGAGCGGAACTTCATAATCTTGTATTCTTTTCCACCAACTGTGCAACGGGTCTGTTTATAAAAGACCGGACCGCCATCATAATTGTGGATAAGTATAGCGGTCACAAGCATGATCGGTGAAGTAAGGATGATTCCAATTGTAGAAATCAAGATATCTCCGGTACGCTTAAGGGCGGCTGAGATACCATCCATACCTGTGTTCTTGCAAAGATACAAAGGAGTGTCAAAAAGATTAACCTCCTCAGAGCCCTTAATCAGGATATCCGAAATCTTTGGTGTGAAATATACTCGTTTGCCTGTGGCAAAGCAGGCTTTAACTATATCATTTCTAATTTCAGCTGGAACATCATTAATAAGAACAGCGTCATAATTTTCCAGCTCTCGAGTAATTTTCTCAAGTGGCTCACGGCAACTCATCTCGCCTGTGATGGAATACTTATCAGCACGGCGGTTCATCTTTACCACCAGGTCGTTCTCATACTGACCGAATATGTTCAGAATGGTGAACGGTGGGAAAATCATTCGATACAGCTTAGTGCTGATATATGTCACAGCAAGCACCGCGACGCAATCAGCAATAATCAGCACGATTATATATGCCAGGGTAATCCACATCAGCACTTTAATTCGAGCCATCAAAATGATGATGATGTATTCCAATCCATTTACAATTCCCATAGCAATAGCCTGAGACATGGTAAGAATGGAGATACGCCCGCTTCCGATGCTAAAGCCCTTGAAGGTATTGATTACCAGTATTGTAAGCACCACGTAAAGACCTATCATCAGGTAGTTACCTAAACCAAGGAATCGACGCTCCATCAGCATCTGTAATCTCAGGTACCACATTACGCCGAACATTGCAGCCAGCACAGTGACCAATACCACACAGCTTACAAATCGAAATATTTTTTTATTAGTTTCTACGTTATTAGTTTTTGTATTATTCATAGTTATTTAAAAATATGACCTATTCATGTCTACATTTCCTTTAATTCCAGGAACAGAACCCTTGCTTGAATACTGCCACATAGTGTACTTACCAGAGTATGTGCATGTAGTGTTGTACTGGGCAATCCAAACGTGACAAGAAATAGAACCTGCATCCATCTTTGAGGTCATCCAGTTCTTGCTACAGTATAATCCAGCCTTGTAGCCAGAAGATTGTACTGTGGAAACAAAGGCATTTACAATTGCAGTACGTTCTGCATTTGAAAGTCTACTCTGACCTCTGGTGGTGTCCTCCATATCCAGATAAATTGGATATGCACAACCGCCGGCCTTCTGAGCCATGGCAACTGCCATTGATGCTTCCTGTACAGCCTCGGCCTCGTTGAGAGCTCTTGAGAAAATGTAAATTCCTGTAGCTACTCCGGCAGCCTTAGCTCCCTTCATATTTTTGTAGAAATATGGATCCTCATGAAGAAGTCCATCGTTCTGTCCACGATATCCACAGCGGATAATTGCAAATCCAACTGCTGACTTTGCCTGGTTCCAATCGATATTTCCCTGATACTTGGAAACATCAATACCTGTTCCCTTTACAAGAAGAGCTCCATCAGGACCAAAGTCATATTTAACACCTTGAATTACCTGAGTGCCTGTTACCTTATTTCCATTCTTGTCAAAGAAGTAGGTAGCTCCGTCAATTGACTGCCATCCATAGTAAGCATAGGTAGCACTCTTGTAATAGAAGGTCTTGTCCTTTGCGTAATCAGCTGCTGTAGCAGGCTTTGTAAGACCTTCATCAAGGAACAGCTCATGGCCATCCTTGTCCTTTAATCTATCTGTAGTGGCTGCGCCGTAGCCAGAAACCACGTAAACTACAGCCAGGCTCTCATCCTTATAATTGTCTGAGAAAGTAGCAACACCTGTGAGCTTGTACTCACCATCCTGAGTAACAGTGTATGTACCCTTGCCATTATTAAGGGCAATGTCTGCACCATTTACCTTTACTGAACCTACATTTGCTGAAGCACTTATGGTGAAGGTTCCACCTGAATATGACATATCAAGTGTAGCCTTTTCAGTGTTAGTGGTGTTGGCTGCAACCTTACGAATTTTTGCTGCGAACCATCTGCTCTGAGTGTTAAGAGCAATTGCCATTGGGCGGTTAGACTTTAGGCGGAGCGAAGATGTAGTTCCCTCTGTGCCATCTCCATTACTTGGATTTGACTCGCTAGGAGCTGGGGTATCCTGCTTCTGCTCGTTCTCTTTAGCCTTCTGCTCAGCTTCTTCATTAGCTTTTTTCTCGGCATCTTCTTTGGCTTTCTTTTCTTCCTCGGCCTTCTTAGCCTCTTCTTCAGTCTTCTTTTTAGCCTCTTCCTCTTCTTTGGCTTTCTTATCGGCTTCTTCCTTCTGCTTTGCCTCTTCTGCCTCTTTGGCTTTCTTGTCAGCTTCTTCCTTAGCCTTCTTCTCTTCTTCGGCCTTCTTGTCGTCCTCAGCCTTCTTTTCAGCGGCAGTCTTTACCTTTTTATATTTGAAAACAATCTCGATATCAGTATCTTGGACTGTTCCTTTTCTGTTGTCAGGATTCTGAATACATTCAAGTCCATCCTCAGTTTTTGGTGAGTATTCATAGGCAGCACCAACAGCTTTTTTCTCACTGACCTTTTCCTCTGCCCTTGAACTATTTACAGTAGTGCCATCCTCGTTATAGAAGATATGGCGAACTGTAATGGTATGCTCCTTGGCTGCTACCTTTACCTCGTGAGTAACAGAGGTCTTTCCTCCGTCCTTCTTGGTAGCCTTGCTTGACTTGGCTACGCTCTTTGGAGCTGTAATATCTGCACCTGAAATAGATTTTGCAGATGAACCATTTTCAGTCTTGCTTGAAGCTACAAATTCAACTGTATCTGTAGGAACCTCCTCAACTGGAGCAGCTGCTTTTGGCTGCTGATCCTCGGAAGCAACGTCCTTCTTAATCTGCTTTGTGATTTCCTTCTGAACCTTGAACTCTACCTTATCCTTAACGTTTACAGTGGTAAGGTACTCGGTAGGGTCGTAAATAGGTCCCTCATCGAAATCGTACATCAAACAGGCAACATAATCGCCTGGTGTCATTTCCTTTTCAGTAAGAACTCCGTCCTCCTCATCATCGGTATAAACGGTGCCCTCAACCTCCTTTAAAGCCATGGCAAAGGATTGAATGGCTGTCTCCTTGTCCAGGTAGAGCAAATACAGTGGGTCGCTTTTTACATCACCCCTCTGTGTCTCAACCACCTCACCATTTTCGTCTGTGACCTCAACGTCCACATTTCTATCACGAAGAATAGAAATAACGTCCTGACCCTCGTAAGGTGCTGTGGCCTCTGCAATTTGAGTATTTATATCGTTGATGGCATCAACGTAACTGTTAAGAGTCTCTGCATTCTTTGGATCAATGAGCTTCACCTGGAATGGAACACCAGTTACTGCATTGTCCTCGTTATCAGAAATATAAATGGTCAAATCCTTTTCAAGGGATTCACTGGAAAGCACTACGTGTTTGAACTCAGGAATGTAAACATCCTCAACAGCGGCAACCTCTTCAACCACCTCTGCCTCCTGGATGACTTCCTCCTCAGGCTGTTCCTCTGGTGCAAGTGCGTTGTAAATTCCATAACCGCCTGCGCCCAATGCAGAAAGGCCTAAAACACTGGCTGTCGCAATGCTCGCCACTTTATGGGTGCCTATAAAAAACTTAAGGCCTCCAAAAAATCCTCTCATATCCATCATCTCCCTAAAACATCTAGTCTACGAATCTAGCATTATTTTTATTAGCTGCTGTTATAGCTCTTTTTCTACAAGCTCCAAGGCCGCTGCCACTACCTTATCCATGTCATAATATTTATACTGTCCCAAGCGACCACCAAAAACTACGCCCTTCTCACGGATTGCACGGCTTGCATACTCCTCGTAAACTGCGTTGTTTTTCTCGTTATTTACAGGGTAATATGGCTCAACACCAGGCTGCCACTCACTAGAATATTCCTTAGAAATAATAGTGGTAGGCTGCTGTCCAAATTCGAAGTGCTTATGCTCGATAATACGAGTGTATGGCACCTCCGCCTCGGTATAGTTCACTACAGCATTTCCCTGATAGTTATCGCAGTCAAGCTTCTCTGTCTC
>JAEEGL015639401.1_pt1 | contig 10135 bp, 10 predicted proteins | sample 9134231 | NCBI WGS metagenome assembly JAEEGL01 (sample SAMN16246548, study PRJNA631951) | gut metagenome | biome: gut microbiome; feature: rumen; material: fiber-attached | host: Bos | place: Iran: Karaj | collected 2018-10
ATATATATTACATTATCTTTAATACTAACTTTTTCACCTGGAAGACCTATTACTCTTTTTATAAGTCTTTCATCATTGTGATAAAAAACTACTACTTCCATTCTTTTATACTCTCTTGGTATTTTAGAAAGCATTACTATTTCACCATTTTCAAAAGATGGTAACATAGATTCTCCATCTACTCTTACTGGAGTAATAATGAAAGTTCTTATTAAAACTACTGCAATTATTATTACAATATAAGGTATAGCCTCTTTTATAAATTTCATATAATCACCTTTTTAATTATATCAAAAAAAAGTAGTTTTTACTACTTTCTTTCTTTTAATTTTGGTTGTTTTGAAGATGTTCTTAACCAATTACCAATCTTAGCTCTTCTAGCTACTTGTTTACGTACTACAGTTACTGAATCAATAGTTGGTGAATTGAATGGGATAGTTCTATCTACACCAATACCACCAGAAACTTTTCTAACTGTAAAAGTTTTACTAATTCCAGAACCTTTAATAGCAGTTACGATTCCTTCAAATGCTTGAACTCTTTCTTTATTACCTTCTTTAATTTTTAAACCAACAGTTATTTGATCTCCTACTCTAAATTCAGGAATGTCAGTTCTAATTTGTTTAGAAGTAATTTTATCGATTACGTTCATCAATGTCACTCTCCTTTTTTATTTTTGTTTCCCAGATCATGATTTATCAGCGGATCTGCAAGTACAATAATAACATATTTTTTATATATTTGCAATATCAAGATACTAATAAATTACCAATTATATCTATAACATCAACAAAAAAGTCTATTATTATATTAATTATAGTATGTTTCAATTTTAAATTTTTCATATCTATTTCTAATATAAAACTATCACCATACATTTTTTTATAACTTTTAGCGTTATATCTTTCATACTTTTTAGCTAATTTATCTACATCGTATTCATCATATATTCCATAAAATATAATTTTTTTCTTAGTAAGTAAATATGTATTATTAACTATTTTATTTAAATCAATATTAACTCCATTTACATCAACTAATATGCAATCTGTTTTATTTTTATATTGCTTCTTCATTTTTCTTAGTTTAACTGATTTTTTTTCGTGTTTAATATTTCCAAAAATTTTACTTTTTTCTAAAGCATAAATCTCGGTTATCTTTTTATTAGATGAAAGCATTTTTTTAACTTCATCATCTACAGTAACCGCGATTACTACACCATTTAATTTATCGATTATTTTTTTAAGTGCCTCTAACATATTATCACCTAATTAATTATAACATGTGGGCATAAAAAAACCAAGAGGGGTACGATAGATAATAAACCTGGTCTACCAGGGGGGCAACACATGAATTGCTTTAGGATCCTCAAATTAAGAGTCTTCAACACCACATTTCAATTAGTTTCCCAATATTATCAACTGTAGGCTTATAAAAATGTACCTTATCTCTTGGTAAATATATTATAACATATTAACTATTTTTTGCAAATTAAGGATTTAGTCTATTTGGTCCTCTAAATAGGAACTGAGTTTCTTTAATATTTGTGCCTAAAAGTAACATTGTAAGTCTATCTAGACCTATTGCAAATCCACCATGTGGAGGACATCCATATTTAAAGAATTGTAAGTAAAATTCTACATCTTTACCTAAACCTTTTTCTTCTGCATTCTTCTTTATTTCTTCATATCTATGTTCTCTTTGAGCACCAGAAGTAATTTCTACACCTCTCCAAATAAGATCATATCCTTGTAAGATACCTTCCTTTCTCATATGATAGAAAGGTCTTTTAGTAGCAGCATATCCTGTTACAAACATAAATTCAGAATTAAATTTTTCCATCGCGTATTTATATATTAAACCTTCAGTCTCAGCATTAGTATCACCTACATCATGATCAGGTATAGTATATCCATATTCTTTATTTAATTCTTTATATAAATCTTCTAAGTCCATTCTTGGGAATGGTTTAGTAGGAATAATTACTTCCTTACCAAATAATTCTTTAATTTTTTCACCATATTTTTCTTTAACTTTAGTTAAACCAGCGATTAATAAATCTTCTTCTAAATCCATTACATCATTATAAGAATTAATATATGCGAATTCTAAGTCGATTGATGTAAATTCTGTTGCATGTCTATTTGTATTTGAATTTTCAGCTCTAAAACAAGGTGCGATTTCAAATACTCTATCTAGTCCTGAAGCTAAAGCCATTTGTTTATAGAATTGTGGTGATTGAGCTAGATAAGCAGCTCTATCAAAATATTTTACTTCAAATACATTAGAACCTGATTCAGAAGCTGTACCTATTAATTTAGGAGTATGTATTTCAGTAAATTTATTTTCGTATAAAAACGAACGCATACCTTCAGTTAAAGCAGATTCTATAAGTCTTAATAATGTATTTTTTTCATTTCTAATATCTAACCATCTATAATCCAATCTTGTATCTAGATTAACGCCATCTAAGTTATTGTAATCAAATGGTAATTCTTCTGCAGTTGAAGTTATTTCAATACTTGATGGAATAAGTTCAATTCCACCTAATTTAACAGCCTCATTAGCTACTACCTTAGCTTTTATATTAACTGTACTATCTTTAGATACATTAGACATTATATCTAATAATTTACTATTTGCTTCTTCACTTTTTTCAATAGTCATTTGAACATGACCTGTATGATCTTTTAAGATAACAAACATAACCCATTTTTTATCTCTAATAGTATCTACAAATCCTTGAAATTCAATTTCCTTATCAATATAGTTTTTTAAATCTTCTACAAATATTTTCATTATTTATCACATCCACAACTTTCACATTTACAGTTATCACCACAAGTGCATTCCCCACCTGAAGCACAACCACATTCATCTAGTTTATCATCTAAAAATGATACTAAATCATCTAATTTAACTTTATATTCTTCTTTTGTATTATTATCTTTGATAGTCAATAAATCAGTTTTAGCCTCATTTTCTCCTACTATCATTATATATTTAGCATTTAATCTTTCTGCTTGTTTAAAATTAGATTTTAAATTTCTTTTCATATAATCCATATCTGCTTTAAAACCACTCATTCTAAGTGCATTTAAAATACTTATAGAATAAGATTTCTCATTATCAGACATTGGGGCAATATAAATATCTATACTATTTTCATCAATTAATTTTATATTTTCATATTCCAAAGCGGTTAAAAGTCGCTCAAAACCTAGGGCAAAACCAACACCTGGAGTATCTGGTCCCCCAAGCATTCCAACTAATTTATTATATCTTCCACCACCACATAATATATTTTGAGCTCCGAATCCTTCAACTGAAGCTTCTACTTCAAATACTGTATGTGTATAGTAATCTAATCCTCTAACACAGTTAGGATCTATAACATATTCAATACCCATGCTAGTTAAGTATTCACATACTTTATCAAAATGTAATTTACTTTCTTCATTTAAATAATCTAATGTTTTAGGTGCATTCTTCATTACATCTAAATCCTTATCTACTTTACAATCTAATATTCTTAAAGGATTTTTCTTAAATCTTTCATTACAATCTTCACAAAGTTCACCTAAATGAGATTCAAAATGTTTTTTTAATGCCTCTCTATAATTATCTCTAGATTCAGCGTCACCTAAACTATTAATATGTACTTTAATTTGTTTAAGACCTAATATCTTATAGAAGTTAACTGGTATTGATATTACTTCTGCATCAGTTAATGGATCGTTTGAACCAAATACTTCTACACCAAATTGATAGAATTCTCTAAATCTACCTGATTGTGGTCTTTCATATCTAAACATAGGTCCATAATACCAAATCTTACTTGGTACATTAGGATTACCATAATATTTATTTTCAATATAACTTCTAACTATACCAGCAGTTCCTTCTGGTCTTAAAGTCATATCTCTATCTCCACGATCTTTAAAATCGTATGTTTCTTTTGTAACTATATCTGTAGTATCACCTACACCTCTTTTAAACACTTCAGAAGCTTCAAATATAGGTGTCCTAAAATATTCATAATTATATACTTCCATTAAATCAGAAAGCATAGACTCTAATACTTTTATTTTTCTTCCATATTCTCCATATACATCATATGTTCCTTTTGCTTTTTGCACACTATTCCCTCCTTAATATTTAATTCTATTGATTTTTGGTAAATCATTTAAATTATCTATACCAATACTAGCGTAATATTGATTTAAACGTCTATCACAATAACATTCTTGATTGCTATTTACAGCACTTAAAAAACTAGTAATACTTAATAACACTTCATATATTTTATTAAACATATCTTCTGAAAGCATATCAATATCCACTTCATTAATTAAAGCTTTATGACGCATAAAATCAGTTAAAATTTTTTTAAATATTCTTAATACATCACAATTTAAATTTTGTGACTCATGTATACATATTCTATAGATACCTTCTAAAGGTTCTAGCATAATATAATCCGCTAAAGTGGTACAATTTTCATCTGAAAAATTTATATTTTCTAGATAAGCTGCAGGAAGTTTATCAATATGGTGAAGAAAAAGACTATATTTATACTTAAATTCTTTTGAATTCAATGGTTTAAATAAATCTATTTCATACCCATCTATTTTATTATTATAATAGCCAAACATGTTGTTCATACAAACCTCCTGAATTAATCTTTTCTTAATGTATATTTTTTTGCATCTTTTATTGTATCTTCAGTAAATATAACTTTATTATATTTACCTCTATTTGCACTTATTTCTGCTATTGGATTACAAGTTGTCTCATTGACTATACCAGCAAGACCACCTGCACCCAACTTTCTTTGCATAGCTTCAGTTGCAGCAGCTTTCTTATATTCATCTGTGAATATTGCTTCTATACCTATTGAGTTATAAATTTGTTTTTTAATTTTAAGTGGACTTTTTGCTGATTCATTTAAAATCCTTAACATAACAGAAATATCTAGGTCATTTAAATGTACTGTAGTATGCAATCTACGCATAAGTTGTCTATCCATACCATACTTAATAAAATCTTCGGTTCTAAATTGTTTTACTTTCTTTTCATCACCATTAAATCCAATCATATTTTTAACTTTAGCATTATACATTTCATCAAATGCACCTATTCCTATAGAAGACATGCCACCAGTTTTAATAGATATTTTGCCAAACATACCATCTGACACATCATAAGTATTACCATCAATAAATTTAAATCACCTGTCTTGTACGGCTTTACCATTGACATCTTTTCCTTCACCAGGATTAGCTTTAATTTTATCAATTTCATCTAAAACTATCAACGCATTGGATACCTTCTTCATATCACCTTTGCACTCACTATATAAATTTTCTAGATAGCTTTCAATATCTCTACCAACATAGCCTGCTGCTGTCATATCTGGTGCTGCCATAAATTGAATTGGGTGGTTGCATACATGCGAAAACATTTTAAATATCTCAGATTTGCCTGTTCCAGATGAACCGGTAACTAATAACCCATATTGACTAGGATCAGTTGGATTATTAGTTATTTCTATCATTCTCATATATAAATTAGATACTATTTCTGCAACTGCATCATCTTGGCCGATTACTACATTAGTAATTCCCCTATATAAATCATCCCAAGAATATTCTGGGAATTTTAAATTATTAGGATCATAAGTATTTACCTTTGTTTTTTCTTTCTCTTTTGAAATATCTTTAATTTTATAATTAATTTTTCCTTTTAAAGCACTATGTTTTAATCTACCATTAGTTATAGCAACTAAATCAATAGTATCTTTAGTTATATCTTCTATACTAACATCTGCTATTTTGCCATCCGCGAATAAAAATTTATTTATTTTGCAATATGCATCAAGCAATACTTTTTTATCATTAGATTTTATTAGTTCTTCTACTTGATCAAGATAATTTACTATAGTTAAATCTGAAGCACTTGATTTTTCTTTTTTGCGTAAATTCGCAATTACATTAACATCTGCTACACGAACTGTGAATGGTTCTTTACATATTGCAAATAAAATATTAGATTGATATAAAGCATAGTATTTATTTTGTAACTTAACAATATCGTCTTCATTTGGACTATCTAAAATATCACTGATAGATGTAGGATATCCATAATATACATCAGATGAATTTGATAACGCATCTTTATTGAAAGCTGATGAATATTTATCTGTTACAGCCTCAATTTGCTCTGTCTCACTATTATAAGTACCTAATATAGTTCCAATAGGTCTTAACATATATGTAGGATAATCTGCACCATTTAAGATTTGTTTTTCATATAAAATAGCGATGCACTTATCATTTACATCTGGTTTTTTGCTTTCATAGTCCTTAACAACTTCAGTCAAATTAAGTTTTTCTAATTGTAATTTTGAATCTTTATATTGCGCGACGAAAAATTGATCCCTATATTTTTCATAATATTGGTCCATTATATCATAATCATCTAAAGACATGCTATTAGCTACTGAAAGCTTTTCTATAGTAGTAGCATTTCCATATACTTCATCTGCTTCACCAAAATGTTCACCATCATTGAGATTATAATAAATTTCATCAACTACACTAAGGAAAAAACCTTTATTCATTGTACCTTCTTCTACACATATAGGTTTAAGTAAATACTTATCTTCCCCAATTTTAATCTTCTCGTATATTATTGCAACATCCATAAAAAACCTCCCAAATGCACAAAAGATTCTACATGTAAGGGCAGAATATCCGCGGTGCCACCTTACTCATAGAATCTTTATTTCGTTAACGCCTGATACGATTATTTCGCGTTTTGTGTCTTCAATATATACCTTATAAATACTTTCACCAACCGTATTTTCTCTTTGTATAAAATATATAAATACTATTCAAAACAAATATTACCTATATTATAAAATTATTTTTTTATTAAGTCAACTAAACTTCTTGAATAACTAATAAAATCATTGGTTTACATTCAGTTTCATTATATAAGTATGTTCCTAGAGCTTCTCTTAATTCATTTCTTACTTTAGTGTAATCAATATAATTAGGTGTTATATTTTTTTCTAAGACATCTAAAGATATATTTTGAGCTTCTTTGATAATATCAGTAGACTCTTTAACATAGATAAATCCTCTTGTAAGTATTTCTGGTCCTGCTAATATCTTTTTAGATACTTTATCTAATGTAACTGTTACTATTACAATACCATTTTCACTTAATAATTCTCTATCTTTAAGTACTAATCCACCAATATCACCAATTGTTTTACCATCAATTAAAATATCTCCTGTTGTAACAACTTCTTCACTACTTGTAAGCTCACCTTTTTCAAATTTAGCAACTTTACCATTAGTAGCTAAAATAATATGATCATCATCTAGCCCTATCATTTTAGCAACCTCTTTATTTGCCATTTGATGACGATATTCACCACATACTGGCATATAATATTTTGGTCTCATAAGGTCTAACATTAAAAGTAAGTCTTCTCTTGATGCATGGAATGATTTATAAGTTCTGTTTGAAATTACTTTAAGTTCACAACCTTTTTTAGCTATTTCATCAAATAAATGAGTTGAATGTTTTTCTAATTCATCTGGAATTGGAGTAGCAAATATAACTACATCGTCACTAGTTAAAGTAACAAATTTATCATAACCTTTTACAATACGATTTAAGTTATTAAATGGCTTTTCTCTTTCATCAGATACAATTACTACAACATTATGATTATTAACCTCTTTTAATGTTTTAATTCTTGATTTATCAAAATTAATATATCCTTCTTCAATAGAATTTAATATTAAATTTTCTAAATTTTTGCCCATTATAACTACATCTCTATGCATGTTTTTAATTGCATTCATAAGTTCTTGAATACGATATAATTGAGTTTTTAAAACATTGAAGAAAACTCTTTTACCATCGTTTAATGATAATATTTCTTTTAATGCTGGTTCGATTCTATGTGATGGTGATGTAAAACCTGGTTTATCAGCATAAATAGATTCATTAAGCAAACATAAAACACCTTTTTTACCGATATAACCTAAAGTTCCTACATCAGTTTTATAAGGACCTAACATAGATGAATCAAATACATAATTACCAGTATATACAATAGCACCATCAGAAGTATTTAATACATAACCTACTGTATCTGGTACATCGTGTGATAAAGATACAGGAAATATACTATTACTTCCGAATTTAATATTTGTAAATGGTTTTATTTCAACTAAGTTTTTAGTAGAAATACCATCTTCTTCTAATTCTTGTTTAATTATTTCTAATGTAAAATGAGTTGCATATACTTTTGTATCTTTTAAATCTAATAAAATATCACATAATGCGCCCATTTGTTTTTCGTGACCATGTGTGATAAAAATACCTTTTATTTTCTTTTGGTTTGCTTTTAGGTAATCGTAATTTGGTATTACATAATCTACACCTAACATAGTATCAGTCGCGTATTTTAAACCTGCGTCAAATACAAATATATCTTTATCAACTTCTACTACATACATGTTTTTACCAAGTTCATTTAAACCACCTAAGGCAAATATTTTTATCTTACTCATAATATCCTCCTTTCTTTTTATTAAAATTTAAATTATAGATTAGCTAGTTTTTCTTTTACTATCTTACTTACTAAAGATAGATCTGCTTTTCCTTTAACTTTTGGTGTAATATATCCCATAACTTTACCAATATCAGAAGCAGTTGGATTTAAAGTATTAAATGCTTCATCTATTATTTTATTAATTTCTTCTTCACTTAATTGTTCCGGCATATATTTATTTAAAATATCAATTTCACTTTGTGTTTTAGAAACTAAATCAGTTCTTCCACCTTTTTCAAATTCAATAATAGATTCTTTTCTAGTTTTAATTTCTTTAGCAATAACTACTGATACTTCTTCATCAGTTAGTTCTCTTTTTTTATCTATTTCTTGCATTCCAATAGCGCCTTTAACCATTCTAAGTACAGATAATAATTCTTTATCTTGTGCTTTCATAGCAGATTTCATATCTTCTAATATTCTTTCTCTCATAATTACTCCTTTCAATTAAAAAACCGTAGGGTTTAAGGAAATTAGTTATAATTTCTTTCTCTACGGCGACTATTTTTTATAGCTTCCTTTTTAGCCTTTCTTCTTTTTACTCCAGGTTTTTCATACCCTTCTTGTCTTTCACGAACTGCTTTTAGGAGGCCATCTCTTACATTTTTTTGTTTAAATGTTCTTAGTGCACTTTCAACATTGCCATTATGAACAACAACTTTTGTCATATATAATCCCTCCTTCCGTAATTACAAACATTATAACATGAAAAAGTAGATATTTCAACATAAACCAATCAAATCATTAATAAAATATTCTATATGCCAAAAAGTAAGGTAAATTATAATTAAAAAGAATTGCTCTATTTTATGCGCAAATCTTTTGTTTTTTCTTTTTTTAGCAATTTTTGATAAATCATTATTACAAAATCAGTTGGTAATGTTGAACCTGTATTTTTATTTTCCGTAATTCTACCATTTCCACCTGGAGAAAACGCTATAACATGTGAACTATTACTTCTATTAATCATATTATCCAATGGTTTTGTGCATTTTAACGTGAAGGTACCATCTAAATATTCTATTGTTAAATAGCTAACATTATTTTTACTCCATTCATCATCAGGATTATAATAGCAGTCACTATACCAAACTAATTTAGTATCATCTTTATAATTAATTAATTCATCTACATTATAAAACTCATATTGTTGTGACATAATATCTTTTAATAATCCATATAATTCCATATCGTTTGTTATAGTAATTACATCATCAGTAGCAAAATACCAAACACATTCATCGGTAAAAAAATCTATATACATAATTTCAGCATTATTATCATAAAAGGAAATTTTAGTATCATTAATGACTTTATACATAGGACACCTCTTTGTGCTATATTATAGCACAAAGTGTTCAATTTTTTAAATTATTCAACATTTCTTTATTCGGATGACCATATCTGTTGTTTTTCCCAACAGATATTAAGTGGTTAGTACATATGTAATATATACCATATGGTCGAAGTCTCCATGTGGTGACATACGTTTATGCATAC
>JAEEGL015847355.1_pt1 | contig 10135 bp, 16 predicted proteins | sample 9134231 | NCBI WGS metagenome assembly JAEEGL01 (sample SAMN16246548, study PRJNA631951) | gut metagenome | biome: gut microbiome; feature: rumen; material: fiber-attached | host: Bos | place: Iran: Karaj | collected 2018-10
ATTAAGAGGAAAATTATGTTTTCCTTGGAAATTGTAAAAATAGTATTTCTAGGTTTTATCCTAGTAATAGCATTTATATATCAATTAACTCTTTTAATTTCTCTTTTTAGACATAGACATGAAATAAGTCTCATTTCTGCAATAAAAAGAGAAGACAGATTAAGCAAAGCTGGAATTTTTTTCTTTGTTTTAATGTCTATAATTGTTTACCAAGCTTTATTTGTATCGGCTGGTGTTCAAGCAGATTTAGTTTATCTTATGGGTATGATAATCTGCGGCGATGTTGGTGCAAAGTGGGTAAACAGTTATCAGAAAGTTGAAATGAAAAAAATTCAGAAAGCCGATCAGGAAATGTCCCCTGACGACTTTAAAGACCTCTAACGAAAAAATAAATTGGAGGAATTAATTACATATGGCAGATTATAAAAAGTGCATTCCTGTTGTCCTCAAAGCTGAGGGTGGATACTGCAACGACCCGCAGGATTCTGGTGGTCCAACTAAATATGGTGTTTGTCTAGTATTTGCTAGAGATACAAAAGACTATCGTCTTTTCGATAAGGACCAGGACGGCGATATTGACAAGCAAGACATTAAAATGCTCACGATTGACGATGCAACAGAAGCTTTCCATAAATACTTCTGGGTGAAGCTTGGTCTTGACGATGAGCCTTCCGACAAGGTTGGACTTGTTGTTTTTGACATTGCTGTTAATCATGGTATTGCAAATGCCGGAATGATGGTGCAACGGGCTCTCAATAAGATGGGCAACAATCTTACTGTTGATAAAAAGATTGGCCCCAAGACTCTAGCTGCTCTTCATGCTGCTGATCCAGATGAATTCTGTGATCAAGTTCTTAAGGTTAGAGAAAATTTCTATTACAAGATTGTTGAAAACCGTCCTTCTCAGAAGGTATTTCTCAAAGGATGAAATAGCCATCCTTTTAAAAAATAAATAAGATGAAATTAATTTCATTACCTACAGACTATACCAAAATGAAATAGTCGAATCTTTTTAATAAAAAGTAATTATTTGGGCTCAATAGAATCAAGAACCTTCGCAAAGTCCTCAAGGACTTCGAAGACTAAAAAAATAATTAACAGGTGGCTAGTTAATGCTTAGCATCTGTGAAAGTATGGATTACCTGCTGGAATATATCAATAAGCCTCGTTCTGAAATGACTCCCGCCGAATTGAAGCGAGTTAAATATGCTTCAATAAAAAAGAGAGAGTCTCTTAACAAACAGAAACAGCTTGAACTTCCAGTAGAGATGTTTGACCTGTATGACCCAAAGGTGCAGAGAAAGTATCAAGAAATAAAAAAGAAGATTGAGAGAATGCAAAAAATGGCGGCCGAAAAAGAAAAGAAAGAAAAACAGAAAAAGAAGTAACTGTCATATGCTTTCATTCTCGCTTTTGGAAGAAAAAAGAAATTATTCCGACAATATGACCAGATCCAGCATACAGCCCGGTGATGAAGTTCTAATTGTTCTTAAGAAAGATCAAAGAACTGGCAAGTTAACTAAAGGAATTGTTAAAGATCTTTTAACAAGATCACCCAATCACCACAGAGGAATAAAAGTAAGACTGGAAGATGGTCAAGTCGGAAGAGTTCAAAAAATTTTAAACCACAAAGAAGTGGATTTTGAGAAGAAAATACATAATCTTGTATTTGAAAAATTATTCAGAGACATTCCTTTCTGTCTAGTTACAAATGATTATGTATTTTATCAAAATACTAAAACGCCAGAACCGGCGGTAGAGAATATCTACAAAAATATTTTAAAAAATAGAAAACAGTTTAGTTTTGAGGGCATAAACTCCCTCAATGGTACACTACCAAACAAAAAAATAGATCTTTCAGAAATAAAAGAGAAGATGAAATCTTTAGAGAAATATTTAAATGAAAATAATATTTCATTTTTTATTGTCTCTAAAGGCATTTCTATGACTAGGAATTCTAATTCGGAATCTGTTCGTTTTGCCAGAAAAATGCAAATTGACTGGGAAGGAAAGAATGGATTTGATCCAAATCACTCTTGGGTTGAAAGTTAATTTTTTTGTAAAGAAATAATAAATATGTAGGGACGCATAAATTGGTAATAACAAATTTTTTCAGCGACGTACTTTTGTCTCTACTACATTTGTTCGAGGACTACATCTTTGACAACAAGTCCTATTTTTATAGGAATACTGTTCAAGATTCAAAACCTCACAACTTTTTTAAATCGGTTCAGTTCAATATCGGGAATAGGAATTTTCAGATAGGCAGCTACAAGGAAGCTGCTCAACTGGAATTTCCTACTGGGATATTTACGTTCGTTAATGACGAGACTGCTTGGGGGAAGATGGGAAACCTCATTGGTCACCATCGTATCTGGGATGTCTAATAGACATCCATATATTGATTAAATCTCTTTAGAGACCGGCCGCAGTTTTTGACTTTTTTATTATTTGGGCTGGCTGAAAAACGCCGTCAGGTCCACGCTGTCTGGGGAAATTCTCCAGAACTGTCAAATTCGGCGGCCGGTAAAACGACCATATAAAATAAGAAATGGTCTATACTTGCCTAAGCAAGAATGAATTAGAATGAAATCACCTGTACACATAATAAAAACACTGATGTTGACATTATGCTAAGAGAAGAGCAGGCAATGTTGTACATGATGGTACAGATCAACTGTGCCAGCATGGCTCAAGCTAGTGAGGTTGTTCATCAAATTAAACGTTTTTTACCACCTCAGAAATTTTGTCAAATCTTTCCATTTGAATCTTTTGTGCAAATACCTCCAGAGTTTTTTCATAATAGTCTGAACAATCCCGATTTACATGATATTGAAAATCTTTATTTAAGATACGATGGTACGACCGGTGAGAAGAACTATTTTTATAGATCGTTCTTCAAACCCCACGTGCAGTTAAATAGCGTATCTGCAGATCTAGCTGACAACTCAGCCAGGTCTTATCCAGTTACCTGTGATTTTTCATATTTGATACAGTTGCCCATGTGGCTATTTGATACATATAATGAAAAACATATAGAACGGATCAACTTGGGGCTGCAGTTAACCGACAATATTTCTTCAGTAATTGTAGATAACTGTTTCCTTTCAATTACAGATAAACCACTGGAAATCAATGGAATATACTATCTTTCGAGGGAGCAGTACATTATTGACGAAACGTCGGAGAATTACAAGAATAATAGAATTGTTTTACCCAATCCGATATCTCTTCATCCATCGAATTCGGCGGACGGAAAAGAAAATAATTTTATTCTTTCAATTGCGAAACTCTATCCAAGGAATTCAACTGTAGTCTCCTGGATAGGGGCAAGACCTCCAAAAACTTCAATAATGGACAACAAGTCATTCTACTACGATTATGAAGCAAACCAGTTAAAGACCAGTTATCTTCCTGATAAGTATTATACTATATCTGATAGCAACATAACTATTTTTACAGATGGCAATAAGGATCTTACTCCAGATCTTACTTCCCCTGTAATAATAACTGTACTGCAGCCTAAGCAGAAGGAAGAAATTGAAAAATTTCTCACCCCAAAAAATTTTTTAAAGAAAAAAGGCCCTAAGATATTTGAAATAAAAGACCCAAAGAATAAAACAAGAATATAATTTAGAAAAATATATATGGGTATTTTTAGTAAACATGCTTACGACGTTTTATATTTTTGAATCCTTTGATTTGGACACTGTACAAAACACAGAGCCGGATCTCAATGTAAATGACCATAGACCCAATTATCATATGGATGATGAAATAATTCATAATTATGTATCTGATCGAGATAATGTTGATTCGAATTTCAGCTTTCGAGACTATGACAGGTCTAAAGATTATTTAAGAACCATGTCTGGAAGCATTAATGGGCTATATGGACCTGGTGGCAGCTCTCTTCCATTGGATTCTCTTATACATCGTCCATATCCTGAATATAGACAATATACGGGTAATGAATTGGTTGACAGCATTCCAAAAAACAACCCCGAGCTTGTATTAGGCCCTCTTGCCAAATATGTTCAAGCTGACAGTATGGGTGCAAGTGTTGCGGCAGGCAATATTGAACGAAGAATGTACGAAAATCCTTTTAGTTATGTGGAAGACAAAAAATAATTATGATTACTATTACTGAAGATGCACTTGATGATCTTTCCCAGATGAATCGTCCATATGTAAATCTAACAGCACTGAATTTTAGAGACGTTTCGCCAGAGATACACAGCAATTATAACACCGCGTTCAATGTTGGTAAAATGAATGATATTGCTCATCGGCTTTCTATTAGGGATCGATTATTCAGGTCTGGGAAATCGGAATTTGATGAACCAACTTGGCATCCAGGAATGCAATCCGAAGATCAAAAACCTTGGAATCCATTTGCTGAAAAAATAAAAAATGGCGTATTGATTAAGATATCGAGAGATGATGAAGATAATTTCTTTAGTAATCCAGAAAATAGACACTTCGTAAATACCACTTATGCTAATGCTAAAGAATTATTCAATCAACATCATCAATCAGAACCAGAAAACCAATTTTTACCAAGTTCAGCTATGGTAGAATCTACATCCATAGGTAGAGATACACTAAATTTAATTTACAATTATGGAAAATCTGAATTAAAGAAAGATATTTTTGCATTTGGCAAACAGCATGTTCTGAAATAGGAAACAGAAAAAATATCAAATTTAAAAAAATAATCAGAGCGAAAATTAAATGTTGACATTTTCACTAGTTAAAGAAACTGCAGAGTCGGATTATTGGGATGATGTTCAGGGAAAAAGCGTTATTCCACCTCAGGAACCAGGATTAGCTTATAAATTTATGAAAGCTGTTATTAATCCTACATCTACTATAAAGGACGATGATCCTTTGGGATCGAATCCGGTTCAAAAAACAAATTTCTCGCTTCCGTGGCAGGGTTTAGATTCTTCTAGCAATGATTTGGGACTTGCTCCAGAATATTTTTAATTTGGTAGCCGGATAAAATGATATCTTTTTTTGAAAATCACGATATTGAAATTGTTCCGTCCGAAGAATTTGAGTCGTATAAAAAACAATTAGATAGCAATCCTGATGTTCCGGAAAATTCGCCAACGGAACCAGTTGCATATCTCCCTCCTGTAAAAATTGGAAAATCAGTTCTTATATCTGGATCTTTTTATAATCATGGTTTGCCATCATATATGAATTCAATGTATAACATGAATCATTTTTTTAGGTGACAGGTATTAAAAAAATAAATGCTGACTTTTTGTTTTGAGAATGCGTTCACTGACATAGTAAAAAATGATTTTTCTGGAAGCGGCTGGGACCAAGATAAACTTGATAAGCTTGGTGATCGTCTTGAAGATCAACATGATAAAAATATTCATGATTTAAGTTTGAATTTACCAGATGATCTAAAGTATGATTTTGCTGTTGGTCTGGGAAGAAAATTCAATGGAATAAATGGAATTGATTTTACTAATCCAAATATCCATTGGGGGGATACTGAAGAGTTAAAAGCTTGGGGAGATTTTTATAAAAACCATCCAGAAGTAGGAAGTCTTGGAACCACCACAGTGCAGCCATATCATTTGTTTACTGGTAGACTTGCTAAAGATTTTAATAGCAATATAGCAAAACCGATGGGAATAAATCCAGAAGATAATACAATGTCTTTCTGGGATCGTTTAACATCTAGATCGGTAGTTATTCCGAATCTAGACTAGTTGTCATTTTTTTAATAAGTATATAAAAAACAAGGAGGTAGGAAAGAGATAATTTGATAACTTTTTCCAATCTTTTCGAGGCTGCACAGCCCGTGCCTCCTCAACAGCCAGTTCAGCAGACTGGTGCACAAGTTCCACAACCACAGAATCAGATGGTTCAGCAGCAGCCATCGCAGCCTATACCACAGCAATATCAACAGTATCAACCATATCCTAATCAGATGCAGCCGATGCAGCAGGAAAAGAAGCCAGAAGGAATACTCGGATCAATTAAAGCTGGCTATGACAAAGTTAATGAAAAATATGAGATGGGCAAGGATGTTGTTAAAGGAATGGCTCCAATTGCTGCTGGTCTCGCATTCCCCGTTGGATCCATGATGGCCCGGTCAAATCCGGCGGCCGCAGGAATTTTATCAACTGTTGGTATGATGGGCATGTATGCTCCAAGATTTATGTCTGCTCCAACGCAGGCAAAAATGGCTGTCGAAAGAGCAAAAATGCAAAATTACCGTTAGTGTTGTGGAAGACATATAAAACTCCAATTGGAGAATTTTTAAAACATGAACAAAAAAACAACAACCGTCCTACACAGCGTTGTTAGAGAATTGTTTGAAGACGGAATGGAACTGGATCCGTCCAGATTTGAAGGTCTTAATCCTCCAATAGATCCAGGTGCATATGACCAGAATCAGCTGCAAATGCCAGGAGCTACGTGGGATCCACAATATCAGGATGCAGGGACTCCAGGTCTACCGTCGATGAGCCCAGTATATTCTGATCCGCAAGGTCTGGCAATGAGTCCAGACCACAGAGTTCCTGATTACCCTGATCAAAACAGATATTTGTCAGTAAGTCCAGATCACAGGGAACCGCAATATACGACCCCAGAAGATATAGCTCAAAGTAGAAATGCTATGTATGCTGGAATTGCCGCACACAACCCCACAGCTCGTGGATATGACCCCGCTCTGGGAAATATACAATTTTATCCCGAGGGTATGCCACCGATAAGTCCAGATCACAGAGTTCCTAATTATTTTGACCACAACATAAATACTCTTGCAAACGATGTCAGACAACTCGGACAAGGTGTGGCTCATAATAATGCAGCTACCTTTAACAATTCTATCAACAGTGTTGCTGATACTGCAAGACAAGTTGGTGGGAACGTTACTTTTGGAAACTCCATCAACAATGTTGCCAATACCGCTAGACAAGCTGGTCAAGACATTGCTTTCAATAATTCTATCAACAGTGTTGCTGATACTGCAAGACAAGCTGGATCACAAATTGCTTTAAATAATGCAACAAACACTGTCCGCGACAATATTGACCGTGTTGCTAACAGATTCCAGCGCGACGCCATGCAGAATCAAATTGAAGCGCATAACAGAACACAACCAAATGGTGTTGATCCAGCAGTTGGTGTGCATGCAAACATTAGAGCACACAATCCTAAAACTGGTTACGACCCAGCTCTAGGTCCAGTTATTAATGCAGCAAATGGTATCAAAGATTCTGTTAGCAATCTTGCATCACCTCAACCTTGGTATCAGAATGGCCTTAATTGGATGAAAAACAATAAAATCGCTACGGCCGGAATGATCGGTGTCCCGGCTGCTCTTGCTGGTGCTTATATGTTGAACAAGCGCCGCAACAGAAATCAACAAAATGGATAAAATAAAAATATGGATAGGAAAACAGCCAATGTTTTAAACAGTGTCACTAGAGAACTGTTTGAAATAGGTGGACCAGCAGTATCAACTTCAACCCCAGTCGAAGTTGATGACTATGGCCCAATAACCGCAGATACATTATATCCATCTTATCAGAAGATGGAAGACGAGCGCAATGCTCCATTTTTGGCTGCGCAAAAAGTCGGTCAAGCAGCATCGGATGTAGCAGATCATTTTAAGGAAGCTCAAGCCATTCGCAATCAGATTGCGATTGATAAGGTTAGCCGAGCCATTGGTGATGTAGCCGATAAATTCAGGGATGAAAGAAATGAGGCAATATCTCGTGGTGCCAGTCCAGATGTGCAGATGTCTCTTCCATATTCCAGAGACTATGGTGGATTTATTTCTCGGTCTGCAAACGATGCAGCAGAAGCTTTAGCCGACGCAGCAGAAGAAGCAAAAGTTGCGGAAGCTGCAAAACCCTGGTATCAGAAGGGTCTTGATTGGGCAGACAAGAACCGTCTTGCTACTGCCGGCATTCTTGCTGGCGTTCCAACTGCTCTTACTGCGGCTTATATTTTTAACAAACGTCGCAAGAAAAAGTAATTTAGTAATTTTCCCAAAATTAAATAAAAATAAATGAGGATATAAAATATATGGCTAAGAATCTTCAATCTGTTCTTAACAGTGTCGTAAATGATCTTCTTCAGGAAGACGGAATGCGGATAAACCCTGGTAGTTTTGAGGGCCTTGGTGGAAATTCTGGCAAATATCTTGGTGGAGACTTTGAAAGTAACGTTACTGGCGGTATGGATCATGTTATGTGGGATCAGGCCAAGAAAGAGGCTGCTGTTGCCAAGGAAATGGAACAAAAAGCCGCTCTTGATGATCTTACACCAAAGCCCGGTATGGATCCAAATTTCCTAGCTAGTCGTTATTTAAGCCAGCAATCTGATCCAACTCTTGCTTCCATTGATGCTGGTGGAGAAAGCCCAATTGATAATCCCTACAAACAAGCTATGTACAAAGCTAGACATGGTTGGGACGATCTTAAGAAGTGGGCATCTGAAAACCCCGGACTTGCTGCTCTCGGCGCTGGTCTTGGTGGCTCTGCTCTTGCCGCTGGCGCTGGTGCTCTTTATCTCCGTAAGAAGCAGCGTGAAGCTAACCGCCGCGCTGGTCGATAAGCAAATAAGAACATGAAAAACACCATCCTAAGAAAAATTGATGGTGTTGCAAAAAGTATTTACGAAACCGAAGGTGTGGAAGTTCAATTACCGACAGATGGTATAGAACATCCCAAAAAAACTGACGGTCCAGAAGCTTCTTCACCAGTTGATGTCGTAGCTGATGTTGGTGTTTCTCCATTTGAAGGCGATGAAAAACGAGTGGACCCATTTTACTATTTTCCTTTTCGCAGTGGTGGATTTTGGGAAAAAAGATCTTTGCAGAATGATGCAAAGGAGATGGCTCTATCAGCAGCAGTAAATGTTGCTAATCCAGCAGACCCCACACCGCCTTCACCACCTCCACCGCCTCCACTTCCACCAAATCCGAAACCAGATAGCACTGAAACACCTGGAATGTTTACTAGAATGGGAAAAGATTTGGACAGTTTGTCTCCGATGACAAAAGGAATACTTGGTGGAGCTGCAGTTGGTATTCCAATTGCACTGACTGGCATACATTTGTATAACAAATATAAGAGAAACAACCAGAATCAGTATAACGGCTATCAAAGTCAGCAATACCAAAATAATTACAACTACTAAATAAATAAAAAACTTTTAGAGGTAAATATATAATATGTCTCGTGTTACCACTCTAATGGAATCCGCCCAGACCAGGGCCATGCTTCATGAGAACAAAGGTCTAGTTTTCGAGGCCGCTGGTGCCACCCAGCAGTTCTATGGTCTCCTCCAGAACTACATCGCTGAGAATCTTGTGGAATTCCTAGATGAGAATCTTGAGGAAACAGCCAAGAATATCTACACTTTTTCTGCTTATGCTACAAAGCAGTTTCTCAATGAAATTTCTGCCGTTTATGGTAAGCAGATTCATCAGGCCGAGATCCTCAAAGAGGCTGCTCGTACCGAGTTCGTGTAAAATCGCACGAAAAAAATATAAATTAAGGAGGGATGCTTATTTATTTTAAGTATCCCTCCTTCCCCCCAAAAAGGGAGAATAAAAATGCTTTCTCTTTTTGAAGCATATATTTCGTCGGAAGATCTTGGTAGAATGTATTATGTTCCGAAACATCCATATTTAATGATTGGTGTTGATTTTGCAACTGCTCTTGGCGGTGGACTTGCTGGATATCATTATGCTGCAAAACATGGAATTGATCCATATACAGGTTTTTCATTTGGTCTTGTGAATGGATCTAATGCTGGTCAGCTTGGTGCTGAATTAATTGACAGAAGTTTAAGAAATTCTGCTGGTGATTCGTATAAAGGAAGTAGAACCGTTAATGATGCAGCAAGAGATTTCCTTATCGGATCTGCCGCCGGAAATGCTGCAACTGGAGCAATGCGAGCTCATGATCTTCCATTGGCTGGCATTGCTGGATATGGTGCAAGTGAATTGGCGAAAACCATGTACTATGGAGCTACTGAACCGGAATCACCAAAAAGGAAGAAAAGAAATGATGACATTTAATATTCTGATGGAAAATGATAAATTGATGATTAAGAATATGGCTCGAATGAATTATTTTCCATTACACGG
>JAEEGL015926915.1_pt1 | contig 10135 bp, 7 predicted proteins | sample 9134231 | NCBI WGS metagenome assembly JAEEGL01 (sample SAMN16246548, study PRJNA631951) | gut metagenome | biome: gut microbiome; feature: rumen; material: fiber-attached | host: Bos | place: Iran: Karaj | collected 2018-10
ATGGACCGTGCCCGGCTGTTCCTGGAGGACGGGGACTTCGACAGCGCGCGGGAATACCTCGACCGGGTGCTCGACCTCGACCCGAAGTATGCCCCGGCCTATGCCGCCAAGGCCTGCGTCGCCTTCCGGCTGCGCAGCGAGGAGGACCTGGCGGAGACCGCGTTCCGGTATGACGACAACCCCGACTGGCAGAAGGCCCTGCGCTTTGCCGACCCGGGGCAGAAGGCCGTCTATGAGGGCTGGGCCGCGAAGGTGGAGGAGCGCGTGGCCCGGCAGATCCGCGACTATGCTTACGACTGCGCCGTGGAGATGGCGGTGCTGCCGGGCGCCGACCGGGGCAAACTGGACGCGGAGCTGGCCGCTTACAGGACCTCCTGCACCCGCTCGGCGGGGAAGCGGGCGGACGGCAGCCGCCGGGCAGACAGCCGGCTGAAGGAGGACGTTTTCCTTCGCGCCGTGAAAGCCAACGAGCCCGGCGACATGCCGGAAGCAAACCTGAAGTCTGCCGCCGCCATGTTCGCGGCCATCGGGGACGATGAGGCCGCCGAACGCGCCGCCCAGTGCAGGGCGCTGGCGGAACAGGCCCGGCAGAAGGCGATCTACCTGCAGGCCGCGGAGATGTACGGCAAGGAGCAGGGGAACCCTGCAGGGCTTGACGAAGCGGCAAGGCTGTTCCTGAGCGTTCCGGATTACAGAGATGCGAAAAGATCCGCAAGGATCTGCGCGGATGCGGCGGAATCCATCCGATCAGGTCTGTATGACGATGCCGTCAAGGCCATGAACGATGCCGTAGGCGTGAGCGGCAAATGGAAAGCCGCAAGGCAACGGCTGGCTGTGACCGAGCTGGACGGCTATCGCGATGTGGCTGAACTCCGCGCCAAGGCGGCACAGCGGTACGAGGAGTGCATGGCTGCCGAACAGGAGGCCAGACGGCAGGCGGAGGAGCGGCAGCGGCGCGAAGCGGAGGCCGCCGCGGCCGCAAAAAAGCGCAACACGATCCTCGCCGTGCTGGCGGTGGTGCTGGTGGCCGCGGCCGCGCTGATCGTGACGCAGGTCATCGTCCCCGGGAACAACTACCGGAATGCCCTCGCGCTGCGGAAGGAAGGGAGATACGAGGAGGCCGTCGAGGCATTCACGGCGCTGGGCAGCTATTCCGATGCGGCGACGCAGGCGAAGGAGACGAAGTATCTGCAGGCAAAGGCGTTGCAGCAGGCAGGGAGATACGAGGAGGCCATTGATGCGTTCACGGCATTGGGCAGCTATTCCGATTCGGCGACGCAGCTGAAGGAGACGAAGTATCTGCAGGCAAAGGCGCTGGCGGGAAAAGGCGATTACGCAGGGGCCGTCACGGTTTTCAACACGATCAGGGGCTACAAGGACGTTGACAGCCTGCTGGCAAACGACGATAATCTTGCAGCAGCAGCAGCAGCAGCAGCAGCTCGCGAAGCGAAGCTGGCTCCGTACAAAACGGTCGGGAGCTATGTCAGCTTCGGCCGCTACGAGCAGGACAACAACACCGCCAACGGGCAGGAACCCATCGAGTGGATCGTGCTGGACTACGACGCGGCCAACAACCGGGCTCTGCTGGTCAGCCGGTACGGGCTGGACGCGAAGCCCTACAACACATCATACACCTCCGTGACCTGGGAGACCTGCTCGCTGCGCAGCTGGCTGAACGGGGACTTCCTTCGCACCGCCTTCACCGCCGAGGAGCAGGGTGCCATCCTGACCACGACGGTGGACAACAGCAAAGGGCAAGGGTACAGCGGATGGAGCACCGGCGGCGGAAACAACACACAGGACAAGGTCTTCCTGCTGAGTTATGCAGAGGCTAACAAATACTTCGGGGTGGAGCATTACAACACGTCAGGCGCAACCAGCAATACCAGATCGAGAGTCAGACCCACAGCTTATGCGATTGCACAGGGGGCCTGGACCAGCACCAGTTATCAGACGGCTGAGGGCGAAGCCGCTGGCTGGTGGTGGCTCCGCTCGCCCGGCGGCAATCAGAGCCTCGCGGCGAACGTGAGCAGCGACGGCGCCCACGGCATCGACTACGTGAGCCACGACAATGGCTCCGTCCGGCCGGCTTTCTGGTTGAATCTGGACTCTGGAATCTTCTAATCTGTTATCTTCCGATCCTTAATCAAAAGCCTTACGGAAGAGATCGGCAACAAGGAACAAGCCAAGCAGGGTGTGCCCTGCGCCCGCACGCGCCATATCACGCAGAAGTCGGGTCGCGATTTTTCCCAGAATCGGAGGCATCCATGACAACGAAGGGTTCGGAACTGCAAGTCATCACAAACGCAAAGAAGCTTGCCGGCCTGGGCCTTGATTTCAACAGCAAGACCCAGATCTTCCCGATCTCCCACGGCGTGGAATACCTGGGCTGGCGCTTCAGCCTGTCCCCGACGGGCAGGGTGATCCGCAGGCTGAAAAAGCACAGCAAGACCCGATGGCAGCACCGCCTGCGCAAACTGCGCCGGGATTTTTCTTTGGACAGGATCGGCATCGATCTCATCCTCCGGCTGATCGGGAGCTACCGCAACCATATGTGCTACGGCAACACCTGGCGGCTGTACAACAGGACCATGAGCGGCTTTGTACTGACGAGACGGGCGCGGCAGGCGGGCGTTCCGCAGCTGTGCGGGATCGGGATGCCGTGAGACCGCCGTCCTGCCCGAAAGGTCCCGTCCCGGCCCCGCCCGAACGCGGGTCGGCGCGCGTTCACCTGTTGTTCAGATTTCGGCCATTGGTTTTCCATGTTGCCGGGTTATAACGGGATCGTTCCCACGAACACCCCGACACAGGAAAGGAGCGAAACTCTCATGATGAACCGCAAAGGATACAGGAAACCCGTTATCATCATTCTGGCCCTGACCATGGCCGCCGCCCTGCTGGTTGCGATCCCCGCGGCCGGCGCGGCGGGGAACAAAAACGGCGGCACCACCACCGTCTCCGGCAGCGGCGCGGGCGCGTCCGTCACCGCCGGCACCCCCGTCTACAGCGCCGACGACCTCTTCTCCAAGCGCGACCTGGAGCAGGCCCCGGACCTGAGCGGCGCGGAGACCCTGACCCTGGCGAGCGGGCAGGACGTCACCGTCACCGAGGCCGGCGTCTACGTCCTCTCAGGCACCGTCACCGGCACCACGGTCATCGTGGAGGCCCCGGACGACGCCAAGGTGCAGCTGGTGCTGGACGGGGTCAGCATCACCAACGCCGACTTCCCCTGCATCTATGTCAAGAGCGCGGACAAGGTGTTCATCACCGTCGCCGCGGACTCCTCCCTCAGCGTCACCGGCGCCTTCCGCAAGGACGGCAGCACCAACACCGACGGCGTCATCTTCTCCCGGGAGGACCTGACCCTGAACGGCACCGCCGCCCTGACGATCTCCTCCACCGACAACGGCATCGTGGGCAAGGATGACCTGAAGGTGACCGGCGGCACCTACGTCATCACGGCGGCGTCCAAATGCATCGAGGCCAACGACTCCATCCGCATCGCCGGGGGCAGCTTCACCCTGCAGGCCGGCACCGACGGCCTCCACGCGGAGAACAACGACGACGCCTCCCTGGGCTATGTCTACATCGCGGACGGCGACTTCGCGATCACGGCGGGGGACGACGGCATCCACGCCTCCTCCGTGGTGCAGATCGACGGCGGCAGCTTCGTCATCAGCGCCTCCGAGGGCATCGAGGCCACCTATGTCCAGATCAACGGCGGCACCCTCGACATCTCCGCCCGGGACGACGGCATCAACGCGGCGTATAAGTCCGACTTCTCCACGCCCGCCGTGGAGATCAACGGCGGCGACATCACCATCACCATGGCCCAGGGCGACACCGACGGCATCGACGCCAACGGCAACATCGTCATCAACGGCGGCACCGTCATCAGCAACGGCCAGCAGGTCAGCGTCCTCCCCAACCAGAGGTTCGGCGGCCCTGGCGGCGGCTGGGGCGGACCCGGCGGCTGGGGCGGCCAGGGCGGAAACCCCGGCGGCTGGGGCGGACCCGGCGGTCAGGGCGGCTGGGGCGGCCGCGGACGGTGATCCGGAAACAGGATCATGAAAGCCCCTCACCGATCACAGGCGAGGGGTTTTGTGATGCTCACTCCGGGATCCGTTTTGACATGGACACATGGTCCTCAAGCTCCGAAAAGCCGTTCTTCAGGTAAAAGGCGAAGGCGGGCACGGTCCGGCCGGTCTGCAGGAAGATCGCACGGATGCCCATCTCCCGCAGGAGGGCTTCCATGTCCCGCAGGAAGGCGGTGCCCGTGCCATGCCGCTGCAGGCGGGGATCCACGAAGAACTCGTCCACGCAGTACTCCGTGCCCCGGAACCAGTGCTTCACGCAGCCCAGGGAGGCCGCGCACAGCCGGGCACCGTCGAAATACCCCAGCGCCAGGGAGTTCCGCTGCCCGGTCAGGTCGTCGATGTAGGCCGTCAGCTGCTCCCGGCTGCTCCAGTCGTCATGCCAGGGATCCCCGGAGAACACCTCCAGGAACAGCGCCGTGACGGCCTCCCGGTCCGTATCGTTCAGTTTTCTGAGCCGCATGCTTTCAGCCTCCCTCTTCCGCGCTGTCCGCCTCCGCCAGCCGGGCGAAGATCTCCGCCACATCCCCGCGGATCAGCAGATCTGCCCGCCCGTCCGCCGGGGTGGGGGTCTTGTTGATGATAATCAGGTTTTTCCCGCGGAAGCCGTCGAGAAAGCCGGCCGCCGGCTCCACCGCCAGGGAGGTCCCCGCCACGATGAGGGTGTCGGCCCCGGCGATCTCCCGCTTCGCGCCGATGCACACAAAGGGCTCCGGCGGCTCCCCGTACAGCACGATGTCCGGCCGGATCACGCCGCCGCACGCGCAGCGGGGGATGCCGCCGCTTTGCAGGACGGCCTCCATGGGATACCGGGCGCCGCACTCGGTGCAGTGGTTCTCGTGTACGCTGCCGTGCAGCTCATAGACCCGGATGTTCCCCGCTGCCCGGTGGAGGCCGTCCACGTTCTGGGTGACGATGCCCCGGAGCCGGTCCCGCTTCTCCAGCGCGTACAGGTACCGGTGGGCGGCGTTGGGCCGGGCGTCCGGGTACAGCAGGTGCCGGCGGTAGTAGTCGAAGAACCGCTCCGTTTGCAGCAGAAAGAAGGTTTTGCTCAGGGCGGTCTCCGGATCGGGGCCGTCTTCGTCCCGCGCCGACAGTCCGTCAGCCGAGCGGAAGTCCGGGATGCCGCTGGCGGTGGACACGCCGGCCCCGCCGAAAAACACGATCCGCCTGGACTTGCCGATGATCTCCCGCAGCCGGTCGATGGCCGTATCCCTCATGCCGACGCACCTCCGCGCTTTCTCAGTCCGGGCGCCCCTGCCGCCTGCGCTGCCGCTGGAAGCAGTCGTCGCACAGCCGGTGGGGCCAGTTCCAGGCCAGCCGCCTGCCGCAGGAGGCGCAGCGCTTCTCCTGCAGCCGCTGGGTGGACAGGATGTGGATGATGCCCCGGGAGATCAGATCCTTCCGCTGCTGGATCTCCGCCAGGACGGCGTCCGGCTCCTCCAGGAAGAGGCGGGCATAGTTGTAGTACAGGTCGCAGCGCCGGTAATCCGCCTCCAGGGCGTCCAGCATGGGAGAGGTGCAGGCATCCGGGTCGACGATGTCCGGCAGGGAGGGCAGGACGTCCGCGTGCTCGTGCCGCGCTTCCGCCCGGTACAGGGCCCGCCAGCGCTCCAGCAAATCCTGCTCCGTCTCGTCGAAGGGGATGCAGACGAAGCGGTACAGCAGTTCCTTGTCGGTGCGGGGCGTCTCCAGCATGGAGGCCAGGCTCATCATCCGCTGGGAGGAGGCCTTGGTGAAGAAGCCCTTGTCCCGCATGCCGATCCACTGCCGGATGGTCTCCGTCAGGGGGAGGGGCAGGCCCAGCAGGGAGCCGGGGAAGCGGATCACCGCCTCCGTCAGGGGCGGCAGGGCCTTGTCCAGCGCGTGGGCCACCATGCGGTGAAAGCCGTAGGCGTTCACATAGCCCGTGTCGTAGATGCCGAAGCGCCCGGCGCGCCCGGCGATCTGCTTGAATTCCGCGTCCGTCAGGGTCCGGGTGATGTCCCCGTCGAACTTCTCCGATTCCAGGAACACCACCCGCTTGACGGGCAGGTTCATGCCCATGGCGATGGCGTCGGTGGAGACCACCACCTCCGTGTCCCCCACCCGGAAGCGCTCCGCCTGGTCCCGGCGGACGTCCGGCGGCAGCGCCCCGTAGATCAGCGACACATGAAAGCCCGCCTGCCGCAGCTCCGCGGCCACCGCGTGGACCCTTGCCTTCGAGAAGACGATGAGGGCGTCGCCGGGCCGGATGGAGTCCGGGAAGCGGAAGGGGGTCTTCTCCATCACCAGCGGCGTCATGCGCTCGTGCCGGACGACGGTCACCTCGTCGCCGCACTCCGCGATCATGCGGGTGAGGATGTCCTCCGCGTCGGGGGAGGCGCAGGCGTGGATCTCGTCGGCGCACAGGCCGAGGATAGCGTCGGTCCAGGCGCCGCCCCGGTCCCGGTCCGCCACCATCTGGCACTCGTCGATGACCGCGATGTCGTAGTGCGCCGTCAGGCTTGCCATCTCCACGGTGGAGGACTGGACCCGGGCGAAGGGCACAGTGATGCGCTCTTCTCCGGTCACCAGGCTGCAGGGGACGCCTTCCAGGTTCAGGTTCTCGAACTGCTCCGCCGCCAGCAGCCGCAGCGGCCCCAGATAGATCCCCCGCATGGCGCTGTGGAGGCGGTTGACTCCCTCGAAGGTCTTGCCGGAGTTGGTGGGCCCCAGGTGCAGCACGAACCGCCGCTTCATGGCACGGGCCTTGGGGTAGAGGTCGCAGTAGCGCTCCGGGATGGCACTGAGCAGGGCGGACCGCAGCTCCTCCTCCTGCCGGCGCTCGTCGTCGCTCTGCCGCTGGGTGCGGCTCACATGGGGGTTGGAGGCCAGCAGCCGCCGGATGCGCTTGACGGGGAAGCGGCGGCTGATCTCGGCGCATACGGCGTACCGCTCCCGCCGGATATCCTTCTGCAGGGCCGCGGACAGCCGCTCTCCGCCCGGGAGGACGATGTTCCGCGCGGCGGCGAGCTCCGGGAAGGCGTGGAACAGGGCGTCCTGCAGGGCCAGGGTCAGGCTGCGGGGGAGGAAGGCCCGCTCCGTCAGGTCCTCCGGGACGCCGTGCTGAAAGATCCCGTCCAGCAGCGCCTGCAGGACCGTTCCGGCGGAATCCCGGCGGCGGATCAGGGCGGGAAGGTCGTCGTGCTTCAGGAGGCGCTCCACCCGCCGGTCCGCTTCGTCCGTGAAGGCCGCGTGCTGACGCTGGAAGAACTGCTGGGGCGCCCGCCGCCGCACCCGGTCCACCGCCGCGTAGGCCCGGCCCAGGGTCAGCCGGTACCGGGAGACCGACCGCAGGAAGGGGAGATCCACGTCGTGGCCGCGGCGCAGCTCGCTTTCGATCAGGGGGAGCAGCTGGTCGAACTCCGCCCGGTGGAAGTCCTGGATCAGCTCGCCCCGCTGCAGGGCCTGATATACCTTGTCCCGGCGCTTCTGCTGATACAGGAGCCGCTCGAACGCGTCGCTCCGCAGATACGTCTCCCGATCGGGCGGGGCCATGCGCTTCAGCTCCGGCTCCAGCTGCTTCGCGGTGCGCTGGCGCAGGAACCGCTCCCGCTCGGCGCTGATCCGGCCGATGTACGCGGCCAGGGCTTCCGTGTGTTCCATGCGATCACCTCCCTTCCCCTCCACCATACCAGAAAACGGTCCAAAAGGCAAACGCGCCGCCCGCGGATCCCCGGACGGAAAGGGCGCGCCGCGATGCCGCGACGCGCCGTGACGGGCCTTCCGGGATGGGATCAGGCGCCGGAGGACGAGGAGGACGCGCTGGCGGCCACGATGGCGCAGGTGGCCATCTGCGCGGCCAGCACCGCCGCCAGGACGGTCTGTTCCGCGGCCGCCACGCCCGTCAGCGAGGCCACCGACGCGGCCGGGAACGCTTCCGCCATGTGCAGGTCCGTCACCAGCATGGCGGCGTGCATGGCCCGGGTCCGGGCCGGGAAGCCGAAGATGCCGTTCCAGCCCTTGCACGGGCGCAGGCAGTCCGAGGCCTCCAGGATCTTGGCGGCCATGGGACGGACGTCCCCGTCGGTCAGGGCCAGGGCCGCCAGCACGGCCATCTCCCGGCAGCGGCTGTATTTGCCGCCCAGGCGGACCAGCTCGTCGTACAGGTCGGCCACCCGCTCGGTCTTCTCCTTGGGAGAGCGGCGGTCCAGGGCCAGCACGTGGGACACCGTCTGCATGCTGTTGCTGTCGCGGAAGCGGAGCTTCAGCCGCTCATAGCAGGCTTCCGCGTCCTCGGTCAGCGCGTCGTCGCTCCGGTCGGACAGGGCCAGCAGCACGGCGAACACGCTGTCCTCGGAGCCGGTGAGGAAGCGGTGCTCCCGCTTCATCCGGTCGTACAGGACACGGGACCGCTCCGCCGCGGCGTCCATGGCGTTCCCGGTCCGCTCCGAGAGGGAGAAGGCCGCCAGGGCCAGGTAATCGGACGAATAAAAGTATCCCTTCAGCGCGCGGTAGGCCTCCCGGATCCGGCGCATGCGGTCCGCGGGATCCTCCTCCATGGACAGCATGCAGATCAGGGGCAGGCGCACATGGCCGCGGAAGTTGGAGAACAGGCCCTTCTCCGCTTTGACCAGGGCCCGGGCGGCGGCTAGCCTTTCCGGATCCGGCGTCCGGCCGGCGGCGCAGAACAGGTTGGCGCCGACGGGGTACAGCTGGTCGTCCTCCCAGCGGAGCGCGGCGCGCAGGACGGCGCGGTTCTCCGCCATCTGTTCGCACAGGGTCTGAAGCTTGGCGTTCATGATGATCCTCCTCTGCCGGATGCGGGTCTTTGCTTCCGACGCTGGGAGCGTAGCACGGATCCGCGGGGAACGCAAGGCGCAGCGGCCGAAAACCGCATCGCGGCGCACGAAATGTCGGGCGGTGCGGGCCGATCCTCCCGGGCTTGCATTTGGGGCCGGGTTCGTGTAGAATGGCCCCATGAGATACGCCAACATCGTCCGGGCCGTCTTTCTGGACCGCCCCAACCGTTTTATCGCCCATGTGGAGCTGAACGGCCGCGTGGAGACCGTCCATGTGAAGAACACCGGGCGCTGCCGGGAACTCCTGCTGCCCGGCGCCGAGGTCTGGCTCACCGCGCCTGGGACGGCCGGGCGCAGCACGACGTACGATCTGGTGGCGGTCCGCAAGCCGGGCGGCCTGCTGGTGAACATCGACAGCCAGGCCCCCAACCGGGTGGTGCGGGAGTGGCTGGAGGGGCAGGGCTGGGATCGGATCACGCCGGAATCCCGGTACGGAAGCTCCCGGATCGACTTCTGCCTGGAGCGGGGCGGGGAGCGGGTCCTGCTGGAGGTGAAGGGCTGCACCCTGGAAGTCGGCGGCATCGGATACTTCCCGGACGCCCCCACCGAGCGCGGGGTGAAGCACCTGCGGGAGCTCGTCAGGGCCAGGCGGGAGGGCATCCGGGCTGCCCTCGCCTTCGTGATCCAGATGGACGGCGTCACGGAGGTGCGGCCTAACACGGCCACCCACCCCGAATTCGGAGAGGCTTTGCGGGAGGCGGAGGAGGCGGGGGTGGAGATCCTCTTCCTGCCCTGCCGTGCGGAGCCGGACAGCCTCACGGTCACGGCGCAGATCCGGCGGCCCCGCGCGGGATCCCGCTGATATCCTGCAATTGCAACGGGAGGGATCGATATGACGGAGAAGATCCGTTTCGGCATCATCGGCTGCGGCGGCATCGCGGCCCGTTTCGCGAACGCGCTGAAGAAGTCGGACTGCGCGGAGCTGTATGCCTGCGCCGCCCGGGACCCGGAAAGAGCGCGGGCCTTCGCCGGGGCCCACGGCGCGGCCCTGGCCTGCGAGAGCTATGAAGCGCTGATCCGGGACGCGAAGGTGCAGGCGGTCTACATCGCCACCGTCCACACCGCCCACGCGGCCGTTGCGCGGCAGTGCCTCCGGGCGGGGAAGCCCGTCCTCTGCGAGAAGCCCTTTTTCGTGAACGGGGAGGAGGCGGAGGAGACCGTCGCTCTGGCCCGGGAAAAGCAGGTGCTGATGATGGAGGGCTTCTGGACCCGTACCCA
>JAEEGL016086390.1_pt1 | contig 10135 bp, 22 predicted proteins | sample 9134231 | NCBI WGS metagenome assembly JAEEGL01 (sample SAMN16246548, study PRJNA631951) | gut metagenome | biome: gut microbiome; feature: rumen; material: fiber-attached | host: Bos | place: Iran: Karaj | collected 2018-10
CTATAAGTGTGAAATTCTTCATTGTAAGTACAAGTGGACTCAAAGTTGTCTATTCCAGTTATGATGTCCACTGTACCAGCATATTCTTCGGTATTAACTATCTTCTCGCTTAGTACCATTTTCTTTTCTCTCTATAGTCTTTTTAGCATCTTCATAACTCATGTTTTCAATTTTATCTATCTTGTAGTAATTCAACATAGCTGGTATATCATCAACTAACTCTCCAAGTTTCTTTATTTGTGCTTTTGTTATTAATTTAACTTGGTTGTTTTGCTCATGATATTCATCAGTATCAGCATCTTTTGTATCGTCTATTAAGAAAAGACCATTTAAAGCATATTTTCTAGCATAAGAACTTGCTGTTCCTGTTATTTGTGAACCATCCATACCTTTCTTTTCAGCATCTTCTCTAGCAAATGCTGTGTTTTCTATTGTCTCGATTTCCCCAATCTTTTCACCTTGATTAATTGGTTCAAGATTAATCAATCTTGCTGTTGCTTTTACATAAAATCTTGTTTCAGACGCAGGTACTATTGTGTCAGTTAATGTTAATGTAAGTTTATATTTATCTAATAGTGGTTTTACTGCCTCTAAAATATCCTCACAACTTCTATATTTGTACTTTCCAAAACTATTATATTGTCCTTTTGGTGCTTTTAATTCTTGTTGAACTTTCATTAATTTTTCATAAATATTCATATTAATTCTCCTCCCTTAATTGAAAAACTGTTACTGTTTTTCCAGTGATCTCGCTTTTTACTTTTCCTATTGGTTCTATTTCCCCTTTTCTAACTAATTCAGTTACTCTAGGTTGACTATATGTTGTTTCCGGACCTATCGTATATCCTGATTCATACATAGCTTGTGCTATTTCTCTAAAAGTCATTTTTTTACCTTTTAGTATTTCTTTAATTTGTGCATACCTTTTTTGTTTGTTTATTGATTCATTGGCTAGTATTTGATTTTCTAACATTGGATTTCTTCCAAATAGTATTTCTTCCATTATTTAACCCCTTTCTTATATTCTTTAGCTTGTTCTCTTTTCAACTTATCTCTTAGTTTTTTATTTTGTTCTTTAATTCTTTCATTTTCATTTCTTACATCTACATAATCCATAAACTCTTGGTACAATTCTTCTTTGATTATGTTCTTTAATGTTGCTATTTCATTTTCTAAAGTATTAATTTTTCTTTGTAACTCAAATTCTTTAAATTTCTCCTTTAGCATCTTCATCACTCTCTTTCTCTTTTTTTATATCTTTTAATTTTTCAAAGACCTCTTTATATATTTCTTCGTTTTCTAATGATCCATATTTAATCTCTGTTAATAAATAATTTTCAAATTCGCTTAAAACTTCCTCCAATACTTTTTTATCCATATCATTCACTCTCCTTTAATAATTCAATTTTGAATTTATCTTTTTCATTTCTATAAGGTATTCCCCTATGTGTTGGTAATAATCTTGAGTACATTTCTATAAACATTTCACTAGGAGTTATATCTTCAAGAATAACAACGTCATTTCTGACACTAAATTGTAGTTTTACTTTTCCATATACTTTTTCAAATAACTTTGGTGCTTGTAAATCTACTTCATATTTTCCGTCTATTTTGTTTTCTCTTTGCAATATTGGTAATATTTCTTCCATTAGATAGTCATAAGTTTTCCAAAAGTATGTTCTTAATGCTTTTTCTTTTTTCTTGTAATCTACTTCGTCTAGGTATTTAATACATTTCCTATCGTCTTTATATTTTTTAGTAATTACTTTTCCGTCTTTATTCATTTTCAATCAACTCTATTGAATAAGGTGTTTCTCCTCTAGCTATTTCTAACAATACTTCCATATCCCAATATCCTGTAGCGTCTCTATAAGCATTTAATTTTTCATCCCATACTGGATAATCTTTGATAAACTCATCACTTAATCTTCCTTTTCCATAATTAACTACAAAAGGTTCTTTATTTTCTGCTATCTTCAAGAAGTCGTTTAATCCTATCTTTTTGCTCATCTGTTAAATCACTCTCTTTCTTTTCTTCTTTTTTGTTTAAATCTTTATTGAACCAATCAGGTACTATTTCTTCATTATTTATTTTTTGTTTAGGTTGCTGTTTTTCCCATGTAATAATCTTTTGTTTCCAGTTTTTAACTTTATTCCCTTTACTATCTATCCAATTTCCTACTTCAAAATAATCATAAAATACTATAGGGTCTACACTACTATTACGTTGTTTACAATATTCCTTAACTTCTTCTAATGTTGGTTTTACAAATCTTTCTTTATGTATTTCTTTCTTATTAGTATTTATATTATTATTAGTATTTATATATTTATTATTAATAGTATTTGTTTCCTGTGAGACCAGTTGTGGTTTACTAGGTATTGTGGTTTCAGGTATTGTGGTTTCGTTTATTAAGTAATTGACTTTTATATACCAACCTTCTATTTTTCCTTGTTCATCTTTTCTTTGTATTATTTCTATCAATTCCATTTCTTTTAGTCTTTTCTTTGTTGCTTGTAATTTATCAATTCCCCAATGTAAACACTTTTTACAATAGTCATCACTTGCTTTTATAGGATTATGGTTTTGCCATTTTGCTGTTTTGTAATAAAACATATAAAGTACTAATGGATTCATATCTTTTTCTTTAAATAATCTTTCTATAGTAGTTTTGTTTATTACAAGTAAGTCATCAGCAATATCTATTAATTCCATCCCTTCCATAAATACCTCCATTGTGATATAATTAAATTGACAAACTAATCATTACTTTTGAATAATTCATCATAGCTTTTTCCATAGTGTTCACAGATTTTTTCTATCTCACTAATTTTCCAATCGATCATCCCAGAAAATCTTCTACATATTGAGGTAACTGTAATATTGATTAGGTTTGCTAATGTAGTTTGTGTATCACCGTGTCTCACCATTTCAGCACGTAATTCGGGATATTTTGTTTTTCTCATACACACACTCTCCTTTCTGGTAACAAAAAAACCCAAGACGTTGTGTCTTGAGTCGTTAATAACTTCTTGAAATTGATATTATGTTAACTTCTTAAGACACAATAGTAACGGTTAATTGTTACCCTTACAATTACCATTTTACTATTGTGTTTTTAGTTTGTCAACATATTTTTTATATTTTTTTAAAACCTTACGTAGCAACGGTTTTAGCTAATTCAAGAAGCTGATGCAACAATTATAATCCTATCCTTATTTTTATATAATAAAGGATTAATATCATTATAAAATTATATAATAAGGATTTGGTTTTTATCATAATTTGTTCTTTAATTTGTTGTTTCCTAATTAATTTCTTTTTACTTTGATAAATAAGATTTCTAAACTCGTATTCTGGATAGTATTTGTTCTTATATTCGTACTCAATATTTATTACTTTCCAACCCATAGATGTTGTATCTCCAACGCTATATGGTAACATTGTGTTTCTTAATCTTTTCATTGTTGTTCCGTCTCGTTTTTGATACGTAATTTGCATCACTTCTTATACACCTCCTTTTGTGAGGAGGTATTCTAACATATTTTATACAATATGTCATTAAAAATAATTATAGGAGGTATAAATGAAAGAAGAATTTTGTATTATGAATGACCACCCACCCTATTGGAGAAATTTTAGATTTACTGGTAGTGAAAGACACGAAGTATTTGAAGGTAGAACTGGTAATAGAAATAAATCTATTGAAGATGGTTTAGTGATATTTTTAACACCTGAGCAACATAGAACTGGTAAACACTCTATTCATAAGGATAGGCAATTCTCTTTGTATGCTAAAGAAATGGCTGAACAAAGATGGATAGATTATTATGGTAAATCTAAAGATGATTTTAGAAAAAGATATGGTAGAAATTATTTAGACTAGAAAAAGACTATTTCTAGTCTTTTACTATCCACGCATCTTCTACTATTCTATCTCTACAATCAAAACTATCATAGACTATACCATATTTTGAACATGTAATATGTCCATCCATTGTGATTAATAATACTTTATCAGGATATTGTCCTGAAGTCTCCCCTACTGTCCTTGGTACAAATGGAATACGTACATATCTCGAATCTAACAGACCTTTTATGAAATATCTATCATCCATCATTGTACCTTTATTTTGTGCCATATTGCTAAGTTCTCTATATGTTTCATCCCATGTTTTGTTTTCTGCTGTAGAAATTGCTCGTACGGTACAATCATTTACAAACTTCCCTAATGAGTTAGCATTATAAAACATATACATTACATTTCACTAATTTTCATAAAGTGACGTCTTACTATTTCTTGTTCTTCAGGTGAATTTGCTTCTTCTTTTATTGTTTTAGCAAATTTTACTAAAGAGTGTAACATATATTCAAGTTCTTTTAACCCATCTTCTTTTGCTCTATAATTACCATTATTATATTCATTACGAGATTCTTCATAAGCTCTATAACTTCCGCTCATACCTTCCATATAACTATCTCCACGATAACGAGCATCTACTCCTCTACGACCGTAGTCGCCATAAGCATCATATCTACCATAATTATTCATACATTCTACCTCCTTCATATCTTTGTAAATATCTACTACTTTAAACAAGTAATCTATATCTGTAGAATTTAATCCATCATTTCCTACTTGTTCTAAATATTCATTTGTCGTATTCAATATCTTTTCTACCATTGGATTTACTCCTTTCTTTTAAAATACCTAGTATCTCATCATTTTGAGATATTATTTTTTTTAGATATTTTTCGTCTTGTGTTTGTAATTCTTGCATTAAATCACTATTATTAAAATCTTGAAATAATATTTGTAAACTTAATGCTTGTAATACTAAAGATAGATTATCTACTACACTATTTTTCATCATCTACCAAGTCTTGAAATACTAAATGTTGCATTAGTTATAATTGCTTGTGTAGTTGCTATTGGTGTTGTAGGTGTAGTTGGTGTAGGTACACTTGGAACACTTTGAACTGATATATTGGTTGTTCCTCTAGGACATACTCTTAACTTCTTATCAAAAGAAATTGTTTCATAATCATCTGCTCCTGCAATTGTTACTGCTCTAATTGTATCAGGTATTAATACTCCATCTTGGAACAATCCTATTGCAACAACTCCTGGAGTAGCAGTACTTACTGAAGCACTAAATTCTACATCATAATATCCTGTATACCCATTTCCAAATATTTTAAAATTTGGATTTCCATTAGAATAATCTAACCAACCATTACAAGAAGCACATCTCGTTCTAATATCAGTTTCATCAAAAGTTATTGGACTTGCATTACTTGGTAATGCTAGAGGTTCGTTTATAATTGTTTCTATCATTTTATCTCTCCTTTCAAATTTATGTATTTTATATAAAAAAAGAATAGGCACTTGCCTATTCTCCGTTAAGTACCATTAAGTACCGTTAAGCACCATTAAGTACCGTTAAGCAAGTTCTCGTAATCGAGTGGTTGTATTCAACTCTATGCTATTAAATAAATTGACTTGTACCTGTGCATCCGCAACCATTTCCTAAATTGTTTGAGCAAGTAAAGATAGGTTGATTTCCAAACACTGGGACTGTGCCGACAGGGCAATTTTTCAACTCATTGTAGATGTTTGATGTAATTTGTTGAGTTTGAGCTAATTGACTTGCTTGACCTCTGGCGTATAAGATTTCTTGACGTAATTGTGATATTTCGTCATTCTTTTCGTCTATCTTATCTTGACATAATTGGTCTTTTATAGACTGAATTCCACCAGTTATTGCAGTAAGTAATGTTTGTGTATTTTGAGTGTCGCTATTTCTTGTAGCACACGCTTCACGAGCAATATCAGCTCCTAGATTAGCTATTCCTAATCTGTTTTCACAGCAACAATCAGCGAATTGTCTACTTAAATCAAACACTTGTTGCATGTTTGCCATTTGTCTATTAGCTGCTGAAATTTCTACTCCATTAAATCCGTTACAGATTTGTGTTGATAGATTATTGATAGCATCTCTGTTTCCTTCAAGTTGATTTGATAAATGTAATGTATCGAATCCGTTGTTAGTATTGTTCATAATTTCTTTTTGACCATTACTTAACCAAGCGTAACCATCATCAAAACCATTATTTCCAAAGAAACCATTACCATTTCCATTATTACCCCAAATTAATGCAAGTAATACGATTAACCATAATGCTCCATCACCACCGAAACCACTATTGTACATACCATTAGTAGCTAAATCTACTGTAGGTACTATACCATTACTACTTCCGTTCATTTCTATTCTCCTTTCTTTCTATATTAATCACTTTGTGTCGACACCATTTCTTAATTGATTAATCAAATCATCTCCAAAACCCATGTTTTTAGCTTGATTAAAGAAATTATCCATTTGTCCTTGACTATATCCACTTGTTACTTGTTTAAACACTTCTACAGGATTATTTTGATTTGCTCTTAGTTGCTCTACCTTTTGAAGTAATTGTGGATTTTTTGCTTTCAACTGGTTCATCAATAATTGCATCATTTGGTTCATAATTTGCCTCCTTTTCTAACTCTTCGATTTTTGCCATCAAAAACTCTATTTTAAGGTCTTTTTCATCTTTCTTGACTATTTCACTTAACTCGTATGTTTTCGTGTCCCCTGATGCCTTTTTTACCCATAAAACAGACATATCTCGACTGAAGTATGGAGTGTCTAATAAAACTAACTCTTTTTCTACTTGTTCTAGGTTCTCTGCATACTTCATTCCACCTTGATTTGGAGATATTTGAAAGTTTTGTGTTAGATTAGGTATTTGTTGTTGCTGTTGTGTTAATTGTGTTTTCATTCTCTCTAACTCTGCTATATGACTATTTATCCTATCTAAACTAGGTTGTGGATTATATCCGTTAAACATATTATTCCTCCTAAATGAAAAGAGAAATACTTATTACCTATAGACTGCGTTTTAAACAATTATCTAGGTGTATTCCTCCTTTCACTTAAATTATTGCACAAAAAAAGAAGTAGGAATTACCTACTTCTTGTCATATTATTCTCATAATTTTCTTTTTGATTTTCTTTATCTCTCTACTGATTGTACTTTAACTACAATTCTCTAGCATAGACATTTTTGTTATTGAATATTCTTCCATTCTATACCCCATAATTCGCTTTTGTAATTCAGTAAAGTGTATTTTTGACTGTATATAATCTAGTTCAGCGTTTGTGAACTCTAGTTTTAGCACTTCTATTACCTCTACCTGCAACAAATGCTCCACAAGTAGGACAATGCTTAGGTTTTACTTGTGATTTTCTATAGGTAGTTTTAGTTCTAGTTTGCTTAATTGTTGCCATTTATATCTCCATTCGCAATATTTGTATTATCAAATGATTCAACATCTGTTATTTCTTGAGTTGATGTTTCTATAGTTCCAATATCATTTAATACATATACTAAATATCCTATTGTCAAAAACCACATTATTAAAATTACAATTATTATTATAAATTGTCTTTTATTTGCTTTCTTATAATCTGATAGCAATTCTAAAGCTAATCCACTATCTTTCATAATATCACTCTCCTATTTTTTAGTCTTTTTAACAATTCTTTTCTTAGGTTTTTCTATTTTTGGTTGTTCTATAGGTTTTTCTATTTTAGGTTCTACCTTTGGTTCTTCAGGAATAACTTCAATAACTCTTACAAATGCTCTTTTATATTTATTATCTCCTAATAAATAATTTTGCATATCTTCATCACATTCAAAAGTATCTCCTGAATATAACCAACCATCATCGTTTTTATATGGGTTCTTTCTCTCTACATTTCTTAGTTCATTGAACTTTCCTAAAGTGAAATCTTCTAGCGATTCTAATTTAACCATTTTTCTACCTCCTAACATCATTTCTATTTTTTTAATATCACCTTTTCTATCTATATCACTTGTATAATCGTTTATTACTACAAAATCAGCAGGGAACTCGCCTGGACCTGTTTGAAGTGGTGTATCTTTTATTACTGTCCACAATTCCCACATTAAAGGTTTTCTCCAGAACTTACCTTCATCTTCCCATTTTTTAGTCTTTTCTATTGCTTCTTTTAAATGCTTATTATTGACTACTTTTAAAGCAAATGGTTCTTCGTGGTTTTTATGATAGTTTTCTGCAAATGGTGGTTTTGAACCAAAAAATTCAATATCATCTGTATCTGTTTCTACTATTTTCTTTATTGCTTCTTCACTAAAATATACATCTCCAAATACATAGCATACTGGTTCATCCATAGGATAAAAAGCATCACACCAATATCCTTTTACTTCCATTCCCTCAGTTCTATAACTATTATTGTGTTCTAATATTGGTACACCTATATAATCAAAATCTCTATAATTTGTACTTATAGAGATGTCTTTTATTCCATTTTCTCTTAATAATCTTATTGTTCTTTCTACTAATACTTCTCCCATTACAACACTTAGTTGTCTTGGTTTTTCAAAATATGTACTATAATTACCTCCACACATTATGATGTATTTTTTTACCATTGTCTATCTCCTCCACTTTGTAGTTCCATAGAACATAATTGCAATCTTTCTTCTAAATAAGCATCTACTATAGGGTCTTTACCTATTTCTTGTAAATATAATTGTTTTGTATCAGCATAATGCCTTATTGTAGATGTTTGCCACATTATGTTTTCTCTTTTTGTTGTTACCGATTTATTGTTTTCTCTATTCCATACATAAACTGGTTTTTTTAGTAAAGCAAAACTTTTCATATTTATACATATCTTACAATGTTGGTTTCTATCTTCTTTTAATGTGCCTTCACAATATAAGCAATCTTGCCTCATAGCTAACTCTTTTTTTATGACTTTACCACAACCACTCCATCCTTTTAGTGCATCATATCTATTATTGTATTCAGGAATATATTCTGTTGTTGTTATTCCATCCTTGTATTTAGATAGACCTGTAAAAAGAACATCTGGTTCATTTTGTAGTTTGTCATTTATATCTGACAAACACTCATTATCTAATAACCAATCATCGCTATCTAAACAAAACACATAATCAACGTCATCAGATAAGTATAAATAACCTTCATTTCTTGCTCCCCCATTGTATCTTTTTTGTTTTAACTTTACCAATGATATTCTTGGGTATTTTTTGGTGTATTTTTCCACAATTTTAATTGATTTATCAGTAGAACAATCATCTACTACTATAATCTCATAATTGTTGTAGGTTTGTTTTAAAACACTATTTAAACACTTGCTAATAATATGTCCATAATTATAGTTTGGTATTATTATTCCTATCTTATAATACTTTTTCTCTGGTAATTTATCATAATTCTTATCTTTTATAGATGCTTTCTTAATACAATCTACATTATATTTAGATAGGTTTATATCTACGAAGTCGCAATACCTGTAATAAATACAATGTATGTTTAAACTTCGTAGATACTCTAATGGTTCGCTATCGAATAAATATATATATTCGTTTTCTGGTTTCTTTGTAATATTTAAACTATCTTTATCAATAGCTATTTTCATAGCTCACTCTCCTATACTTCTCTTAAATATTTTGCTTTTATTAAACTATCATACCCAGATACGTGTATCATAGCACTATCTCCACTTATAGATTTAACTGTGTAAGTGTGTGTGTTTTTAACATAGCTTTTACCACCAACTAATATTTGGTCTTTTGTTTTATTTCCTTTTTTATCGCATTCTACAAAGTCGTTAGCTTTAATCCAATCGTATGATTTGGCTTTACCATTTTTATAATGTTTAACTGGACAACCTGTTAAAGCTACACAACCAAATAAATTACTACCTAAAGGTGTTTTTAATATATCAACCTTAAATATTCCATTAAATTGAACTTTACTTCCTACATGAAGTATTTGATCTACTTTCTCTTTTTTAGGTTTAGGTAAATATCTCCACTTTCTATTCAATCCTTTTAGGATAGTTGTTCCATCCATAAAGCAGCAATCTTGCATTGGATATTCCTTAGGGAAGCAATATATTCCATATTTGTTTTGATGCCAATTAGCTATTGTGTATTTTGCTTGTGCTATTTCTATATGACAATGCACTCCAGTTGATTTAGCTCCACCACCTGCTTTGTTTCCCATGTTTCCTA
>JAEEGL016168291.1_pt1 | contig 10135 bp, 3 predicted proteins | sample 9134231 | NCBI WGS metagenome assembly JAEEGL01 (sample SAMN16246548, study PRJNA631951) | gut metagenome | biome: gut microbiome; feature: rumen; material: fiber-attached | host: Bos | place: Iran: Karaj | collected 2018-10
ACGGACGTACATACAGAAATCATCGAGAAGGGGCTGAACGAGGATGTCGTTCGGCTCATCTCTGCTAAGAAGGGGGAACCCGAGTGGATGCTCGAGTTCCGCTTAAGGGCATTCCGATACTGGCAGACCCAGACAGAGCCCAAATGGGGACATGTGCATGTGCCTCCCATCGACTATCAGGCCATCAGTTACTATGCCGACCCCACCGCTGCCAAAAATGTGCCCAGCGGTTCACCCGCTGGGATAGACCCCGAACTCGAGAAGACCTTCGACAAGTTGGGAATTCCCCTGGAGGAGCGTCTGGCACTAAGTGGCAATACGGCCGTCGACGCCATCATGGATTCCGTCAGCGTCAAGACCACCTTCAAGGAGAAGCTAGCCGAACGAGGCGTCATCTTCTGTTCCATCGGTGATGCCATCAAGCAGCATCCCGATCTGGTACGCCAATACTTGGGCAGCGTCGTACCCTATCGCGACAATTTCTTTGCCGCCCTCAACTCGGCAGTGTTCAGCGACGGTTCTTTCGTCTACATCCCCAAGGGCGTACGATGCCCCATGGAGCTGAGCAGTTACTTCCGCATCAACGCTCGCAATACGGGTCAGTTCGAGCGCACCTTGATCATCGCTGACGACGACTCCTACGTCAGCTACCTCGAAGGCTGTACTGCTCCTATGCGCGACGAGAACCAGCTCCATGCCGCCATCGTCGAGATTATCGTCATGGACCGTGCCGAGGTAAAATACTCCACGGTGCAGAACTGGTATCCTGGCGATGAGCATGGCAAGGGCGGCGTACTGAACCTGGTCACCAAGCGCGGCGACTTGCGGGGTACTGACAGCAAGCTGTCGTGGACACAGGTCGAAACGGGAAGCGCCATCACCTGGAAATATCCGTCCTGCATACTGCGCGGCGACAACTCCCAGGCCGAGTTCTATTCGGTGGCTGTCACCAACAACTACCAGGAAGCCGATACGGGTACCAAGATGATTCACATCGGCCGCAACACCAAGTCCACCATCATCTCAAAGGGCATCTCTGCCGGCCATTCCCAGAACTCCTATCGCGGACTGGTACGAGCCACGTCCCATGCCGACAATGCCCGCAACTACTCCTCCTGCGACTCGTTGCTCCTGGGCTCTGACTGTGGTGCGCACACCTTCCCCTACATGGACGTCCATAACGACACCGCCATCTTCGAACATGAAGCTACGACATCGAAGATTTCAGAAGAACAGCTGTTCTACTGCAACCAGCGCGGCATTCCGACAGAACAGGCCGTGGGCCTCATCGTCAACGGCTATGCCAAGGAAGTGCTCCAGAAACTACCCATGGAGTTTGCCGTCGAGGCACAGAAGCTACTCAGCGTCTCGCTGGAAGGCACCGTTGGTTAAAGACATATTTCTATACCCTGGGACAGAATAATTTGTTTGTTACAATATAAAAGAGGCGAGAGCGAACTGTTCAGGTTCGCTCTCGTCGTTTTCAGGTTCATCACTACTCTCCAGTCATATTCATCTTATATCCCCAAATGGTGACGCCGGTCTGGCTGTTGAGACAGGTGAAGCATGGCACCTGTTCGTTCTTGGGTTCCAGTGTCTGCAAGATCATGACACCCTTGTACTCCTGACCAATGTTGATGGTGATGTACGAAGTACCTTCCCTGACTGTCCAACGACCAGTGTAACCACTACCCGTGATGGTACCGTCGGCATGCAGCATGATGCCCACAGGGGTGGAAAGCTCCTTCTTGGTATGGTCGAGCTTGTAGTTGTGTACCAACAGCTTGTACGCTCCTGCAATCTGGCTGGTGGGGATTATCTGCTGGGTAGCCGTCTGGGCACTCTTGGCTATCTCGCCAGTGTACTCGAACGGAGCGGCAACCAGCCAGGCATCCTCGTTCTGGAATAACTGGTGAACGCGCACCTGATGGTTTTCGCCCTGATCCTGGAAACGCGTATGGTAAACCAGATAGGTGCGGCCGTCCTCAGCGGCGATGACAGAGTTATGGCCCTGCGAGCGCTCCGACCATGCACCGACGGTCTGATAGCCCCACTCACCATAGGCTCCGAAGATGTTGACACCCGTGTTGCCGTCGTTCTCTGAAGGTCCGAAGTTCAGCCTGTAGCTGTTGAACACGGCGCTGCTGCCCTTGCTGTCGACGTAGGGACCGTCGACGCTCTGCGAACGGAACACGCGCATCTGGTAACCACCGTTGTTGTAGTCGTCGGGATCACCACCGGCGGCCAGTCCACCATACGACATGAACAGATAGTAGTAGTCACCGATATGCTCAATATAGGAAGCCTCGCCCGACACGTAGTGACCACCGGCAATCTTCTTGCCGAAATACGGGTCAACCACAATATCGTCGCCACTGCCTGTCTGTGCGTAGACCACGTCATAGTCGCGCAGACCCGTCGCCTCGTTCAGCTTGAGCATCCAGATGCCGCCGCTCCACGATCCGTACGACATCCAGAGCTTGCCCTCCTCGTCGTAGAACACACAGGGGTCGATACAGTTGGGATAGCGGTTGCCCCAGCGGTCGCCGGTAGCATAGCGCGAAGGCAGCTCGGCCTGTGCACCAATAGCCACCTCGAGGTCGGTCTCCTTGTAGTTTTCGCCTGCATAGAAGCCGCTGATGACCACAGGAGCCTGGTAGGTATAGGGTCCCACAATGCTGCTGGACGTCAGCATGATGATGCTCGAGTACCAGGCATCGCCATTGATGCTGAGGTACATGCACCACTTCTTCATCTCCTTGTTGTAGATGACGTCGGGAGCCCACATGTTGCCGTCGATGTTGTAGTTGGCACTGCCCTTCTTCGACCACTCATAGGCGTTGAACTCGGGCAGGCTGACCGTCGTACCGCCCTTGGGAACTGCGGTCACTTCGGGTTTCACGAAAGCCTTGTCGTTGCCCACACCAACAACGCCGTCGGCAGCCCAAGGCACATCCACCGTGCTCCAGGTCATCATGTTGGGCGACTTGGCGGCAGCGCGGTGCGAGCCGAAGATGTAGTACGACCATGACGAAGGTTCCCAGACCACGCTGGGGTCGTGGACACTGACACGGGTCAGGTTCGAGGGCCACAGCACCTGCTCGCTGAACTCCGTCGGCGTCTGCGGTGTCACGGTAGGTATGGCTTGGTCAGGATGCTTGTCCTCCGAGCATGCTGTCGCGGTGGTCATCATGACAAGGCAAGCCGACGCGAACAGCCAGGATTTAATATCTTTTTTCTTCATAATTGCTTGATTTTAGAATATTGTCTTTTTTGCTAATTACTGATTGGGAACACTACTCGAACACCAGATAGCTGTTGTCTACCGTGAAGCGGAAGAAGAAGTTCTCGGGATCGATGGTGTTGATGCCGATGTAGTCCTGCGTATAGACGTTACCGTCGTTACCCAACATGACAGCCTTGACATCGGCCGTACCGTCGCCGTTGTTCGACACCTTCACGGTCACCTTGGCACCGTTCATGGCCGCCAGCCATGTGGCCCAGTCCCTGCCTGCCTCCATGACGGGCGTACAGGCATCGTAGCCCGCGCCCCATCCGTAGTTGTCGGCACGCACCACGGCATACTCGCTGTTGTCGTGCTTGCAGAGCACCGCTACGAAGTTGTTCCAGTTGTTGACGCCAGAGGTGTAGTTGGTGAAGCTGACCGTACACACCTGGTTGGGCTGCACCTGCACGTTGGTTGAGTGGGCTCCCCACCAACCTGTTGAGCAGTCGGCAGCACCCAGCTCGCTGTCGAACACCAGATGGCAGTTGTCAACCGTGAAGCGGAAGTACATGTCATCGGGATCAATGGTGTTGATGCCCTTGTATTCCTGTAGATACTCCACGCCGTCGGTACCGTACATGATGGCCTTGACATCGGCCGTACCGTCGCCGTTGTTGGTGATATAGGCAGTCACCTTGGCACCGTTCATGGCTGCCAGCCATGCGGCCCAGTCACTCTGTCCGCCACTGGTCACGAGATCGGGGTTGCCATCGTAGCCGACACCCCAGCCGAAGTTGTCGGCACGCACCACGGCATACTCGCTGTTGCCGTGTGTGCATAGCACGACCACGAAGTTGTTCCAGTTGCTGACACCGCAAGTGAAGTTGGTGAAGTTGACCACCTTGGTCTCCTTGGGTTCCACCTTGATGTTCTCCGTATGTGCCCCCCACCAGGCGGTGGAATTATCCACGTTACCCAGCACGTGAGGCGTGGGGACGACAATGGTCTCGGTGAAGGCAGAGAGCTGGTTGACCACGCTGAAGGTCTTGACGGCAATGACAGGCTTGTCGCAGTTCACGCCCTTGAAGGTCTTGTTGTAGAGTACGACGAGCGTCTTCGTGCCTATCTCATCCATATCGGGCACGGCCTCGAACTGCAGGTCGCCGGCCTTGACGTTCTTGGTGACACCCTCTTCGAAGGTCACGACACCCGTGACATTGGCCATGGCCTCTTCAAGCTCAGTGCCGAGAAGCACTTCAGAAGGCACACCCGAAACCTCCAACGACAGAGGCTGCTTGTCGTCAGCAGAGGTGCATCCGCCAATGGGCTCGATGGTAGTGGAAAGGAAACCCACCAGCGACTGTTCGACGCCAATGCGGCAGGCAATGTCGACACCGGAACCCGTAGAGGGGAACGGAGTGGTCTGGGTGTAGGTCTTGACCAGCTTACCATTGTTCATCTCGATGTAGAGTCCGCCGTCAGTACGGTCGACGGTCAGCGTGATGCGGCCGTTCATGTCCTGCACACTGGGGTCGATATCGTCGGTGCCCGATGAGTTGGTGAAGTTGCCACCCACGAGGCTACGGTCTATTTCGTTTCCGACGGTATTCCACTCGGAGTTCTTCGTGGGGTCATTGTCGTAGCGGATGACACCGAACTCGTCGCCCAGTTCGCCGTCATAGGCATTGAGTACAAGATAGAAGTTCTTGTAATACTTGTTGTCGGGATTGACAGTCAGGTTGAACTGAGCCTGCCACTTGACTCCGGCGGGGACGATGTAGGTCTTGCCCAGCGTGAAGAACGGAGAGGTGAGCTCGACATTTCCGATGTTGTACACGTCTTCCATCAGACCTTCCGGCTCGTCGGGATCATCAGGTTGCTTGGCATTCCTGATGGAGTCAATTCTGTCCGTTATCCAGTCAGGGGCGTCCACACTATACAGCTCGCCACCCTCACAGCTTGTAAGCGATGTCAAGCCAAGAACTGCCAAATAAGCCAAAGCTGCTATTTTATTGAGATATTTCATAATCGCTTTTTCATTTTATTCGTTGAACATGTTACTTGACTACAGGGTGTACCTTCCAGCCCTTGCCGGTGAAGTAAGAGGCGTTGTTGGAACTGTTGTTGGCCGAGTTGCCCACCAGGTTGGGATTGGCATTCAGGGTTTCCTGGTTGATGGGCAGGAACTCATGACCCTGCACATAGGTATCGAAAGAGATTTTGTCGCAGTTGTTGTAGTCCACAGGATCCTTGGGCGTGTACTTGTATGCACCCGAGGCGTATTTGGCCTTGGTCCAGAAGTTGACTGCCGCATGCTCCCTGAGCTGCTGCATACGATCGGCAGCGTAGAAGAAGCCCCAGCGGAGAAGATCGAAACCGCGTCCGAACTCACAACCGAACTCCTTCGGCCGCTCCACGTTGGCTATCTGCTCGAACAGCTTGTCAGGGGTATTGAACTTCGACTGGTCAAGATTGGAAAGACCGGCACGGCTGCGAACGGCATCAATCCACCTGAAGGCATTGGCCGTCGGACCGCTGACCTCGTTTTCGCATTCGGCAGCGCGTAGCAACACGTCGCTGTAGCGCATCATACGCAGGTTGATACCACAATGCAGACCCGTGACCACCTTGTCGTAGAGACCGGTGCGTAGGTTGGTGTTCTTGGCAATGGGCAGACCGCCATAGCCGTTGTTGGTGACCACATAGTCGGTGGCCGTCATCGGCAGTTTATAACACATGTTGCCATAGGCGTATCCCTCCCAGTCGGACTCGTAGGTTCCCACCGTCCAGTAGAGGCGTGAGTCGAGAGAACCGCTAGTGGTGCGCTCGGCTTTGTACAGGTTGTAAAGCCAGGGAGACACGGAGAGGTCGGCCCAACCGCCAAAGTCGCCAGGACCGTAGTTACTCTCGATGGCGTGACCCTGCGTGGCGTTAGGACTGGTGTTAACGGGTGTCCACTCGTCGTCAGTACCCTGAGACTCCAGATCGAGGAACTGCACCTCGAAGAGACTCTCTTCGTTGTTCTCGTAAAGAGAACCTTCTTGGAAGTTGTCACCATAGTCGGCCATCAGCTTGTATTCGCCATAGCGCTGGTTGCCCCCATCGGCAGTGCTCAAGATATCCTTCAGTACGGTCAGGGCCTCGGCATACTTATGGCGCATCATGAGCGTGCGGGCATAGTAGCCGGCAGCGGCACCACTGGTGGCACGTCCTTTAGCCCACTGACCGCCCAGGGTCTTGGTGGGAAGCAGTACCATTGCCTCGGAGAAGTCATTCTCCACCTGGTCGAGCACGCGGTCGTACTGGGCATTGCCATCGGCATCGCCGTCCTCGTAGTTCGAGGCATACAGGCCATCAAGGGTCTTATACTCATTATAGTCGGTAATCAGGGCCGGATTCTGGTAATAGCCAGCCAGGTTGTAATATGCCAGACCCCTAATGAACAGCGCCTGCCCCTTAATGTACTTATAACGGTCAGACAACTTGCTGTTCTCGTCGGTAATCTTGTACAGGATAAAATTGCAGACATTGATGGTGTAGTACCAGTCACGCCATATCCACTGGTTGATCTCGTCGGTCACGGGGTCGTTCATATCGTCGAAAGGCAGATACCATACCTGTGAGGAGTTCCATACCTCGTCACCACGCGTTACATCGATGTTAAAGCCCACACGGGCGTAGGTTCCCTCCATGCGAATGTGGTTGTAACAGGCGATGACACATTCCTCCAATTCATCGGCTGTGTTGCCGAAATTATCGGATGTCTGACGGTTTGGGTCGCTGACATCCAGTTTGTCGCTGCACGAAGTTATCGTGCCAATGCCCAATAAGAGGGCAAGGGATAATTTATATAGTTTCATATTGTTTGCTTCTTGATAAATTTAGAAAGACAGAAGTAAGCCACCCATGAAGGTACGCGGTGTGGGGAACGAGCAGAAATTGTAGCCTGGCGTAAAGGTGCCGCCAGCATAGTCAACATTGTATCCATGATAGGGCGTAAAGGTAAAGAGGTTCTGGGCCGAGACATAGGCACGGACACCAGTGACAATACCCTTGAACCACTTGTCGGGGAAGTTATATCCCAGTTCGACGTTGGCAATCTTCCAGTAGGCTGCATTCTGGATCTTGCGGTCACTGAAGAGGTCGTTCCAGGCCAACGTGGCATTGTTGGTATAATAGGTACGGGGAACGTTCGACAGATAGGTCGTCTTGTCTTCCGACCAGCGGTTGGCATCGAGCACGGCCACGTCCTTGTTACCAGGACCATAGCATGAGTTCAGGCTGTTCCATATTTCATCGGATACATGGTAGTTGAGTGCGCCGTAGGTAGAGACAGCCAAGTCGAAGTGCTTGTACTCCAAACGGAAACTGAAGCCGAAGTTAACCTTAGGCAGACCGCTACCCAGCACCGTCTGGTCATCGGCATTGATACGACCGTCATTGTTGACATCGTAATACCAACAGTCACCGACATTGGCACCTTCCTGATAAGTCCATGCACCCTCGGCCACGAGGTCGGGAACATAGGAGGGATTAGCATTCTGCTTCTGAATCTCAGCATTGTTGTGGGTCACACGTCCGAGCTCGTTCAAGGCGTTCAGCTGTTCCTTGTTACGGATGATGCCGCCATACTGCCAACCGTAGAACTGACCGACTTCCTCACCGACCTTGGTGATGTAGGCTCCTGTCGTATAGCTTTCGGTGCCGAAGCCAAGGGAAGTAACCTTGTTGTTCAAGGTGCTCAGGTTGGCAGAAATCTGCCACTTCAAGGGGTGGTCGTTGTTACGATAGGTGGCAGAGAACTCGAAGCCGCTGTTCTCCATCGAGGCGGCATTCATGACTACCGACGTATTGGCCACACCAGCATTGGCAGGCACGGGAACACCGTAGTGCAGGTCTTCCGACTTGTTCTTGTACCACTCGGCAGTGAACTCCAGACGATTGTTGAACATGGCCAGGTCGATACCGATGTTGGTGGTTTTCTTCTTCTCCCACGAGATATCGGGATTGACGAAGTTTGAAATGGCTGAACCCGTAACAGGCACATTGCCGAACGAATAGGTCATGTTGTTACGCGACAGGGTAGCCTGATTGGCATAATCACCAACGGCAGCCTCGTTACCAATCTCACCATAACTTGCACGTATCTTGAACATATTGACGATGTCGCGGTTGATGGGGAAGAACTTTTCCTTATCAAAACGCCAACCGATAGAGATGGAGGGGAAGGTACCCCAGCGAATGTTCTTCGATAGACGTGAACTACCGTCACGACGCAGAACGAAAGAAAGCAGGTATTTGCCGTCATAGTCGTAATTCAGACGACCGATGAACGATGCGATGGAATGCTTGTATTCAAACGATTCGGAATACGTGCTGGCACCATTTTGGAGCTGGAGATAGTAAGGCTCAGAGAAGTTGACAGCCCAGGCATTGACAACATTGGTATTCTCCTCCTGATAGGTCTGACCTACCATCAGATTGATGTGGTGCAGGCCGATGTTGCCGTCATAGGTAAGGGTGTTCTCCACAAGGAAGTCAGCATACTGACGGTTGTTCTTGGTAAGGCGCTCGTTCGACTTGTCCAAATACACACGGTTGCTCTGAATCCAGGCCGACACCCAGGTCTTATCGTTGGCATGGGTCTTGCTGTACGAGAGGTTCAGCTTGTAGCTCAGCTTGTGGTTCTTGTTTTCGAAACCTATCATCTTCAGCAAGTCCACATCGGCCGAGCCAGTGGCAACCACGCGGTCGACCAACGTGTTACGGGTCAGCAGGTTGTTTACCAGCAAGGGGTTTGATGCCGAGATGTCGCCATGAATAGTATCGAAGTAGACACCATAGCCGTAGGCATCGTAGTGATAGCTGCTGGCAGAGCCTACCCTGTCGTCGAGCACCCAGGTAGACTCGTCATAGGCCTTAATGGTGGGTTGCATGAGCAGCGTACCGCGCAGCACATTGGTCACGTCGCCATACAGACCCTGCACATATTCGGAAGCATTGGACAAGCCCATGCCGTCCTGATCGGAATGAGAGTATACGAGACTGGTGCGGAACTGGATGAACTTGGTCTCCATGGTATTGTTGACACGGGCCGTGAAACGCTCGTAGTTAGGACCTGCTCCCTGAAGGGTACCTTTTTGTTGGTAGTAGTCGAGACCGATGTTATAAGTATTGTGGGCACCGCCGCCACTGAGGTTGACATTGTGGTTCATGCGAGTACCGGTCTTGAACACCTCCTTGAACCAGTCGGTGTCTGTGCCGTCCTGGAACTTGTATTGCCCTGTGGCAGCGTCCAAGCTGTAACCACCAGCCAGCGGTGTCTTGGAGTTGGCGCAAGCCTGACCCAGATAATTGCTGTACTGCGAGGCATTCATCACGTCATAGACATCGCTCGGTATCTTGTCCCAGCCAAAGTAACCCTTGTAATCAAGCTTCAGGGGCTGGTCTTTCTTGCCGTTCTTGGTGGTGATGATAACCACGCCATTAGCGGCACGCGAACCGTAGATGGCACCTGCCGAAGCATCCTTCAGTACCTGAATGGTCTCAATATCGTTGGGAGAGAAATCGCGAATGGTGGTACCCATGGGCACACCGTCGACAACATACAACGGAGCCGTGCTACCGAAAGAGCCGATACCACGGATTCGAACAACGGGGTCGGCACCGGGTTGACCGTCGGAAGTAATCTGCACACCGGCTACCTTACCTTCCAGCATGGTGGAAATGTTGGAATTGGACACGCGCTTCAGCTCCTCGGCATTGACGATGCTCACGGAACCTGTCAGGTCGGCTTTCTTCTGAGTACCATAACCCACGACAACAACCTGTTCGAGCAGGTTCTCATCAGAAGACAGCTGAATGGGTTCCAACACGGAGCGGCCACGGACAGCAACCTCGCGGTCTTTG
>JAEEGL016847081.1_pt1 | contig 10135 bp, 12 predicted proteins | sample 9134231 | NCBI WGS metagenome assembly JAEEGL01 (sample SAMN16246548, study PRJNA631951) | gut metagenome | biome: gut microbiome; feature: rumen; material: fiber-attached | host: Bos | place: Iran: Karaj | collected 2018-10
CCGGATACTCGAAATGGAACAAGCGTCAGCAGCTACTTTCAGGAGGGAGGGCATAAATGGGAATCGGAAGACTGAGCAGCAACTGGAAGGTCAACGGTACATCCATTTATGAACCTTCCTCCGGCCTTAAAATCCAGCATACGTCGATTTCCTCGGCGGACAGCGGCAGGACCGAGGATGGCGTCATGCACAACACCTGGGTGCGTCAGAACATCGTCAAGATCGACTTTGTATGGAAGGCGCTGACCGGCAATGAGCTGGAAACGCTGGTAAATCTCATGCAGGGCAAGGAATTCACGCTGACCTATTACGAGTACGGGAAGACGCACACGGCGGAAGTGTACGTGGCGGAGATTACCTATGAGTATTCGTTTGACGGCGGCTACGGCAGCGAGGGCGGCGTTTTCATGAACGTGGCTTGCAGCGCGGTCGAAAAGTAAGGGGGTGCGAGGATGTATCCCGTATCAACAAGCTACAGAAGCATTCTGGAAGAAGGAAACAACTCGCACTGGTGGTACGGAAGCATCACCCTGAAGGACAACACGGTCATTCCCTTTGACAACTCGTATATCGCGGACGGGTCGGGAACGCTGACAAAGAAGTGTTCGGAAAGCTCGGAGATCGGCATCGGCAACGCTTATGCTTCGGAATTCAGCGTCCAGTTCAAGAGCAACCTGAACATCCGGCGCTACAAGCTGTTTGACGGCGTGATCGACCTGTACGCGAGAATCCGGCACCGGGCCGGTCTGGAGACCTGGGAGGACGCTGGCAGCTTCACCTGGGAGCAGCTTGCCGGGGCGACCTGGGGCGGACTCAGTGATTTCAACATCGACTATGTGTTCCCGATGGGACAGTTTGTCATTAAGGAAGTCATGCAGAGCGCAGGGGACGTAAGCATCCGCGCCTACGACTTCATGATTCTGTTCGACGAGAACCTTCCGGGGACGCTGCCGACCGGGAAGAAGATTCCCTATGACTGGCTGAAGGCGGCCTGCACGGCTTGCGGCGTCCAGCTCGGCATCACCAGGGCGGAAACCCTGCGAATGCCAAACGGAAATCGTCTGATGGAGCTGTCGAACGCCAGCGAACAGATGAACACCTGGCGCGACGTGGTGGCGGAAGCCGTGGAGACGCTGGGCGGAAACGCCATGATGACGAGAGACGGCAAGCTCACGGTCCGACGCTACAGCAAATACTCGGTGGACGGCGTGGCGTCGGGCTTCCGGTACAGTTCGGACTTTTCGGACTATCAGAGCTATTACACGGGCATCTATCTGAACTACAAGGACGGCGGCGTACAGGACTATCAGACCAACGCCGCCAGCGCTGCACAGGACACGGGGCTTTCCTTCGACCTGGGCTACAACGCCTTCTTGCAGATCAGCGAAGAGGACGCACGGCACCGGGCCATGAAGGAGATCATCGACGCCCACAAGGGCCTTGCGTACATTCCGTTCAAAGTCTCCATGCCATTCAACCCGGCCTATGATCTGATGGATGTGCTGGAGTTCTACGAAAATCAGGCGGCGGACGACGACATCGCGCCGATCACGTCGATCACCTTCCGCATCGGTGGGAAGATGGACATCGCCTGCGGCGGGGAAAATCCGGCGCTTCAGGAAGCAAAGACCAAGGAAACCAGAGCCGTCGAAAACATGAGCAACGGCGGCGGGAACGGCGATTTCTGGATCGTCATCGACAGCGCACCGGGCGAAAGCTCGGTGACCATCCCGGCAGACACGCCCACGAAGATCGGGGAAGCACTGTTCTTTGCAAAGGAAGAACTGAGCACGTTTGAGATCAGCTATACGGCGACCTATAACCTGCTCAAGACCACGCTGGTGGAGACGGAAGTCTTTGTGGACGAAACGAGCATCTACAAGACGCAGGAAAACCAGTGGCCGGGAGAAAACCGCCTGACGGTCACGACCGGCTACGAACTGAGAGGCACCGGCAGCCACAAGGTCGAAGTCACACTGACCGCGAAGGAAAGCACCCTGGATGTGGGCGGCGGCGGAATTTTGATGGACCTGGACATCAGCCAGAACGGCATCTATGAAGCCGAGGACTACGGTGTGTACGGATTCAGCAGAGCCACGGCGGTGGTGACGGACGACCTGGGCTACTACGCGAAAGCCAAACAGGAGGAATTTGCAGCAACGGAATTCCTCTGCGCATGGCCGTTCGATGCGGGAACGCACGAAACCGAAGCCGCCCAGTACCCGGACAACTCCATTCTGGCGACCGGCAGCTATACGGGCGATCTGAGCTGGCAGTCCGGCGCGGTCGTGGAAACGTAAGAAAAGGAGAAAGAGAAATGCTGACAAAGAACTTCAAGAACCTGATGGCGATGATTCTTCAGTCACGCGGCAGCGCCGTCGCGACCGGGCTTCCCATCAAAACCATCCAGAACACGGAACGGTACCTGTCGCCGCATTTCGCAGATTACTACTCATTCCCTTATGCGGCGTACCGGGACTGCCGTCTGAACGACGACGCGGGCATTCACTTCGGCTCCGGCACGACTGCGGCAACGGAGGATGACTACTACCTGGAGGACAAGATCCGGGCGGGGCTTCAGTTCCAGCTCGGCGTGGTGAACGGGCTGGACGATGACGGGAACCCCTATCTGCGCTACGACATTATGGTCACAAACGTGAACAACATCGGCAGCGCAAGCATCACCATCGGGGAGGTCGGGTATACGCAGAATGCCATGGTGATGAACGCGGCGGAGACCGGACTTGATCGCGTCTGCATGATGCTTGACCGCACGGTGCTGACCACGCCGGTCACGCTGGCACCGCAGGAATACGCGCTGATCCGTTACACACTGAAGACCGTTGTGTCTGTCGGGGAGTGATGAATCGTGGCCAATGAAAAGCTGACCATCCAGAAAAGCAACGCGCGCACGACGGTCATCGGGCGGAGCTATCCAGACGAAAACACGGACAGCGGCGCCGGCTGGGATCTGACGCAGCAGTTGATCGACATCCTTGGAGACCTGGGCATCGACCTTCCGGACATCGACTTCGACGACTGGGACGACATCGACGCCATCATCGGGTACGACGATGAAGGATGGCCGGAGCTGGTCTTTCCGGATCCGGACACCGGCGAACTGAACGAATGGGATCTGAACTTCCCAGTGATCCCGGTGGTCTGGCCGGAAGTAGATGTCATGCCCGAGCTTGACGACGGCTGGCCGGTCATTGAGTTCATCATCCCTGACACCGACATCGTAATCGACTGGCCGATCAATCTGCCGGACAATATCGACCCAGACGACTGGCCAGACTTCGACATCACGCCCGACCTCGACGATGACGGCTTTCCGATCATCAGCTTCGAGGATCCGGACACCGGACTGGACGTGGATCTTGACCTGGGTCTGGACCTGGACATCCTCATCGACATGCACGATCTGGACTGGGACTTCGACATTGACATCGCAGGACTGGACGGCAATGGTCTGAACAGCGTGGCCTTTGTGGACTCCAATTTGAATGTGCACATCGACAACCTTCCGGATTCTATTCAGATCGTCACGCTACCGCTGAAGCTGGAGTACTTTAACGGCAGGCATATTGACATCACCGGCATGATCGTCACAGCAAAAAAGGCCGACGGGTCGACTTGGACAAGCGCAAAGTATCCAAACGGCCACATTCCTCTCGGGGAGCTGGTTATTGACCCGAAGGCAGCGGACCTGGACAATTCCAAGTATCGTCGCATTTATCCGACTCTTAACACCATCTACGGAGACGGCTACAACGTCGTGCACCGCAATGCGTGGAATACCCAGTATTATAACACCGCTCTGCAGATCGGTGTCGTTCCTTCTGGCTGGTCAGGATGGCCCGCCGGCAGCCCGCTTTATGCAGGAAGCAGCTCGCCGTTTTCTTCCACTATTCTTCTAACGGCATACAACGGCCACTGGTATGCAATGGCTTATCCTAACGCGGTGGGCGCTTTCATGATCTGTTGTCCTGCGATCCATGGGTACGCAGGTACGGTACCTACCGAATGGGGCGATTTCGGCGGCATTGGCTGGGCCGGCAACATGATTCCTGAATCCAGTGAAGATCCCATTCATGCCGAGTACGTCGAGAAACAATGCGAGAAAATAACCGTGACGTGGCTGCGTCCAGGCGATGAGACGCCATTGTCAGCAGAGTTTGAAATCTCCGTCGAAGAAGTCGGCGGCAACGGCGGCAGATAGGAGGAGCCATGAACTACACCACACACTACAATCTGAAAAAGCCGGCGGGGTCAGATCCCGTACTGGTGTCTGACCTGAACGAGAATGCGGACGCCATCGACCAGGCGCTGTATGAGGCGAGTCAGTCCGGAGGATCCGCGGTCGGAATGATCGCGGATCCATACGACGATACGGAAGGCGCCTATGCCGTCGGAGACTACTGTACATATCAGGACGCCATGCACCGTTGTATTTCACCGATCGACACGCCGGAGGAATGGACGGCAGCGCACTGGACTGATGCCACAGTAGGCGAGGAGTTGAAAGGGAAGAAAGGCCTGCAAAGCCCGGTTTCTGACCCCTCGGCCAGCGGGAACAGCCTGACTTTCATCGACAGCATCACACAGAACGCCCAGGGCGTCGTTTCTGCGACGAAGAAGACCGTACAGACAGACGCCTCACCGACACAGGACAGCACAAATCCTGTCCAGAGCGGCGGGGTGTACACGGCCCTGGCCGGGAAACTCAATTCCAGCCTGAAGGGCGCAGTCAACGGCATCGCCGAACTGGACGCCTCCGGGAAGGTCCCGTCCGCACAGCTTCCCAGTTACGTGGACGACGTGATTGAGGGGTACTACTACAACGGCGCGTTCTATTCCGATTCCGCTCACACCACGGCCATCACGCCGGAGAGCGGCAAGATTTACGTGGACATCACGGACCCAGCCCACAGCCTGTCGTACCGGTGGAGCGGGTCCGCCTATGTCAACATCAGCAATCCGATTGACATTGACGACACGCTGACCCAGCATGGCAAGGCAGCGGACGCCAAGGCAGTCGGGGACGGGCTTGCACTGAAGGCACCAATTACCGATGTGCAAGAGGGAACGGAGGCACAGAAGGCATATCATCTCGGATTTTATTTCGACAGTGAAGGCTATCTCTGCCAGTATTAATGGAGCAAAACAGAAGGAGGAATGCAACAAATGTCAAACAAACGTGTGGTAACGGACGATACCGGGCAGCCGCTCGCCCGGGCAATACAGGATGTGGAGTCAGACATCGTCAGCGGCGGCTTTTCCGGGGACGTGATCGCCTCGCTGCTGAACGAGGAGAACTACAAGCGGGTCATGAAAGCGTGGTTCATCTCACGGGGCGTCGCGGCCTTCACGGATTACACCAGCCTTTGCGAAAACTGGTACGAAATGACGCGGACCGGATGGAAGGGCGGGGTACGCTTCGCCATTCCGGGAAGCGGCCAGTCAGCCAACTCAGACGGGACGCGGACCGGTGACAACTTCGGCATGAGCTGTACGCCCAGCACAAAGACCACGAAGAACACGGACGACTTTGCCAACGTGCCGCTGTTCTTCCCGATTGACTGCAACGTACAGCTTGACGCCAACGGGGACCCGCACATCATGGCGATTGACGGCGTGGCCGGGACCTTTGCCAAGACGGACCCCAGCAAAATCGTGGCGGTCATGCAGATGACGGGCTGGAAGAAGTTTGTCGTGGACAGCGTGAACAGCCTGTACGGATGGGACTACACGGACGAGCCGGAGCTGGACGGGTACGAGCCGCTGCCGGAAGCGGTGAGCCTGTACGACAATACGGTCAGAAACTTTGTCGTTCACGGAAAGTACGCCTTCGGTCCGAACTATAGCTGCTGCTCGGATCAGCAGGTCAAGGTCTTCGATGTCAGCCACAACAGCCAGCTCACCGGCGTCCAGGCGGCATGGGGAGCGCGGTACTGCGGCCTTACAAGCGCGGATGACGCTTTCCTGAAGCTGATGCTGTACCTCAAGTACGCACGGCTTGACTCTGACCGGGTTCTGCACGGCTGCTGTAACTACAACTACGACTACAGCCCGGCCAAGGCGGAGAGCGGCGTGGAGCGCGTCCTGCTCACCACGGCGAACGCGGCCAACCTGATTGTGGGCAGCACGGTCCATCTCAGCACCAGCGCGAGAGGCGGCACGGCCATCTTTGACCGGAAGAAGATCACGAAGATCGAAACGGTCAATGTAGACGGCACGGACTACGGCGCGGTGTATGTGGATAACGGCGGCACCACCTTCAACACGGAGACCAGCCACCATCTCTGCACGATGCAGTGGTACACCGGCAGCACCGATGACGTGCTTGGCAACGACGGCGGCATCGACCCGACCAACGACAGATACCCGGTCAAGCTCCAGGGCATCGAGTACATGGTGGGCTGCTATGAAGTGTTCGGAGATGTCATTCTCAATCATGAGACCATCGACAGCGTGGCCGTGGAAGCGGCGCATGTCTGCCGGGACGCCACGAAGCTGGCAACCAGCATCACGTCCGATTACAAGGGCGCGGCACACGGTATCCCCAAGGCTGCAAGCGCAGGATGGCAGTATCCGAAGCAGATGCGGGAAGTCAGCAACCTTCCCGAACTGATTTTCCCGTTCGACATCGGGGGCAGCAGCTCTGGCGGGCCGCGTGACGGCTTCTATCTTGAAGCAAGCTCCGCAAGTGGCACGAGAGAGTGGCTGCGCTTCGGCCGCCTGTACGACGGCGTCGGGTATGCCGGGTTGTCATGCGGCTACGGCGCCGGGCTTACGACCGCGTACTGGAACTTCGGCGGGCGGCTTTCCGTTACCGGCAACAGGGGTGAATTTCAGGCGGCGGCGTAGGGAACCGAAGACGGCGACTGAAAGAGGGGGCTTCGGCCCCCTATCCCCGGAGGCGGGAAGATATCAAGTTATGTAAACCGATTTCGCGGGGGTCTCCTTACTTACTATTATAGTATCAAAAATCGAAATCGGCTTGGATTATGTAAACTGCTGTACGCGGAAAAGCCACGGGTGAAGTAAGCGTACATGAAAGCAGGAGTGAGACATCCCCGGAACGGTCCGGGCAGGACGGGGACGGGGAAGAAGACCCGGAGGAATCCGGGCAGGGATTGACCATACATCCGCTGGTGGCCTCTGTATCGCGGTGGCTGCGCTTCGGCAACCTGAACAACGGCGTCGAGAATGCCGGATTGTCATGCGGCAACGGCAACAACGGGCTTACGAACGCGAACTGGAACATCGGCGGGCGGTTTTTTGAAAGAAATGAATGACACATCTATGAGGGGCGCAATGCCCAAACGTATGGTCAGTTCCGCGCTGCGGCGAAAATGTGTCGTTCCGGCACCTGGGCAGTTTGGTTTGAGCTGTTCTTGTCGGGAGCAATCCCGGTAAACCCCGCAAGGGGCTGGGCGTCCGCGGGTGGGTGCGCGGGCGCGGGCTTAGTAGACGCAACCGAAAGGCCCTGAGATTCAAAAAGATTCTTCTCTCTGCATCGGAGGGTGAAATCATGAAGACATACTGCAAAAGGGTTGATCCTTCCGATGTGGTGACCATCGCGGGATTTGTTTACGAAGCGCTTCATCCGAAACTGAAGCGGAAGGACTACAGCGAGTTCACGGCGAAATACTGTGAACTGACCGGAAAGCAAATCCGGGAGCGGGCCAAAGCGGGGTTTGGGCTGTATCCGGAACTGAAGGCGGCGGTGTACCTGATCGCAAAGGACATCTCCCTTCGGATTCGGCAGCGGGATCTCCAGCTCGGCCCCATCCGGTATGAGACAAGGACGGACGGTCTGAGCAAAAAGACGCGGGTTATCGGCATTGAGACGGTCATGCAGCAGGTCATGGAGCATGTTGCGGTCTGGTGCATGAAGGAGCTGTGGGACGCAAAATACGCTTACCATCAGTACGCCAGCATCAAGGGCAAAGGACAGCTCCGGGGCGCGAAGGCAATTCAGAAGTGGACGAAGGAAGGCAAGGTCAAGCATTTCGTCAAGCTGGACGTGCGGAAGTGCTTTCACAGTCTGAGCCGGAAAACCGCGATGAAATGGCTGCGGCGGGACATCCGGAAGAACAAGCTGCTGCTGTGGTTTGTGGACGCGCTGCTGAAGATGCACGGAGAAGGACTTGTGATCGGTTCGCTGCTGTCACAGTTTCTTTGCAACTACTTCATGAGCTACGGATACCGGTTCGTGATGGGGCTGCACAAGGAACGGCGGGGCAGGAAAGTATCGCTCTGCACCTGCGCCCTGTTCTATATGGATGACATCTTTGTGGGCGGCACGGACCGGCGCAATCTGGTGATGGCGGTGCGGAAGCTGATTCGGTTCCTGAAAGCGTCCTTCGGCCTGATTGTCAAAGATACGTGGTATGTCCGGGACCATGAGGACTGCGGCACAGACATGATGGGCTTTGTGATCCGGGCCAACGGCAGAATCAAAATCAGACCGCGGGTATTTATCCGGGCAAGGCGGGCGTTTATGCGCTCGGCGGGTGCGGATGACAGACTGAAGACTCAGAGACGGGTTTCGGCGTACTTCGGGTTCTTCAAGGCGGCGGGTATCCGCCAGCTCCGGAAGGTGAAAGAAGCCGGACAGGAGAAATGCAAGGTGGTCAGCGTCCACGCGATGCAGACCAAGGCAGCACTTTTGATCGCCCAAGAGGCAAGGAGGGAACTATTATGCGCTGCGTAAGTCAGTCGGCAGAGAAACAGCAGGACATTGAAATTGATATTCGGGACGGCATCGCCAGAATCTACCTGCGCACCGATCATGTGGAGATCGAAGACGTGGGAGAGACAGGCGGGATTCACTGGGAATGCGCAGAGGCGTTCATGGAATGCCCGGACGATGAAGCGCCGGAAGTGGAAGAGGTCGAAGAGGATTTCGAGGCGTGGTTTGAGTACGCCGAGGAATGGCAGCCGGGACGGGCGAAAAGTCTGCGGCAGATTCAGGCAGACGTTGAGTTCATCGCGGCCATGACCGGGATTGACCTGGAAGAATAAGGAGGGCAAGGAATTATGGCACTGCACAGCAAGGTTTATCTGAAGGCAAAACGGAACTATCCGAAATACTGGAGCAAGCAGCAGCTTCTGGATCTGGTGGAAGCCGGGCAGCTCTGGGCCAATGAGTATGAGGAAATCACTGGTGAGCCGTATGTCGCGCCGAACGACGGCGGAGAGGGCGGCGAGTCATGAAGACCACAGTCAATCTGGAAAGCAAGGATGTGCGGGCCGTGCTTGCCAAGTTCTTCGGCGTTAAGACTGAGCAGATTATTCCGAACCGCTATTCCTACGGTGTGGAAGGTCTGAGCGCAGAAGAGGTTTCCAGGCGGATTTACGGCCCGGCTGTCCGGGGCGGTCAGAACGGTTCCGAACCGGGCGGCGCGTCATGATCAGTGTGTGGCACCTCGTCTGGATCGTGCCGCTCAGTGCAGTTATGGGAGTCATACTGTTGTTCTACATTGTGATTTTCGATGACTGTATGTGGTGGGCGGACGATTCAAGGGACAAGGTGGACTATGAGAAGGAGGACAACCACAAATGACGGACTTCTATGACGGAATCGCCGTCAATCGGCTGTTCCTGACAGAATGGAAGAATATGGGAAAGACTTCTGAGGGAAGGAGTGATCAGGATGAGCTATATCCAGACGATCTACAACCGGCTGCGAAAGCTGGGCTTTTCGGAGATCGGCGCGGTGGCTATGCTGGGAAACTGGAACGCAGAAAGCGGATGTGAACCGAACCGGCTGGAAAACGACTTTGACTCCTACCGCAGAGCAAGCCGGAGCTACACGCAGGGCGTGACGGACGGGAGCATCGGGCGGCAGCAGTTCGGCACCGATCAGAAGGGCTACGGTCTGGCCCAGTGGACCTTTGTCAACGGGGAGCGGACGGCGGGCAGGAAGTTCAACCTGTACGACTTCTGGAAAAAATCCGGCAAGGCGCTGGACGATGTGGAAATGCAGTGCGATTTCTGCTGGTGGGAGATGACGGTCGGCGGCTATTCGCATGTCCGGAAATACGCCACCGAGGAAACAGATCTGTACACCGCCGTGAGCAAGCTCTGTTCCCAGTACGAGCAACCGACAAGGAACAACATCGAC
>JAEEGL010498781.1_pt1 | contig 10134 bp, 6 predicted proteins | sample 9134231 | NCBI WGS metagenome assembly JAEEGL01 (sample SAMN16246548, study PRJNA631951) | gut metagenome | biome: gut microbiome; feature: rumen; material: fiber-attached | host: Bos | place: Iran: Karaj | collected 2018-10
GGGCGTGGACATCTCGAACGTCTCCTTCCGCAACCTGACGATCGACGCGAAGGGCTTCTGCAAGTTCTACTACAAGCACGCGACAAAGAGCGTGTTCGACGGCATCTCCTTCAAGCACGTGCGCGGGAAGGTGCGCGAGCCGTCGATCTTCGACGACAAGCCGCAGCGTCCGTTCCGCAACCTCCGTTTCGAGGACGTGAAGCTCGAGGGCGAGACGTCGCCGCGCGTGCTCGGCCCGGCCGAGTGAAGGAGCGCGGCGGATGCGAAGGCTCGCAATCATATTCGCCGGCGTGGAATGATGAAGGGAATGCGTTGACTTGGGCAAGTTGACGGACAAGGTCGCGAAGGGCGTGTTTTGGGTGCTGTTGGAGAAATGCGGCATCCAGGTGGCCCATTTCGTCGTGACGCTCGTCCTCGCCCGCCTCCTCACGCCGAACGACTACGGCACGGTTGCGCTGCTCTCGATCTTCATCTCCATCGCCAACATGCTCGTCGACTGCGGCTTCAGCAAGGCGCTCGTGCAGAAGAGGGAGGCCACGCAGACGGACTATAACACGGTCTTCTACCTCAGCGTATCCTTCGCGGCCGTGCTGTACGCCATCCTGTTCTTTTCCGCCCCCCTTGTCGCGCGTTTCTACGGGATTGCCGATTTGAAGATCATGTTGCGCGTCCTTGCGTTGTCGCTCATCTTCCATTCAATCAACGGCGTGCAGAACGTGGAGCTGAACCGGAAGATGCTCTTCCATCTCAGCTTCCGGATCAGCTGGGTGCGCACGATCGTCTCCGCCGTGACGGGCGTCTCGTTTGCGGTGGCCGGTCTCGGGCCGTGGGCGCTTGTGTGGTCCTCTCTCCTTGGCGGCATCGCGGGGGTCGTCGCCCGCCAGTTCGTGATTCGCTGGCGCCCATCGCTCACGTTCTCGTGGGATTCGGCAAAGGGGCTGTTCCGTTTCGGCTGGAAGATGTCGCTGGCGAACCTCCTCACGACGGCCTACAACAATCTCTACGGACTGATCATCGGCAAGTTCTACACGCGCGCGGATCTCGCATTCGTGAGGAAGGGTGGACACGTCCCGCGGCTGTTCTTCAACGCCGCGGACGGAACCATCTCCCGCGTCTCGTTTCCCGCGCTCGCGAAGATGCAGGACGATCCCGAACGGATGCGCCGCGCCATGCGGCGCATGATCACGTGTTCGACGTTCGTCGCCTTCCCGCTCATGACGCTGTTCGCCATGTTGGCCAAGCCGCTCATTCTGATCGTCTACGGCGAGCAGTGGCTCCCCGCCGTTCCTTACGTCGTGATTACGAGCCTGTCGCTGGCATTCCGTCCGTTCGACACGATCAACGTACAGGCGATCAACGCGCGTGGGCGGAGCGACATCTACCTGAAGCTCGTCGTGTTGCGCCGCGTTGCCGGGCTGATCATCATGTTGACGGTCCTGCCTGTTGGGATCATTCCCTTCATGATCGCGTCGGCTGTCGTGTACGGGCCTTTGGGCGTCGTCGTCAATTCGCTTCCCAACCGCAAGATACTCAAGTACTCGATCGTCATGCAGGCGATGGACATCTTTCCGTTTGCGGCCTTGTCGGCGGTGATGGCGGGATTCGTCGCATGCCTGGGACTCATTCCGCTTGATTCCCGGATCCTCGTTTTCCCGCAGGCCGTCCTGGGTTTTGCGGCCTATCTGGCGTTGGCCGTCTTCTTCAAGTCCCGTCCCGTGGCGGAATTCGCGGGAATGATTCTTCCGCGCGTACGTACACGTGCGCCAAGGCTCAGTGCGCTGTTCGAGAAGCTGAGAGCGAGGTGCGCATGAGCGAACCGCGCGACCTGCTTTCGGTCTTTGACCGTTTCTTTGCGTTTGAGAGTACGCACGGTCTCTTCTCGCGCGAGGCGTGCGGCACGCGCTTTTGGCATTTTATGCGTTTCCCGCTCTATTCCGAGATCGTCTTGCCGCATTTCGTGTCGATGGGAGAAGCTCACCCCGACGGTAAGGCGCGCTCGGCTGGCGAGGCGAAGGGAAGGCCGTATTTGAGGCGTGTGGGCAGATGGCTGGAGAGAATCCGCTTTGATCCGTCGTTTGCGTTCCGGCATCGGGACGTGCTTATTGCCCTAGCACCACGCCTTACGAGGATTGAGGGCGGCCGCCGCCTTAGGTTGGCCGTGGACTTCTTCCTTGACGATTTGCGGGCGTCGTATTCTGTTTTGGAGTATCCGTTTCCTGGCTCGGGCTATGCCGTGCACGATGGCGGCGGGCGGATCTTCCGCTGGACCCAGGTCCAGCGTGCCCTAAAGGCGTTCAAGGCTTCTGCGGAGTTCTCCGCGTTGTCAGGGGAATTGGAGTCCGCTGCGGGAGTCTTGGCAGGGGAAATATCCTCCGCATTGGGTGTGGATGTGGATCGGGCGAAGCTTTCCAGAATGACAGGTACGGCGGTGGCGATGGAACGGGTCGCAATTCCGCTTCTGCGAGCCTGGCTTGACCGCCTCGGCGTGCGGTGTGTCTTGGAGGTGGTACACTACATTGGACGAAACCTTGCCCTCACCCGCGCGGCACATGACTTGGGCATCCCGGTGGTCGAGCTTCAGCACGGCACGATCTATCCGGCGCATGCGGCCTATAACCTGCCCGTGGCGGATTCTCCCTATACGCCGGACTACCTGCTTGGCTGGGGCGACTGGTGGCTTCGCCAGACGCGGAACTTCCCTGCCAAACGGGCCATTGCCGCTGGATACCCCTTTCTCGAGGATGCCCTCGTCAGGAATCCGCGCAAGCCGCATGACGGACCTCCCATCGTCCTTTTCATCTCGCAGGGGACGATTGGCGGGCGCCTGTCCGAGCTGGCTGTTGAACTGAGTCGTATGATGGCGGAGGAATGCAGGATCGTGTTCAAGCTGCATCCAAACGAGGCAAAGACATGGCGGACGCTGTATCCGGTTCTCATTGGTTCAGGCGTCGAGGTTGCCGCGGATGCATCGCGCAACATCTATTCCTGGCTTGCGGACGCCAATGCTGTAGTCGGCGCCTATTCGACGGCCATGATCGAGGGATTTGTGTGGGGTGTCAAGACATACGTGTTTAGATCGTTGCCCGGTGCCGACACCATGTCCGCGTTCTGCTCCGGCGACGCGGCCGAGTATGTCGATGGTGCAGAAGACCTAGCGGCGCGGCTGCGGATTCAATTTGCGGCCCGTTCGTCCGGGGCGACGCCGTTCAACAAGACAGAATTCTTTGCCGATGACGCTGCCGCGAACGTCGCCGCGGCGTTGGACCGAATCGTGGAAGGAAAGGAACCATGAAGATACTGGCCGTCATACCTGCGCGAGCAGGTTCGAAGGGTATCCCGAACAAGAACATTCGTCTTGTTGCCGGCAAGCCGCTTGTTGCGTACGCCATTGCGAACGCGCTCGCGTCGAAACACATAACCGATGTCGTCGTCACCACGGATTCCGACATGGTGCGGGTGGTTGCCGAGCAGATGGGGGCGAAGACGATTGCGCGCACTGCGGACCTTTGCGGCGACGCCGTGACGTTGGACGCCGTCGTGCATGATGCCGCCAGCCGATTTGACTGCGACGTCGTGGTGACCATGCAGCCGACCTCCCCGACGCTCAGGGTAGAGACGCTCGACCACGCAATCGGGCATTTTCTGGAAAGTGGCCTCGACACGCTCATCTCCGCCGTGAACCATCCGCACCTCGCGTGGACGCGTCGTGCGGACGGCGGCGTGGCGCCTGCCTACGAAAAGCGCCTCAACCGGCAGTATCTCCCGCCGTACTACGCCGAGACGGGGGCGTTTGTCATTGCCAAACGGGCGGTCGTCACGCCCCAGACGCGCATCGGCGCGAAGGTCGGCGTGTTCGAGGTCCCCGAGGCGGAGTCGGTCGACATCGACACATACGCCGATCTCGCCGCCGCAGCGATGACGCTTGAAGGCCGCAGGGTCGCGTTCTACGTGAACGGGAACAATAAGCGCGGCCTCGGGCATGTCTACCGCGCATTGGAACTCGCCGACGAATTCCTGACGAAGCCGGACATCTACTACGATTCAAACCAGACCGACCGCGCCGTATTCGGCGAGACGACGCACAACCTGATTCCCGTGAACGGCATCGGCGAGCTTCTGAACGTCCTTGGCCGCGAACGCTATTCGCTGTTCATAAATGACGTGCTCGACACCTCTCTTGACTACATGATCGCGGTGAGGACCGCGCTTCCCAAAGCGAAGATCGTCAACTTCGAGGACGCCGGCGAAGGGGCGTCTCGCGCGGACCTCGTGTTCAACGCGCTGTTCGCCGAAGACGAGGCGCCCAATGTGAGGTCCGGCGAGAGGTACTACATCGCCTCCAAGCTTTTCATGTTCTACCGGCCCGTGCCGATTCGCGAGAAAGTGCAGGATGTTTTCATTTCGTTCGGCGGCGCCGACCCCCAGAACTATTCCGACAGGTTGCTCTCCATCATCGCGAAGGACAAGTACCGGGACGTGCGCTTCCACGTCGTGCTTGGACGGGCCAAGACCAATGTCGACGAACTGGTCAGGCGAGGGGCGGCGCTGCCGAACGTCGAGGTGCTACACGACATCGTCGACATGCCGGGCACAATGGTGCGGTGCGACATCGGCATCACCTCGCGGGGGCGTACGGGATACGAACTGGGGTTGCTGGGAATCCCTGCTATCGCGATGGCGCAGAACAGGCGCGAGGAGCGGCATGGCTTCGTATGCGCCGAGAACGGATTCTCCTACCTGGGACTGAACCCGCCCGACATGTTGATTGAGAATACCCTTGACGCCTACATCGCCATGACCGCGGAGGAACGCGGACGTCTGCGCGACATGCTGCTTTCGCATGACTTGCGGAACGGCAGGAGGCGGGTCATGAATCTCATCAATGCCATCTGAACGGGAGCGACGCTGAAATGTTGGACGTTATTTTCAAGAGGTTGAACACGGGCAAGCCTGTTCTGGTGGCCGAGATCGGCGTGAACTACTACGACATCGCGCGGGTTCGCGGGATGTCGCTCCTGGACGCCGCGAAGCTGATGGTGCTGGAGGCGGCGAACGCAGGCATTCATGCGGTGAAGTTCCAGTCCTACCGAGCCGAGACGCTTGCGGCTAAGGATTCGCCGTCATACTGGGATCTGAACGAGAACCCCGTAACCTCGCAGCGAGAGCTGTTCTCCAATTTCGACAAGTTCGGGGCGGAAGAATACGCTGCGCTCGCCGCATACGCCGAGGAGAAGGGCGTCGAGTTTCTTTCGACCGCGTTCGACGAGGCGGCGGCGGACTATCTCGAGCCGCTGATGAACGTGTACAAGGTATCATCTTCCGACCTCTCCAACTTGCCGTTCATCGAATACCAGGCCAGAAAGGGGAAGCCCGTGCTTCTTTCGGTGGGCGCATCCAACGAGGACGAGATTGTGCGCGCAGTTGAGACGATTCGTGCCGTGAACAGCCAGCCGCTCGTGCTGTTGCATTGCGTCCTCGAGTATCCAACGCCGCTCCAGGAGGTGAATCTCCTAAAGATAGCCTCGTTGAAGAGGCGTTTCCCAGACTGCATCGTCGGCTATTCCGACCACACAAAGCCGACGCCCGACGCGATCGTGACGAATGCGGCGGTGTTCCTGGGCGCGCGCGTCATCGAGAAGCACTTTACGCTGGACAAGACGTTGCCCGGCAACGACCATTTCCATGCCATGGACCCGGCCGACGCGAAGGCGATCCTCGCGGGCATGGAGCTTGCCGACATGCTGATGGGAAGCGGCGAACTGAAATGCCTTGACTCTGAGATGGTCTCGCGCCGCAACGCAAGACGCTCGCTGGTGACCACGCGCAATGTCGTCGCCGGAGAAGTACTTTCCGCCGACATGTTTACCGCTAAACGGCCGGGGCATGGCGTCTCGCCGTCCAGGCTTCGTGAGATCGTCGGGCATCGGGCGGCCGAGTCCATCCCTGCGGATACGGTTTTGGTCGAGAACATGGTCGAACCGTGAACGAGAGGTCGCCGATGAGTCGTAAATCGATCAAGTTGGTCATCTGGGACCTGGACGATACCTTCTGGGCCGGCACGCTCTCGGAGGGTGGCGGAGAAGCCGTTGGAACGAACATTTCCTGTCTCCGCACACTCGTCGATCGTGGGATAATGAATTCCATCTCGTCGAAGAACGATTCCGCCAAGGCGATGCAGCGCCTGAAGGAGATGGGGGTGGCGGACCTGTTCGTGTTTCCTCGCATCAACTGGGAGGACAAGGGACCTCAAGTCGCCGCCATCATCCAGGATTGCAACTTGAGACCGGAGAACGTGTTGTTCATCGACGACAACGCGCGTAACCTTCAGGAGGCGGCGTTTCACGCCGAGGGTTTGATGACCGCCTCGCCGGACATCATTCCCCGTCTGCTCGAGATGCCTGAGGCGGAAGGGCGTCCGGATCCGGAACATGCGCGGCTCGCGCAATTCCGCGTGCTCGAGCGCAAGAACGAAGCGCGCCGCGCGTATACGTCGAACGACGAGTTCCTGCGCCGTTCCGATGTCCGTGTGAACTTGTGCACGGACTGCTTCGCCCATGTCGATCGAATCCTGGAGTTGATCGACCGCACCAACCAGCTGAACTTCACGAAGAAGCGGATCGGGAAGGATGCGCTGGAGAAGCTGTTGGCCGCCCCCGCCGCCAGAAACATGTATGTGACGGTGAAGGATGCGTTCGGTGATTACGGCATTGTCGGCTTCGTTTCGCTCCACGGCTCGGAGTGTGCGCATTTTCTTTTTTCCTGCCGCCTCATCGGGCTGGGCGTGGTGGAATGGGTCTATGCCGAGCTTGGAATGCCGCATCTTGAAGTCGTCGGCGAGACGGCGGTCCCGTTCCCGTTCACAATCCGGCCCGACTGGATAAACCAGCCGGCCAAGGAAGAATCGCCAGTCGCGCGGAAGATTCGAAAAGTCGGGCTCTCCGTTCTTCTGCGCGGAGGATGCGATCTTCTTCAGATGGAACCGTACCTGAAGTTCAGGCGCCTTACCTGCGAGTTCAACCACCGCCGCTACCATCGCGACCATACTGCGTTCGCCCTGGACGCCTATCGCTACAAGGGCGATCCGAGGCTGGCGGAAATATGCGAGAACGTTCCTTTCCTGTGGAAGAACACGTTCGATACCGGCGTCTACGACTCGTCCTACGACGTTGTCGTGTTCAGTCTTCTCATCGACTACATCCAGGCCGTTTACAGGCATTGTTCCGATGCCGGACTCCGCCTGGGATATGGCGTGTGGATGAGGCCGTTGTCGCACGAGAACATCGAACCGTTCAAGGCGGGCGAGCTTGACTGGTTCCTTGACAATTTCCTCTGCACGGGGCGCGTGTCCGCGCAGGAGCTGAAGGAGGATCTGGAATTCATTCGCGGCCACATGGCCCCGGATGTGCATCTGGTGCTGATCAACGGCTGCGAGGTGGCGCATGAAAATCCGCTTGAGCCCGGAACGTTGGCCGTGCATGTCGAATTGAACAAGGCCATCGACGAATTCGTGGCCGCGCACGGAAGCAACACGCATTTGCTTGACATGCGCAAGATCGTCACGCGGCGGGAGCAGCTGACGAACAACATCCGCCACTATCAGCGCGACGTCTACTGGAAGATGGCGCGGGAACTGATGGACATCACGGCGGGCATCGCCGAAAAGAAGGGGAAAGGGACGCCGCCATTTCTGCGACGTATTTGGACCATGTGGAAATCGATTTTGCATCTGCGGTAGGAGGCGGGAGATGAATGATTTGGCGAACAGATCGATATCCCTGCTGATGGCGGTTGTGCCGTTTGGCTGTCGGTTTCGCGATGTCCTGCTCTGAATGGTTGAAAGCGCGGAGCAATCGTGGTATACTCATGAGGCTTGGAAGGAACAAAGGCATGACAACTGTCGGAATAATCGGCCGTGGCTTCGTGGGCGGTGCGCTCAAGAACTGGCTCGAGACGTACAACAAGGATGTGAAAGTCGTTGTCAGCGACCCGCCGAAGGGCATGAACGACGACATCTCCGGCGCCGACGTGTATTTCCTCCAGATCCACGTGCCGACGGAAGACGACGGCACGCAGGACCTGACGCTCATGAAGGCGCTCATCTCGGCGCTGCCCGACAAGCCCGTGTTCGTGCGTACCACGATCCTGCCGGGCACATCGGAGAGACTCTCGAAGGAGACGGGGCACAAGGTCTATTTCATGCCCGAGTTCCTTACTGAGCGCACATACATCGAGGACTTCAAGAAACAGCCCATGGTGTTCACGGGCGAACTCGAGCTGCTCTGCCGCATCTTCAAGGGCAAGACCTTCACCTACATGACGCCGCTTGAGGCCGAGATCACGAAGTACGCGCACAACGTGTTCGGCGCCTACAAGGTCACTTACTTCAACGCCGTGTACGACTACTGCCGGCGGCGCGGGGGCGGTGGTTACCAAGGACGTCCCGCCCGGCGCCATCGTCGGCGGCAACCCCGCGAAGCTGATCCGCTATAGAGACATGGAACACTACAACAAGCTCAAGGCCGAGGGGAGGTTCCATTGACGCCCTATGTCTCAGTTGTCGTACCGGTCCGAAATGGTGCACCTTTCGCCGGCCGGTGCATCGCATGCCTCAGGGCCCAGACGCTTCGGGACGTCGAGTTCCTGATTGTCGACGACGCGTCGACGGACGGCACGCCCGAGTTGCTTCTTCGTGAAATCGCCGGAGACGACCGGTTCAAGGTGCTTTGCCAGACTTCGCCAGCGGGGCCGCTCTCCGCCCGCATGCGCGGCGTTGCGGCGGCCACCTCCCCCGTCGTGATGTTCATGGATTTCGACGACGAGTTACTGCCTGACGCCTGCCAGATCGTGGCCGCGACGATGTCCCGCGAGAAGACGGATGTGTTCTGCTATGGGATGGAGGCTGTCGGGACCGAGTCGACAGATGGCATGGCACTTCGGAAATGCCAGGCCTATCTGGCACGAAGGTCGCCACGGCAGGGAAGGACGTCCAAAAGGGCCTCATGCGTGGAATTGCTCATGTTGGACAAGGGCGTGTCGGCATCGGCGTCGGACAAGGCCGTCCGCACGGAAGTCCTCCGGCGCGTCTACGCCTTGATTGGAAACGGCGACGGGCTTCTTTGCGCGCAGGACTATCTTCAGACAACGGTTCTTTCCCTTGTTGCCGAATCCGTGTACGTGGACCAGAATCAGATCCTGTATCGCTATCACTATGGTGACGGGATGTTTGGCCGTTCGGGCGGAATGAGCTGGGAGCTTCTCGAACGCCGATTGACCGCCCGCGACACTTACCGGAAACTCTGTGAAATTATTCCGCACGTCGGCGGCATAGGAAATGCGGTACGCGAGAAAATTGAGTTCAAGTTCCTGCGTTCTGTCAGGAATTCCTCCCTGAAGGCAATCTGGAGCCTTCCCGAGGACAGACTCGCGGATGGACTTGATGCCGTATTTGCGAAGTGGGGTGCCCTCGCGCTTCCGTCCGCGGCATTCGACGCAGAATGCGTGGCGGGCCGCTTGGGAACCTTTCGTCGCGCGCGGATGCTCTCGCCCAAACGCGACATCGTGAAGAAGACGGTGGATTTCAGAAGTGTGGTGCCAGATGGCGAAAAGGGATTGGAAGATCCGAGCAAACTTGAAAGCCGATGCGCTTTCTGGGCGGCCTGGATTCGCGAGAATCAAGTTGACGCCGTGTGTTTCAACGCGGATGAACTGAGAAGTTGCTATCGTGATGCCTTGGCCGTATGTCTCGCCGGAGCGCGCGCGGTCGTGCGTAAGATGGATCCCGCAGAAGGGGTGGAGGGTCTCTCCGACGCCCTTGACGTGTTGGCTGATACCGAACCCAAGGAGTCTGCCGTAGCACTTCTTGTGAAGGGGTTTCACATGGGCGGGATGCAGAGCATCCTTGGTGACGTGGCCCGAGCCCTGCAGCGAGCCGGGCACCGTGTGGTGTTTCTGACGTCCCGTGGGGAGGAGGACGATTTCTATGCAACGCCTGAGGGCTGCGCACGAATCGTGGTTGGTGACTGGAAGGACAAGAAGATTCGCCCTGCGCGGCGTAAGAACATTGCATGTGCGCTGCGCGAGAACCGTGTCAACGTCCTCTTCATCCATCTCTACGACACGCCGGTTCTTGAAGAC
>JAEEGL010566671.1_pt1 | contig 10134 bp, 8 predicted proteins | sample 9134231 | NCBI WGS metagenome assembly JAEEGL01 (sample SAMN16246548, study PRJNA631951) | gut metagenome | biome: gut microbiome; feature: rumen; material: fiber-attached | host: Bos | place: Iran: Karaj | collected 2018-10
AAAAGTAAGAATCGCTTCATTTTATTTATGGTTTTAATTATTTTTCCAACTGATGATATGACGTAGGTCTGTTATAAAAGTTTAATCTACACTTATATATTTTTCTTACACCATAAAATCTTTATATTCTTTAACGTATCCGAATTTTCTCACTTTACAAAAAATTCGTATCTTTGCACTCCAAATTTATCAATAGATATGGCAGAACAAAATACGCCACGACGCAGACAAAGTCGTCAACAACAACCTGTAGACAATACATACGCTCACTTGCAACCGCAAGCTCTTGATGTAGAGCGTGCCGTATTAGGTGCCCTTCTTGTAGACAAGGACGCCTATTCCGTAGTATGTGAGATACTGAAACCTGAGAGTTTCTACGAACCACGCAATAGGATTATCTACGAGGCTATCCAGCATTTGTCAATGAATGAACAGCCAGTCGACGTACTCACCGTAGCCGATCAGCTGGCACACACCGGACAACTGGAGGAAGTCGGCGGACCTGCCTATATTGCCGAGATATCTTCACGTGTTGCTTCTTCGGCCCATGTGGAGTATCATGCACGAATCATTGCCCAAAAATCACTTGCCCGACAGTTAATACAATTTGCCAGCGACATTGAGACGAAGGCATTCGACGAGACGGTCAATGTTGATGACTTGATGCAGCATGCTGAGGGTTCTCTCTTCGAGTTGTCGCAGAAAAACATGAAGAAGGACTACACGCAGATTGACCCTGTTATTGCGCAGGCTGTCAAGGTGATTCAGGATGCTGCCAAGAACAAGGATGGTCTTACGGGTATTCCAACAGGTTATCATGGCCTGGATGACAAAACCAGCGGATGGCAACCTTCAGACTTGGTGATTATTGCCGGACGACCTGCCATGGGTAAGACAGCTTTTGCACTGTCTATGGCTAAGAATATCGCAGCTGACTACCAGGTTCCTCTAGCTTTCTTCTCATTGGAAATGTCGAACCAGCAGCTGGTGAACCGACTGCTGTCTAATGTCTGCGAAGTATCAGGTAAGAAGATTCTGAACGGACAGTTGCAGCCCGACGAGTGGGACCGACTCGATAAGCGAATCAACAATCTGCTGGGTGCACCTATCTATGTTGATGACACACCCGGTCTGTCGGTTTTTGAGTTACGTACAAAAGCCCGTCGTCTGGTACGTGAACACGGCGTAAAGATTATCATGATTGACTACCTGCAGCTGATGAATGCCAACGGTATGCGTTTCTCCAGTCGTCAGGAAGAGGTGTCAACGATCAGTCGTTCTCTGAAAGGTCTGGCAAAGGAGCTGGACATCCCCATTCTGGCACTGTCACAGTTGAATCGTGGTGTAGAGAGCCGTGAAGGTCTTGAAGGTAAACGACCACAGTTGAGCGACTTGCGTGAGTCAGGTGCTATTGAGCAGGATGCCGATATGGTACTTTTCGTACACCGTCCTGAATACTACCATATTTTCCAGGATGACAAGGGACGCGACCTGCACGGTATGGCTGAGATTATCATTGCCAAGCACCGTAAAGGTGCTACAGGTGATGTACTTCTGACTTTCCGCGGTGAATATACCCGATTCGAGAATCCTGAGGACGGCCGGTTAGGTCCTATGAGTCCACAGTCAGGTGGCGAGATTCTAAGTTCAAAGGTTAATGGTGACGACAATGGCGCTCCCCTACCCAACGATTTTGACTCCTTTGGCGGAGGAATGCCAATCCCACCACCATCCAACGAGCCAATGCCATTTTAGAAATAAAAAGTGCAGTCATTTACTTTAAGGTTACAAAAAATTGTTGTATCTTTGCACTCGATTTCAGTAAATACATATTCAGATTAGCGTTTTGATAGAGAAGCATATAGTCATAGAAGATGTAGACCCAGTAATGTTTTATGGGGTTGGAAATGCGCACCTGCAGATGTTGCGCGCATTATATCCGAAACTTCGCATCGTGGCTCGTGATAATGTGATACGTATTATGGGCGACGAAGAACAGATGGCTGCTTTCGAGGAAAGCACGGAGAAGATGCGCCAGCATATCGTAAAATTCAATTCTATCAGCGAAGAAGACATCCTTGATATAATAAAAGGTAAGCGCACGCGCGATGATGTGCCTGAAGGGGTGATAGTATATTCTATTGCCGGACGTCCCATCAAGGCCCGGAGCGAGAATCAGCAGCGACTTGTAGATGCCTATCAGAATAATGACATGGTGTTTGCCGTAGGTCCTGCCGGAACAGGTAAGACTTATCTGTCCATAGCTTTGGCTGTCAAGGCGCTAAAGGAAAAGACAGCAAAAAAGATTATCTTGAGCAGACCTGCCGTAGAAGCTGGTGAAAAACTGGGATTCCTGCCTGGCGATATGAAGGACAAGATTGACCCCTATCTGCAACCGCTCTACGATGCGCTCGAGGATATGATACCACAGGTCAAGCTTCAGGACATGATGGAGAAGCATGTCATACAGATTGCACCGCTGGCATTCATGCGTGGACGCACGCTGAGTGATGCTGTGGTGATTCTCGACGAAGCACAAAACACAACCCCCGCCCAGATTCGGATGTTCCTGACGCGCATGGGATGGAATACCAAGATGATTATTACGGGCGACATGACTCAAATTGACCTTCCCCACTCACAGAAAAGCGGACTCATAGAAGCCCTGCACATTTTGAATAATGTAGAGGGCATCGGCGTTGTCAACCTGAACGGCAAGGACATTGTACGCCATAAACTGGTGACACGCATCGTCAACGCATACGAGAATTTCGATAAAGAATATAAAAACAACAATGAAAGCATTAACAAAGACTGACTTCAACTTTGAAGGACAGAAGAGTGTTTACCACGGTAAAGTCCGTGACGTGTACAACATCAATGATGATCTGATGGTAATGGTTGCCACAGACCGCATCTCAGCATTCGATGTAGTGCTACCTAAGGGAATCCCTTTCAAGGGACAAGTCTTGAACCAGATTGCAGCGCAGTTCCTGGATGCCACTACAGACATCTGTCCTAATTGGAAACTTGCTACCCCCGACCCTATGGTCACCGTAGGACTGAAGTGCGAGGGCTTTCGTGTTGAGATGATTATCCGTTCTATCCTTACAGGTTCTGCATGGCGCGAATACAAGAACGGATGTCGCGAATTGTGTGGTGTAAAACTGCCAGACGGAATGCGAGAGAACGAACGCTTCCCGGAGCCAATCATCACACCTACCACAAAAGCTGACGAGGGTCACGACATGAACATCTCGAAAGAGGAAATCATTGCACAGGGTATTGTATCTGCAGAGGATTATGCGATCATGGAAGACTATACTCGTAAAATCTTCGCCAGAGGTCAGGAGATTGCCGCTAAGCGTGGTCTGATTCTGGTTGACACCAAGTATGAGTTTGGTAAACGTGACGGCAAGGTATACCTCATTGACGAGATTCATACTCCCGACTCTTCACGTTATTTCTATGCTGATGGCTACGAAGAGAAACTTGCTAAGGGTGAGCCTCAGAAGCAACTCTCAAAAGAGTTTGTACGCCAATGGCTCATTGAGCACAATTTCATGAACGAGCCAGGTCAGACTATGCCAGAAATCACAGACGAGTATGCCGAGAGTGTTTCAGAGCGTTACATAGAGCTCTACGAACATATCACCGGCACTAAATTCGACAAAGCTGCCGAAGAAGGTGATATTGCCGCACGCATTGAGCGCAATGTCAGCGAATGGCTGAAGAATAGATAATCTAGTTCCGCTAGTCTTACTAGTCACACTAGAAATAGAAGAAATGTATAAACAGGAAGAAATTAACCCCTACCACGAGGGCGAAAAGGCACAGCAGGTAGAGCAGATGTTTGATAATATCGCTCCTACCTACGACACGTTGAACCATCGTCTATCGTGGGACATAGACAAGGGATGGCGAAAAAAAGCCATCATGCAGTTAGCCCCCTTTGTACCCCAGACTATGCTCGACATAGCCACGGGTACAGGGGACTTTGCTATTTTATCGGCTCAGATGTTACATCCCAAGAAATTAATAGGGGCCGATATCAGCGAAGGGATGATGGAGATTGGCAGAAAAAAAGTGAAAGATTTGGGATTGCAAGACACCATCTCGTTTGCTAAGGAAGACTGTCTGCATCTGAGCTATGATGACAATACTTTTGATGCTGTCACAGCAGCCTTCGGTATCCGCAACTTTGCTGACTTGGACAAGGGGCTCTGTGAGATGTGTCGTGTACTAAAACCCGGAGGCCATCTCTGCATTGTGGAACTGACCACTCCCGTGTCATTTCCCATGAAGCAACTCTTCCACATTTACTCTCATACATTTTTGCCTGTCTATGGGCGAATTATCTCTAAAGACACTAGCGCATACTCCTACTTGACAAAGACAATTGAAGCTTTCCCTCAAGGCGAGAGGATGCAACAGATTCTACGTCAGGCAGGCTTCAAGGATGCAGTTTTCAAACGCCTTACTTTCGGAATATGCACGATGTATTTCGCAACTAAATAAAACACCAACATTATGGACAAGTATGGACTTATAGGCTATCCTTTAGGGCACTCATTCTCCATCAATTACTTTAATCAAAAGTTTGAAGACGAGGGAATTAATGCCAAGTACATGAACTTTGAGATTCCAACCATCGAAGCACTAGCTGAAGTGCTTGACCAGAATCCAGAGCTCAAAGGACTAAATGTAACGATCCCCTACAAACAGAAAGTGATGGAATATTTGGATCAGATTAGTCCTGAAGCCCGTGCCATCGGTGCTGTTAATGTGATTAGGGTGACACATGAAGGTAACGACATCAAACTGAAGGGTTTTAACTCCGATGTCATAGGTTTCACTCAAAGCATTGAGCCTATGCTGGAGCCTTATCACAAGAAAGCTCTTGTTCTCGGTACTGGAGGTGCATCAAAAGCGATTTCATACGGCTTACAGTCATTAGGTTTGGAAACCGTCTATGTCAGTCGTTATCAGCGTCCAGAAACCATCTGCTACGAAGACATCACACCAGAGGTCATCAAGGAATATAATGTCATTGTAAACTGTACCCCCGTTGGTATGTTCCCCAAGACAGAAGAATGTCCAAATCTGCCTTATGAGGCAATGGATGAAAAGACAATCCTTTATGACCTCATTTATAATCCCAACGAAACATTGTTTATGAAGAAAGGTGCCGAACGTGGTGCCAGCGTAAAAAACGGATTAGAAATGCTTCTCCTGCAGGCATTTGCTTCGTGGGAATTCTGGAACGGCAAGGAAAAATAGACTTTATATTCAATGGAAACAGCTTGGACGATTTTTAGCATCTATGTCATTATCTTCGGCAGCTTAGTTGTCGGAGGACTGTTTGCTGAGCGATCAAGCAACAAGGATCGACAGGCTTTACTCAGCAACAAAAAGAACAAACTGAAAGCCTGCGCTCAAAAATACAATATACAGATTAAGTCTTTGGAACAATCATATAGGGAAGAGAAGAAAGCTCTGAGAACTCAGCAGAACATCTTTCAGAAACTGACAAGTCAGAGTTCGACTTCCCTTAGGAAAGAATACCAAAGCAGATATACACACGAGAAGAAACAATTCACCAATGAGGTTAGTCAGATTATCCACGAGTGGAAGGCTCAAAGAAAGAGCGACCTTAAATGGATTATCTATTGGAAGGGACTTGTGTTCATTGGAGCCATCGTTTCATTAGGTGCATGCACACATGCTTTAACAGAGATTGACGAGGGGAATACCTCCTCATCTTACAGCAACACTACTGAGCATTATTGGCGAGCAGAGGAAATTCCGATGCCGCATTTGCAGGACGGCAGGCGCTATGTGTCTAATCCAGACAGTATTATTAGTCAAGAAACCGTTACACGACTTGATGCTAAACTCAAAAAGTTAGATGACTCACTAGGAATAGAATCTGTTGTCGCTATCGTAAGTCATGTAGAAGGGGCTGACATCGAAGGATTTGCACAGAGCATTTTCGATATCTACAAAGTAGGAAAGAAAGACTATGGACTCGTTATGGTGTTGGCCTACGACGACCACAAATTCCGCACACAGACTGGTAGGGCTTTGGAAGCCGAGTTGACCGACGTTGAATGTTTCCGTTTGCAGGAGCGCTATCTCATACCCAGTATGAAAGCAGAGATGCCTGATAGCGGACTCATCTATATGGTGGATGCCATCTACAACACCTTGCAAGGCAAGGAACTTCCTGATATGGCGAATCTATCAGCACAGAGAAAGGCGGCAAGTAGTGATGATGACGAGGTTCCCTTGTTACCATTCCTATACATCGTGGTTCTTATCGGTTGGGCTATTTTGTATTATGCGACAGCAAGTCGTCTGGGATTGAATCTGATGGCTTATGCCCTTAGCATGCTTCGTCCGAATCCATTTATTGAAAAGAGTCATTCCGCTGGTCCTATTTTCATCAGTACGGGTGGAGGCAGTCGTGGCGGAAGCTTTGGAGGCGGTAGTTTCGGAGGCGGCTTCGGCGGTGGTTTCAGCGGCGGTAGTAGTGGTGGTGGCGGTGCCACATCCAGTTGGTAATCAATCAAGAATATATTAATCATAAAACAAACAGAAGTTATGAAAAAAAGTTATGTTGTTTTAATCGCTGTGGCAGTTTTGGCCATTATTCTTTTTGGATGGGTTAAGAGTACCTACAACGGAATGGTTAGCGTAGAGGAAGAAGCAACAACGGCATTGGCCAACGTGCAGTCGGCCTATCAGCGCCGTGCCGATCTGATTCCCAATCTGGTTCAGACAGTAAAGGGTTATGCCTCTCATGAGAAAGAAACACTGGAGGGTGTTGTCAACGCCCGTTCAAAGGCAACCAGTATCACGCTGAATGCCGAGAATATCAAGGAATACCAGCAAGCTCAAGGCGAACTGTCAAGTGCCTTGGGACGACTCATTGCTATTGGTGAGGCTTATCCCGACCTGAAAGCAAACGAGAATTTCCGTGAGCTGCAGGTTCAACTAGAAGGTACCGAGAACCGTATCAACGTTGAGCGCAACAACTTCAACAAGGCTGTTCAGGAATATAATGTCGCCATTCGTAAGTTCCCCAGCAACCTGTTGGCAGGCATCTTTGGTTTCGATAAGATGGACAAATTCGAGGCTGCAGCTGGTTCCGAGAATGCACCTAAGGTAGAATTCTAACAAACGATATCTGCTTCTAAACAAAAGTATCCAAAAAGGAATTATGAGTAATAACCGTTATATGCAGCGTGGTGTAAGTGCCGCTAAGGAAGACGTTCACGCTGCCATCAAGAACATTGACAAGGGACTGTATCCACAGGCTTTCTGTAAGATTATCCCTGATATCCTGGGGGGCGACCCTGAGTATTGTAACATCATGCATGCCGATGGTGCTGGCACAAAGTCTTCGTTGGCCTACATGTATTGGAAAGAGACAGGCGACCTCTCTGTATGGAAAGGCATCGCGCAAGATGCCATCGTGATGAATACCGACGACCTGCTCTGCGTTGGTGCTGTAGACAATATCTTGGTATCGTCTACCATCGGACGCAACAAGATGCTTGTACCCGGTGAGGTCATCTCGGCTATCATTAATGGTACAGACGAACTGCTCAGCGAGCTCCGCGAGATGGGTATTGGCATTTATCCTACTGGTGGTGAGACTGCCGATGTAGGAGACCTGGTTCGCACCATTATCGTTGACTCTACCGTAACCTGTCGCATGAAGCGTAGCGATGTCATCAACAATGCCAATATCCGTCCAGGCGATGTCATCGTTGGACTCTCGTCTACAGGACAGGCTACTTACGAGAAGCGCTATAATGGTGGTATGGGCAGCAATGGTCTGACCTCTGCTCGTCATGATGTGTTCTCAAAATATCTGGCAGAAAAATATCCTGAAAGTTTCGACCACGCAGTTCCCAATGATTTGGTGTATAGCGGCAAGTACAAACTCACCGATGCCGTAGAAGGCTCTCCCGTAGATGCAGGTCAACTGGTACTCTCTCCCACCCGCACCTATGCTCCAGTCATCAAGCGCTTACTGGATGAAATACGTCCAGAAATCCATGGTATGGTTCATTGTACTGGTGGTGCACAGACTAAAGTATTGCATTTCGTTAACGAAAATTGTCGTGTCATCAAAGACAACATGTTTCCTGTTCCTCCCCTCTTCCGTGCCATCCACGAGTGTTCTGGCACCGATTGGAAAGAGATGTATCAGGTCTTCAATATGGGTCACCGCATGGAAATCTATGTTCGTCCTGAGATGGCAGAGAAGGTTATTGAGATCTCGAAGTCATTCAACATCGACGCACAGGTTATCGGTCATATTGAGGAAGGTCAGCGTTCACTAACTATTAAGAGTGAATTCGGAACCTTTGAGTATTAAGAGAAAATGAACTTTTGAGTCTTTCGCAAGACTTATAAAAAAAACCTGACTTCATCATCAAGTCAGGTTTTTTAGTATCTTTACTTCAGAATTTATTCATCCATCAGTTTGCGATAGCGCACCCGTTTGGGCTCTTCCAATCCCAAGCGCTGAGCTTTATTCGTCTCGTATTCGCTATAGTTACCCTCGAAATAGAATACCTTGCCATCACCTTCATAAGCCAAGATATGCGTACAGATACGATCCAGGAACCAACGGTCGTGACTGATGATGACGGCACAACCGGCGAAGGCTTCAAGACCCTCTTCCAGAGCACGTAGCGTATTCACATCGATATCATTGGTAGGCTCGTCGAGGAGCAACACATTACCCTCTTGTTTCAAAGCGATAGCCAGATGCAGACGGTTACGTTCGCCTCCTGAGAGCACGCCACATTTCTTCTCCTGATCAGCACCACTAAAATTGAAACGGCTCAGATAGGCACGCACATTGATGTCACGTCCACCCATACGAATAGTCTCATTTCCCTGACTTACCACTTGATAGACGCTCTTTTCGGGATCAATATCCTTATGCTGCTGATCTACATAGGAGAGTTTTACAGTCTCGCCCACCTCAAACGAACCAGCATCTGCCTGTTCCAAACCCATGATGAGTCGGAATAGCGTCGTCTTACCAGCACCATTAGGACCGATAACACCTACAATACCATTAGGTGGAAGGTTGAAATTAAGGTCGCTGAACAGCGTCTTCTCGCCGTAAGCCTTTGCTACATGAACAGCCTCGATAACCTTATTACCCAGGCGCGGTCCATTAGGGATATAAATCTCCAGTTTCTCCTCTTTCTGCTTCTGCTCCTCGTTCAGCATCTTGTCGTACGAATTCAGACGAGCCTTACCTTTTGCCTGACGCGCCTTAGGTGCCATACGAACCCACTCCAGCTCGCGCTCCAACGTTTTGCGACGCTTTGAGGCAGCCTTTTCTTCCAAAGCCAGTCGCTGCGATTTCTGTTCCAGCCAGGAAGAATAGTTTCCCTTCCAGGGAATACCCTCGCCACGATCGAGCTCGAGAATCCACTCAGCCACATCATCCAAGAAGTAACGGTCGTGAGTAACAGCAATCACCGTACCTTCATACTGCTGTAGATGTTGCTCCAACCAGTCAATACTTTCAGCGTCAAGGTGGTTGGTAGGCTCATCGAGAAGCAGCACATCTGGTTTCTGGAGAAGCAGACGGCATAGTGCCACACGACGACGCTCACCACCAGAAAGATTCTTTACGCTCCAATCTCCTGGAGGACAGTTCAGAGCAGCCATCGCACGATCCAACTTTGAGTCCATATTCCAAGCGTCGGTAGCATCGATGATATCCTGCAGTTCAGCCTGACGGTTCATCAACTTCTCCATCTTATCTGGATCCTCGTAATACTCAGGCAAGCCGAATTTTACGTTGCTCTCATCATACTCGGCTAATGCATCATATACATGCTGCACGCCTTCCATCACGTTCTCTTTGACGGTTTTCTCCTCATTCAGAGGTGGTTCCTGTGGCAGGTAGCCCACGCTGTAACCTGGGCTCCATACCACATCGCCTTGATATTGTTGGTCCAGTCCGGCAATGATTTTCATCAATGTGGACTTACCTGCACCGTTCAGACCGATGATACCAATCTTGGCACCATAGAAGAAACTGAGGTAAATATTCTTAAGAACTTGTTTCTGATTTTGCTGAATGGTCTTGCTTAC
>JAEEGL010690607.1_pt1 | contig 10134 bp, 4 predicted proteins | sample 9134231 | NCBI WGS metagenome assembly JAEEGL01 (sample SAMN16246548, study PRJNA631951) | gut metagenome | biome: gut microbiome; feature: rumen; material: fiber-attached | host: Bos | place: Iran: Karaj | collected 2018-10
CGAATCATCCTCTACAAGTACAAGAGCCCTGGTTTGGGGCTTCTATTCTGGTATGGCAATCCAAAGGGCAGAATCAATCAGGATGCCTGTTATGCCAACTCAAATGAAATCAACCTTGAGAAGGGAAAATGGTCGTTCCTGGCAATCACATGGAGCAGGAAGGCCAGCCTCGCCGCATTGTTCGTGAATGGCAAACTGGCGGCAAGCGTAAAATGCACTGAGTCGATGTTCTTCGGCAAATTCGGCGACTTTATTCTGAACGCGCCGCCATTCAGACCAAACAACCGCGAGTTCGAGACAGCATACGATCTTGTGAAGTTCTATGACGAGGCTCTTTCGGAAGGCGAACTCGAAAGACAATACCAGGAGGAGGCCGCACCATCGCTGGACATTCCGTTGGCCATGGTCGGAAAGACAGTCTTCACGCTTCCCAAAATGGAAGAGGCCCCACGCATAGACGGAAATTTCGAGGAACGTGAATGGAGCACCGCCGCAAAACTGGCGTGCATGGTCGAACTCGGCAAGCCGCGTCTGCAAAGCGACCTTCCAGGAGAGGTCTTCGCAGGGGTTCATGGCGACAAGCTCTTCCTGTGCTTTCTCGTGAAACTCCAGAACGCCACGGAAATGGTATGCAGATATACAGAGCGAGACAGCGCCGTCTATATGGACGACGCATTCGAGATCCATCTGCGCCCGCCTGAACTCGAGCAGGGAAACTACCATGCAATCGTCAACTACAACGGAGCCATCTACGACACATTCCTCGGCAAAAAGGAGTGGAACGGCGCATGGACCGTGAAGAACGGCATATACGAAGGGCAGTGGATCTGCGAACTCTCCATTCCCGTTTCCGAATTCCAGAGCCGCTTCCAGCAGGATGCCGAATGGGCGTTCAACTTCTGCCGCGACAGGCAGGTTGACTCGGATATCATCTTCTCGTCCGTCTCCCCTTCGGGAATGCCGTTTTCCGCACACTATGGGATGCTCAGGATGTCTGAAAAGTGCTTTGGACGCCTTTCCGTGGACTACGCAAGGCTCTTCGAGCGCAGTCTTGAACTGGTGCTGGATGTGCGCAATCCATCCACAGGCACCGCCAGCGTAAATATGACAATCGAGAAGATACTGACCGATGGCACCGTGGCGGACTCAAAGGAGTTCTCGGCCGAAATCGATGCAAGATCGCAGCACGCCTTCAAATACAACGACAAGTTGGAAGGATTCCGCTCTGGCGTCATCCGCGTCACTGCCACGCAGGACAATCAGATCCTGTACCGCCAGGACCTCCCTCTCGTCTTCAAGGACGAGGCCGCAATCGAATTGGACACAAGCATCGCGGACGCGAAGCTCAAGTTCAGCGTCGATTTGAAAAGCCATTATCTGCTGAAGAAGGCAACGGAGACGGAAGTCATCCTCAAGCATGGACAGGGCAAGGAGCTGCGCTGCATCGCAAAGGGTGCACCGCTGGCCATTGGCGAGTTCGATCTGGACAAAGTGACCATTGGCGACTGTTCGCTCGTGTTCCATTTCCGTGACGCGGACGGCAATGAACTGATGTCCATAATGAAGGACTACAAGCACATAGGCAAGCCGCAATGGCTCACAGTGAAAAAAGGCCTGGACGAAGGTGTCGTCTATCCCTACACGCCAATCGTGCGCGACGGTAATACACTCTCAGTCATTGGGCGAAAGCATCTCTTCGGGAAGGAACTTCTGCCAGAGCAAATAACCTCGCAGAGTATCCCCCTGTTCGCCTCAAAGCCTCGCCTTTCGGCTGTTGTCGATGGTCGGAAAGTGTTCTTCGACAACTTCACATTCGAGAGGACAAAGGACGCTGGCGACGAGACCGCCATGGCATTCAAGGTCTCTGCAGGCGGAGTTGCGCTCCATGGAACAGTCACGCTTGAATTCGACGGTTTCCTCTGGTACTCCGTCAATCTTGCGGAATCCGACATTGTGATCGACGAACTCACCCTTGAAATGGTTTTCCCCGAAACAGTCGCCGAATTCTACAACGCCCATTTCTTCTCGAGGGAAAACTACGTCGGAAAACTACATGACATTCTGGAGCTCAAGAGGATGCCTTCCGTATGGCTGGGCAATCTTGACGTCGGGCTCACATTCGTCACCGAATCTTTCGAGCACTGGCGGAATCAGGACGATAAGCGCGCATTCATCATGCGCCGCGACGGCGGCAAGGCACTCTGGCAGATACGCTTCATCGACAAGCCGACCGCACTCAAAGGCAAGGCTCTGAAATACGAGTTCGGCCTTGAGGCGAATCCCGTGAAACCGACGCCTCCAGAATTCCGCTCATGGCGCGTATATTTTTTCGACAACTACAACATCTCCCATCCATGGCAAATCGACCGCAAGATCAAGAAGTACCCTGGCAACGGCGGCTTCTTCACGCCAGAGCACACGTCGATGGAGGACTTCAGAAACGAAATCAAGCGGTTCCGCGACCATGGCGCCGAACTTTCTCTCTATCTCAACCCGTTCCTTCTCAGCACCGATGCCACTGAATTCAAGATCTTCCGAAAGGAATGGCACAACCCATACAACGTCTATCCAATCTGTCCCGCATCCAGTTTCACCGACTACATCGCATGGCAGATCGACGACCTTGTCCGCAACGGCGGACTCAGATGCGTCTATGTGGATAGCCTCGGCGCAATCAACTGCGCAAATCCGATGCACGGATGCGGATACATCGACGAAAACGGGAGGCAGATGCTGACATGGCCCGTGCGCGCCGTCCGCAACTACATGAAAAGACTCTATTCCATGCTGCATGCAAACGGTCGGAACCAGAGCCAGAACCACGTCTGGGCGCACATGTCCGCGCGGACTAGCGCGCCAATCAATGCGTTCGTCGATTTCCAGTGCTCTGGAGAGGAGCTTGAGACCAGCCTTATTGCCAACAGCAACTACTTGGAGCTCTATGGGTTGGATGAATTCCAAATCTACTACATGAGAAGTTCTGGCGTCGTTCCAATGCTTCTTCCGAATCTCGGCAGGACGGGACCGAAGGAGCACAGGACTGTCAAACGGTACAACGACCAGATTCTCGCCCTCGTCCTTCTCCATGACACGCTTCTGTGGAATCTCTATGTCGATATGGACTACGTCAACCGCCTCTACAAGCGGCTTGACGAGTTCGGACTAAAGGACACAGCCCTCAAATTCCACTCGTACCGCCTCCAGAAGATGGTGGCGTCGCCAGACGCGGACATCTTCATCAGCGTCTATGAACTGCCTGGAAAGCATGCGCTTGCGGTCGTCGTCAACAAGCAGAAGGACGACCGCAAAGTGCAAGTATCCATTGACAGGCAGGCGCTCGGCTTGCCCGCCAACGCCCCGCTGAAGGATTTTAGGACTGGGGAGCCAATTGCCGATGAACAACTGAACGCTCTGCCTGTCCAGGGATACAATTTCGCATTGATTCAGATCGGAGAGTGATACCGTAGTTGCGTCATTAATAGTTAGTTCTCTGCCGCCCCTTGTATGTGATGGTATGAAGTTCGCGCAACGGGCCTCCAATGATCTCCACGAACTCACGGAAGGTTATCTGGGAAAAACTGCTCCAAACGGGGAAACGGAGAAGGGTTTTGAGTACGATTCCACCATCGGACAGCGGATCTCGCGACATGGGCAGCCCTGTGAACTGGCAGATGTTTTCAATATACAATCCCAAAACAGAAATGACAGCCAATCACCTGCTTTTCATCCTTTTTGATTCAAAAGAATGACAAGTTCGTCCACATTGGTCGATGGATTGGCATCTTGAAGCCGATTCTTCCATGCCATGCGTTCCGCTGGCGGCAGGAGTCGCTGGGCATTTCGGATGGCTGTGTCAAGTCTCTCTCTCAGCAAATCGCAGATGCCTTCTGTTGTCTCCGTATAGCCTGTGATTTTTGCTGGCAAAAGCCTCTGTTTCAGTTCGGCGGGAGTGGTCGGGGTGTCACGATAGACGAAATGCAGGAGATACCAGAGTTCAAAGCACGGATTTGAGAAACACCAGCGTATTTTGGCTTTCTCCGATTTGCCCACGACCCGTAGCAGTTCCTCCCGCGAATTGTCGTCGCAGTCGAAGACAAGACAGTAGTGGTCGTATCCGGAGTACTTTGGAAGGCGCATGCGGCAAAGAGCCTCATTCAGCAGATGATCCGCATTGCCGCCTCCAAGACCAATGCACGTCACACGCAGGGTTGGCAGATTGAAGCCATCGAAATAGAGTTGTTCGGTTGTGCCCTCCGTGAAGATGCAGAAACTCTCCCGACGCTGCTGGACTGGCCGCTTCACCGACTGCTGCCATGGTTTCTTTTTTGACATTGGTCAGCCCTCCACATTCAGGTTCTTTATGTAGGGTATGCCGCCGAAGCATCCGTGGAGATAGTCCTTCGTGATACGCGCGAAATTGCCTCGGATGCCAGTGAAATCAGCCAACGAAGCCAGTTGCGACGAACTCTCGCCGTCCTTGCCGACGAACCACACCTGGTCATGGCGGAGCGTCGTCTCCGTGAGGATGGATGGCGAATGTGTTGTTGCGACCATCTGGGCGTTGGCGGGATTGTTGCCGTGGAACATCTCAATCAGTTGACTGACAAGCAGTGGATGCAGGCTTGCGTCCAGTTCGTCTATAAAGAGCACCTTGCCGTTCTTCAGCACATCCAGCAACGGTGCCGACAGTGCGAATACCTTCTGTGTTCCTGATGATTCGTGGTGGAACATGTCAAAATGATAGTTCTTGTCCCCGACGATGTGCGTCGTGCCGATTCTGGACAATCCATTCCTGCCGCCTGACGTTTCCGCTTCGCCAGCCTCGACCTTCTGGATGCCGAGGTCGGCCTTCGATATGAGCCTTGAAATCCTGTCGGCCAGTTCGCTGTTCTTCATTGCCGCGAATGTCGTGCCAAGATACTGCTGGTAAGTATGAGCGGACACAATCAGCAGCGTACGCTCAAACCAGTTCAGCACGGCTTCACAGGCACCGCCAGCGAATATTCTTGCGGCAGTTGGCAAAAACAATGCATTTTCTGGCAGGCTCAGTTTGGTGTTGTCCGAGAGCACGTTAGTCCATGCCTTCAGTTCGGCAAACTCGGGCGACGAATCCTTGAATACGTTGTTTTCACGGGCGAACATCAAAGTCATGCGCTGCTTCTGTGCATAAAGCCATTCGGACACGACTTCGTCATACGTGCATTCAAAGCCGTAGCGGTAGCGGCGTCCATCAGCAACCATCTCCAACTCAAAGAATACTGGAGCGTCAACCGTCTTTTCCGAAAGAGCAAATGGCTCAAGCATTGGAGCAATCCCCGCAGAGGCTGTGCCACTATGAAGAACGATTGACTGCATCACCGTCAATGCCTGTATCAGATTGCTCTTCCCGCTGGCGTTCGCACCATAGATGACAGCGGATTTCAAAAGCGACATTCTGGGCGGAAGTGCAGGACTGCTAAAACTGTTTTCAGGAAGTTCCTTCGTCTGGCCGTGCTTTTCCATCGAGAAGGACACCTTGTCCCTGAACGACCTGTAATTCCCGACTGTAAAGTTTATAAACATTGCTTTCTCTCGTGAAAATATCTAATTCTTGTTTTACATTGCCAATAATTTATTGTTAATTTTAAAATTTGCAAATTATATGCAAATTTTTATTTTAATATTGTCCCAAGGTCATTTTACCACCGTTGTTCAATTATAATCGCGTATATTTTGCTCCTATGAAAGATAGAAATCTGTTTAAAAAACAATCCGTACAAGCCCATTGACTTAATATAGCAGTGAAATGGGCAAAAAAAGGGAATTTTACACTTGGGTTTCCGACAGGCAAATCATGTATCAAACTTTAAACTAAATTACATAATCCATATTTTTATCCAAAATAAGTATTGTTTTTAGTATATGCATTGCCAAGTCCCCGAAGGGGACACACATCAGTAACCCCAGATTGAGCGAAGCGAAACCTGAGGTTACTGATGTCACGGCCTTTTCTAGGCCTGTCCCTTGATTTTTATATCATTTAAATAATTGGAAACTAAAGTATATAATTCCCAAACCAAGAGTCCGTCATTTGCCCTCGGCATAGTTCCTTCTGGCGACATCGACGGGACGGCAGACGACATCCTTCAGGAGTTTTTCCAGTTCCTCCGAACCGTGTTCGACGGCGTAGTCGATCTCTTCGGCGTAGGCAGGGACCACCTGAAAAATAAAGACGGCCCGTTTTTTCTGGAAGACGATTTTGAAGGCGTCGAAGGGATAATGTTCCGGCGCGTCGATGAAGACGCCGGAAAGCTGTGTGTTGTCCGCAAACTGTGCCAGGGGGATTGTGTGTCCCCAGCCGAGCCAGGAGGATTCGGTCCAGGGGAAACGTGCGAGGTACTTGAGCAGAGATACAGGCCAGTTGAGGCGTTCCTCTTCCATGGATTTTTCGTCGAACCGCCAGTCGGCGGGCAGGGAGATCATGAGTTCGATGTGGTCGGGGACCTGCCCCTGCGCTTCACGGGGGAGGTTCATTCGCCTGGCGCCCATGCCGCAGGTGATCAGACGGTAGCAAGGATATTTTTCCGTGGGTTCGATGATGTAGATGTCGATGTGCGTCCCGTCGGGGGAAACCAGTTCATGGAAGACCGATTGGCAGGGCCCGAAATGGTCGTCCAGATGTTTTTCGAAGAGGTCGATTTCTTCCGGAGAATACCTTTTCTGAGGATCACGCGACAGGAGTTTCTTCAGCCACACCATGGTACAGTTCCTTGCACTTCCATCATTATTCCAGTTCTAGTTTATAGATGGCGGGCTTGGCATAGTTCACCGTCTCGCCCTTCTCCAGTCTGCCGTTCAGCAACAGGACGCACTGGTTGGCGCTTTCAGGCACAGTGATGATGGCGCGCGCCAGTCGCCAGCCGTCGGCGTTCGCTGCACCGAACTCTTCCTTCATGTTGTATTCACTGGCACTCCATTTGTTGTTCCTCTGCCAGCAGATGGTCATGGAGGGGTCCTTTCCTCTTGCCATCGCCTCGACAGCGTATGTGCCGCCTGACTCGACGTTCGTCTGGACAATCGCGCAGCCATTCTTAATGCCCTCCAGACGGACGGAGTTCGCATTGCCGCATTTCAGTTGAGTGTCAATGCTGAATCTGCCCGTAGGCTTCTCCTCCCAACTCGACCAGCCCTTCGGCAGGCCTTTGCTGTCCCAATCAGACGGCTTGTCCGCCATCTCATTGGCGTCGTTAGCCTGTGCGGACAGGCAGTCCGCGTTCTGAAGAAGATTCACGAGTTTGTTCGCAGCCGAAAGTTCCTCAAAAAGCATGACGGCTCCCGCCTTTGGATCGCGGACTAGCTGCATGGTCCTCCAGACGCCAGGCAGCGCGTCGTTCCACGTCTCGGTGTCGCTCATCTGGCCCGCGAACACTGCCTTCTTCACGTCGAAATCCGCAGGATAATCCCATTTCACCCAGTTGAATTTCTCGCCATAGACCCAGCAGTATTCGTCGCAAGCGAACATCGCCTGCTTGAAATTGCCATGAAGGCGCTTCAGGCGCGAGCCTTTGTATGGCGGGAAATAGTAACTGTGTTCCTTCTTGTTGACGTACATGTCGAGATAAAGCCCGAATCCCGCCTGAACCTGCGAGTAGTACTTAGCACGATTCTCGGGCACCACGACATCCGCGAACTGACGAGTCATGACCAGTGCATTCCTCACGAAGTCATAACTCTCGAAGTCATAGCGATATGCGCTTTCACAACCATCGACCAGCCTCATTTCAGGCGGAATTTCATCAAGAAGGCCATTGACGAAAGGCAACCAGAGGTTTCCGCTTTTCTCAAGCGTCTGCGCGACGTCAACTCCAGGCTCCGCCAATTTCGGATTCACGCTTATCAGCCAGAAGAAGATTATGCTTGCATCGGGAAACTCTGCTGCGATTGCCTTCATGACCTGCCCGCCACGGCGACGCGCCTGCGCCGCGACTTCCTTGTATGTCCCATTGTCGATTTCAGGAAGGTATGTATATTGCCTGCTTTGGTAGTAGTCCTCGGGATCAATCATGATGCCGCATGCGCCTGTAGTCTTCGCCAGCCATGCAACGATGCCCATGTTGTTCGCGGTGTCCGTCCACCGCTGGTCGTCGTTCCAGCTGACACGCCTGGTGGGGGCTTGGAATGCCATGATGAAATTATGCTTCAGGCGTCCGCCGTTGATTGTTTTCAATGTGGGGACAAGATACTCCACCCATGATTTATCCCATGGAGGCGTCGTCATTGCCTGACTAAAACTATACTCCTTGCCCGACGAGTCCTTCGCGTTGCAATTGATGCTGATGCCGTCCAACGGCAGTGCTTCCAACTTGTCGATGTTCTTTGCAAGGACCTCAGGTGGCAGCCGCCACAAGTCCCAACTGTGCCCGATGAACTTTTTCGTCCCCGCTTGTACGGACACCGACAACGCCAACACCATCAAAACAAACAATTGTCTCTTCATTGTTTACCTCAAACTTTTTTGAATTGGAAATATCTTGCTTCATCAGGTTCCAGATGCAGACGGATGAGAGTCTTTTCCTCCGTCTGTTCCACAAGGCAATATCGGGCGTCCGATTCAAGTCGGCAGGCACGGAAATCTCCTTTCAGCGTCAAAAGCGGAGTGATAGCTTTTTTCGGCAGTGGATGAGCGTCTTCCATGGCAATGACCACCAGATCTCCTGAAGCATCGCGGAAGGCATCAATTCGACCTTTACTTATAGTGACTTCCGCAACGTCGGTCTCTATGCGACGAAATACCTCATCAATGGCTTTTGCCAGAACTCTACTGGAGGCCGCCACCGCCGTGAGCTTGCTGCGCAGAAACGCCGTGGGCGCAAAGGTGAAGAATACGGCAAAGGCACCGCTATTTCCCTTTTTCAGTGTGAGGAGCGGGATATTTTCCCTGTCCCTGAGCAGGACTTCCACCCCTTCCTCTGGTTCCCACAAAACAGGATTGTTTCTGGCGTTCGTCGTCTCGTTCCCAATCTCGTGGACTGGGTGCGGCGCACGTTTCTTCACGCCGAAAAGGTCCTCCAGACCGTCAGCAAGTTCCGCACAGAAAATATTGACTCCCGCATCGAAAAGCTTCCTTATGGCACCTTTCTCCTCTTCACTGAAGCAGTCCATGGGCGGAAGAACAAGGGTGCTGACATCTTCGGGTTTCAATTGGCAGATTTCTTCTGGACGGACAGTGAATCCATTGGGCAGACCGCAGAGACGGCTGGACATGGCAACAAAGGCAGGGAAATCTTCTGCCGTGTTGTAGAAATCCAGATAATCTCCCGTTAAAGGAAAACTCTTGATCTCAGCAACAGGTCTGTGTTTCAGAATGCATTCGGAACCGCCTACAATCGCCATGGAGCGAAGCACTTTCATAGGTTTCCATTTGCGGATCTCCTTCCACGTGTCAATCAGAATGTTGAAATCCTTTTCGGTGGGATTGCGCAATTGGAATCCGTCATCTTTCCAGAAATGAAATTCCCCGTCACGGAACCAGCAGGCTCTGCATTTGAAGTCATAGAATTTCTTCGCATAGACCTCGCTGTCCATGGCCCCGTCAGGAAGATGATTGGCGAGAGTTGACCAATCTATCGGAATCCCGACGATCCCGTAGATTTCCGGCCACAAATTCATGTCAGGCACATCTAGTTTCAGACTGGAGATCATGAAACTTGCGCAGATGGTGGGATAACTGCACAGATAAGGATAGTCTTCCGCCAGCGAAAACGCCGAATACTCAGGGTGCTTGGGATTGCGCAGATCGTTCCCGTAACGCAGTGCGGTGAACGTCGTGCCAGTATGGGTCGTATAAAAGGGCGCAAAGGAATAATTGCAGTAACTTTTCGGATCCACCCCTGCAGCCGTCCATTTTCGGATGATCTCCTCTCTTTCGTCATGATCCGCCTTGGCGGAATAGGCAGGCCACTCGCTCCCGTACTTTGCGAGCAGTTTTTCCAGATAATCTAAGGAAAGAGCTTTTCCAATGTTAAGGGCTTCTTCCGCCAGAACGTCATCCCCTTTGCTTTTCAGGAATTCTGCCAAGAACTTCCGATGCTTTTCCCCGTAGAATTCCAATTGATTGACAGGGGCGTAGTCCCGCAGGACCTGACTGGCAATGTA
>JAEEGL011203631.1_pt1 | contig 10134 bp, 7 predicted proteins | sample 9134231 | NCBI WGS metagenome assembly JAEEGL01 (sample SAMN16246548, study PRJNA631951) | gut metagenome | biome: gut microbiome; feature: rumen; material: fiber-attached | host: Bos | place: Iran: Karaj | collected 2018-10
AAATCCTCTCAAATACCTCAAGTAAAACAAGGCCCGTCCGAACGGACGGGCTTTTGATAATGAAAGGAAATCGATATGGAAAAGTTATTGAAACGCGTCGCCGTTTTGCTTCTGGCGCTCTTACTGCTTGCCGCCACGGCGTGCGACGCCATCGGGAACGAGAGCGTCCTCCCCTCCTCCGACGCGCCGTCCGGCGCGTCCTCCGACGTCAATTCGGGGAACGGGTCGAGCGTCGATCCGCCCGAGCCGACCGACGCCGAAAAGCTGGGGCTTAAAAAGACGGTCTTCACCGCCGCGCCCGAATTCCTGAATTTCGACGTTTCGGAATATAAACAGACCGACGTAAACGGCGTCTATACCCTCTACGCGTCCGACCGCGAGTCGGCGTCGGGATATCCGATAGTCCGCGGCGACTATATGCTTGCCATAGAGTATCTTGACGACGGCGCCATGACCGTGACGGTCGTAAGGCTCTCCGACGCCTTCGTCCTCGCCGCCTACTACTACGACGGCTACCGCGCCGTCGCCTTCGCGGGAGACGACGCCTTCTCCGTCCTCGACCCCTCGCGTCTCATGGTCGAAATAAACGGCATTTCGGGCGGCGAGCCCGTGGTCTACGGCCCCTATCTCGAGGGCGCGTCCGGCATAACCTTCATGGCGGGCGACGGCAAATACCTCGCTCACATAATGGAAAACAGCGACGAAATAACCGTAAGAGAGCTTGAAACGGAGGTGTCGGTGACGACCAAGCTGCCCGGCTCGTCTCTCGCCTTCCTCGGCGTAAACGGCAACGTCGCCGAAATCGAGGTCTTCGACAGCGGCAAAGAGGGCGTTATTTTCTTCGACGTGACGAAAAACGTCTACGTCGAAGACACGACGGCCCGCGATTATATCCCCTCGGGAACGGGCTTCCACATAAAGAAGGCCCCTTACGACAGTTATCATATCCGTCCCAACGAGGACGGCGGCTTATCGAGTTACATTATCTACGGCTACGGCGGAAGCGAGGACGAGGCGGTCCTCTCGACTCTGGGGAGCCTTTATCTCACCTCCGTCGTCTTCGGCGACGCCACCCTTTCGCTTTACGATTTTTACGATAAGACCCGCGTCGATATGCCGCTCGATTTTCTCATCGACCGCGATATGTATATCTGCGGAGCGGCCATAGCCGAAAACGGCACGGTTATAATGGCCGCCGCCACCTACGGCGTGGCGCCGACGTTCTACGCCTTCGACCTCGCCGCCTTCAAAAAGACCGCTTTCACCTACCAATACGCCGACTATAACGACCTCGGCGAAGCGACCGCAAAAACAGCCGATAATATAGCTGAAAAAACCGGTATAGACCTATACTACGGCCCCGACGGCAACGATTTCAACAACGAGCACTATACCGCCCACGCCGAGAAGGGCGACGAAACCGTCTTCGACTCGGTGAGAGCTCTTTCCAACGTGCTCGATCTCTACCCCGACGGCTTCCTGAAAGAGCTCAAGGCGCCGGGCATAAATAAGGTCAGCATGTATCTTTGCACCTCGCTCTTCAACACCTCGTCCAAAATACTCGGAAACGTCTCGGCGATAACCTACCGGGAGGACGACGAGATAGTCATCGTCTACAACACCGACCGCTTCGCGACCGATATCCTCAATATGGTCCCGCACGAGATAATGCACGCCGCCGAGGAGCGTATCAAGTATGCGGAAGAGACAACGGGCATCCCCTATCTTGCCAACTGGCTCGATTTCGTGCCCAATTCCAAGGGATTTTACAATACCTATCTCGATAAAAACGGCAAGCAGATCTCCGACACCAAATACACCCTCGCGGGCGAAAGCGATTTGTCGAGGGTCTGGTTCATCGACGCCTACTCGCGCACCCTTCCCTGCGAGGACCGCGCCAGGATAATGGAGCATCTTTTCATGGCCGATTTCCTCCTCGACTACTGCTTCGAGGCGCCGCACCTCAACATGAAGGCGCGGTATCTCTGCGAGATACTCCGCGACTGCTTCCCCTCGCTCGAAAACGCGAAAGACGTCCGCTGGGAGAGATTTTTGGGATATACAGAGGGCGAATTCGACAATATTCTCCAGCCCAAAACCGCGTAAAACAGATACGAAAAATACAAGCGTCCTTTGACGCTTGTATTTTTTTGGACTTGACGCGGCATCAAAGCCGAAAATCTGCATTATTTGCAATAATTTTTGCAATATCTGCAATTTACTTTTCATTGAAACTGTTTTATAATATAGGTAATATATTATCTCGGAGGTTTTTATATGATCCGTATCAGCGCCTTTGCCGACGAGGCTTCGCCCACTCTGGACGGCCAGATCGCCGCCCTTAAAAGAAACGGACTTTCCCTTATTGAGTTTCGCGGTCTCGAGGGCGAGATAACCTCGACCATGTCGCTCGACAAGGTCAAAAACGCTTATGCAAAGCTTAAGGAAAACGGCATTTCGGTCTGGTCGATCGGCTCGGGTCTCGGCAAGGCCGACATAACCGTCGACTGGGACGAATATGAAAAAACGGTGCGCCACGTCTGCGAAATAGCGAATATCATGGAGACCGACCGTATAAGGATGTTCAGCTTCTGGAAGGCCTACGACGAGAGCGAAAAGGTCTTCGACTATCTGAACCGCATGGTGAAAATCGGCGCCGAATACGGCGTTTACATGTGCCACGAAAACGAGGGATTTATCTACGGCGACAACTCGGTCAGAGTTTTGGAGCTTAAAGAAAATGTGCCGGGGCTTCGCTTCATCTACGACCCCGCCAACTTCGCCCACACGGGCGAGCCCGCCGACGTGACGCTCGACGCCCTCGTCCCCTTCACCGACTATTTCCACATAAAAGACATACTGAAAAGCGCCGGCATGATAGTCCCCGCCGGCGAAGGCGACGGCAAGCTCGACAAGATGATAGACATGATAGACCGCGACACCGTCTTCACCGTCGAGCCGCATCTTCGCGTATTCCAGGGTCTTTCGCTTTTCGATAAGGGAGACCTCAGGAACAAATACGTCTACGACACCAACGACGACTCTTTCGACGCGGCCGTCGGCGGCATAAAAGCGTTACTCAAGAAACAAGGCTACCGCGAACAGGGCGGCGGCTATATAAAATAAAAAGGAGTTTATAAAATGGATAAGGTTCGTTTCGGCATAATAGGCTGCAACAATTCTGACGAGGAAACCGGCAGCTTCGACGCGGAAAAGGTGCGCTTCGGCCTCATAGGCTGCGGCAGCATGGGCGGTTTTTATATTTCGAACAGCAGTAACGGAAATTTCAAGGACAGCGTCCTCACCGCCGCCTGCGATATCAACCCCGAAAGATTGAAGCAGTTTGAAAACACCGATGTAAAGGTCTTCGAGAAATATGAAGATCTGCTCGACAGCGGTCTTTGCGACGCCGTCGTCGTTGCGACGCCTCACTATCTCCACCCCGTTATAGTCAAGGCGGCGCTCGAAAGGAACATCCACGTTCTTTCCGAAAAGCCCGCGGGCGTCTACACCAAGCAGGTCAGAGAGGCCATAGAAGCCGCAAAAAAGAGCAAGGCGCTCTATTCGATCCAGTTCAATCAGCGCACCCACCATATTTACAGAAAAATGAAGGAAATGATAGCCGCAGGCGAGATAGGCGAGCTTCAGCGCGTCACCTGGGTCATCACCAACTGGTTCCGCACTCAGAACTACTACAACAGCGGCAACTGGCGCGCGACCTGGAAGGGCGAAGGCGGCGGCGTTCTCATAAATCAGTCGCCCCATCAGATAGACCTCTTCTGGTGGATCTTAGGCCAGATGCCCACCGAGGTATCGGCAAAGTGCAGCTACGGCCGCTGGCACGATATCGAGGTCGAGGACGACGTCACGGCGACCTTCCGCTTCAAAAACGGCGCGACGGGCGTTTTCATAACCTCCACGGGCGAATATCCCGGCGCCAACCGTCTTCAGATATCTGGCACCAAGGGCACCCTTTACTGGGACGGCAACGACTACAACACCCTCGTTTTCTACAAGCTCGCGCGTGACAGTCATGAATATTCGATGGATCTTGACTGCCATGGCGCGGCGCCCGAAATAGAGAAAATCGTCGTCGATACCGACGGTCTTTCGACTCAGCACATCGGCAATTTCAACAATTTCATCGCCGCCATACTCGGCAAAGAGCCGCTCTTCGTCGACGGCAAGACGGGTATAAACGGCGTCGAACTTATGAACGGCATGGAGCTTTCGGGCTGGAACGACGGCGAGACCATCCGCTTCCCGATAGACGAAGACCGTTATCTCAAAGAGCTTAACGAGCATATAAAGCACGGCAAGCAGAAGGTGCAGAGAAAAGAGACCACCTTCGATTCGGCAAGCCATTTCAATACGAAATAAGCCGTTTTCAGACAAAAAATACCCGCTGCCTCTGCGGCGGCGGGTATTTCAAAGCGATATGAGTTATCTGCCGTTCGTTTTGTTCCACCAGTCGTTGACTTCGGCGGTGATTTCTCTGCCTCCGCCGTCAAACCAGATTTCGACAGCGGTGTCCCAATAATCGACCGTCTCCCGGCCTTTGATTATCGCGGTGGCGGCTGATACAAGCCCCGCTTCAGCTTCGGCGTTGTATTTATCCATGGCGTTGGTTGGGACCGAGAAGAACTTTGTCCTTACGAAGTCGGCGGTCTCTATAAGCTCGTAATACTGATCAAGAACGCCTCCTTCTTCATACTGTTTACGCTGCCAGTAGTTCTTATAAGAGGGGTTTTCAAGCGCGGCGAGGTATTCGTTATAGGCTTGGAGCTGACGCTTCGAGAAATGAGAGACGTTGCCCGTGCGATAGTCTTCAAGGCGGCCTTTGGCCGAGCTTATGTTTGTGAAGAAATTAGTCTTGACCGGATAGAACTGCGACGGCGCGTAGCCCTTGGTGGCTTCGCCCTTTTCGTCCTCAAAATAGGGGTTGGTGAAATAATCGACGTAGTCTATATCGGTGTATATATCAAAGTAGTAGTTGTAAAGTTTTACGGCCGCTTCGGGATATTTACAACCCGAGCCTACGCCGTAGAACATATAGGCGTTGTTTTCGGCCGCTATGCCGACGGTGCCGCCGTCGACCGAGAACAGCGGAATCGTGACAAGCTCCGCGTCGGGGTTTTTCTTCATCGTGTTGGTAATAAAGCCCATGCTTTTTCCGCCCGAGAAGACGCCCGCCTTGCCGTTCCAGAATTCGGCGCTGTAATAGTGAAGGCCGCCTACGACGTCTATGTCGTTCTCTTCGCCGTTATTTATGAGTCCTTCGGCATACCAGTTGCGGAAGGTTTGTAAAGCCGCTTTCATCGTGACGAGATCGGTGGCGCCGAGATAGAGTTCGCCTTTATCGTTTTCGAGCCACTCAAAGGGGTAAGCGCGGAACATATCCCAGACGCCGCAATGATTGCCGCCGGTATACATGAAATCGGAGCCTATGACGAGGCCGTAGCAGCCGTCGCCTCTGTTCTTGAAGGCGCGCATTACTTCGGTGAGCTCGTCAAGAGTGGTCGGCACCGTAAGAGCCGCGTCCTCGAGCCAATCCTCGCGGAAATAGAGGAATCCGTAGGTGTTGCCCAACGAGTCCGTAAGCCACGGAATGGTTTTTATCTTGCCGTCGAAGGTGCCGGGGTAGAAGACGTCTTCTCCGCCTCTTTCAAAGTGCGCGAGCGCCACGTCGGAAAAGACGACGTCGGCGGTGCCGTCATAATAGGGGGTTAGATCGGCAAGTAAGCCGTTTTTCTCGCACTCTTTAAGGTTCGGGATCCCGAAAATGGCGTCGCCGAGGCAGGCGATGTCGGCAAGCTTGCCCGCCGCGATACCCGCCGCGAGTTTATCAAAGTAGATGCCGATATCCTCAACGTCAACGTCGCGCGTAAAACTGATTCCGAGTTCTTTTTTGATGAGGTCATACATAGGGTTGTCGACTATAGTCCAGCCCATAGCCTCAAGGGTCGGAGTGTATTGGACGTATGACAGGTTGGAAAGCGTCAGCGTTATGTTTGGGTAGTAACCTTCCTTGCGGGTAGGCATTATATCGGATTCGGTGGGTCCGCATGAAACGAGGGTGACGGTCACGCCGAAGACGAGAAGCGCCGCAAGTAAAACCGACAATGCTTTTTTCATACGCTTCAATCCTTTCGTTATCGTTTATGTTTTAATTATATAATCTTTTCCAACGGGTGTAAATTGCAGATTCTGCAATAATTATTGCAAATTCTGCAAATAATTGACGAAATAGTTTGTAAATTTTATATAATGAATTATAATTAAGACGGGAGGGGTTGGAATGCATTACAGTATAAAACAGAACCTATACGCTTACAAGACCGATTATCCCGAAGTCAACTCTTTTCGTCAGCACATGCACAACGAATACGAGATACTGTATTTCATACAGGGCGACGTCGACTATTCGATAGAGGGGGTCCTGTATCATCTGCGCCCGAGGGATCTTCTCATTATCCGGCCTCGCACCTTTCACTGCACCTTACCCGTCAGCTCGGCTAAATACGAGCGGTTTCTCATAAACTTCACCGACGACGACTTAAAGCCTCCGATAAGGGATTATCTCAAAAACGCCGTCAGCGTCGTAAACTTGCCCGAAAACAGCGTTATCGACACTCTCTTCCATAACTTTATAACCGCGGAAAACCGCTTCAGCAAGGAAGAACTCGAGATATACCTCACGTCGCTCGTCGACAACATAGTTTTATTTTTGAAATTTGCGCAGTTGGAAATGAAGGAAAGCCTTCCTGAAAAGAAGAAAAACGTTTTCGCCGACGTTCTTCGCTATATAGATGAAAATCCGACGGAAAACATCACCGTTCCCAAGCTTGCCGAACTGTTTTTCGTAAGCGACTCGTGGATAATGCACTCCTTCCGTAAAAGACTCGGCGTCGGCTTCTCGCAATACGTCAGCAGAAAGCGTATTCTTTACACGCAGACGCTTGTAAAAAAAGGCGAAAACCCCGCGACGGTGGCCGAAAAATGCAATTTCGAGAGTTATTCCACCTTTTACCGACAGTATAAAAACGTCCTCGGCCATTCCCCGAGCGCAGACGTCCCGAAAGACTGAAAACAAAAAAATACCCGCCTCTGCGGCGGCGGGTATTTCAAAGCGATATGAGTTATCTTCCGTTTATGCCGTTCCACCAGGCGTTGACTTCCTCGGTTATCTCCTTGCCGCCCATATCGAACCAGTTTTGCACGGCGGTGTCCCAGTAATCGACCGTCTCGTGGCCCTTTATAATCTCAACGGCCGCGACGACGAGGTTGGGGGTATTATTCTTGTAATACTTGTCCATCGCGGGAGTGTTTAGGGCGTTGAATTTGGTCCTTACGAACTCGGCGGTTTCGATAAGGTCGTAATACTGATCGAGCACGCCGCCCTCTTTATACTGTTCAACGAGCCAATAGGTTTTGTAAGAGGGGTCTTCCTTGGCGTCGACATATTTCTGATAGGCCTCGAGCTGAGACTTCGTGAAGTGAGTGACGTTGCCCGTGCGGTAGTCCTCTATTTCGGCCTTGGCCGCTTCGACGTCGGTAAAGAAAGAAGTTCTTACGGGATAGAATTGCATCGGAGCCCAGCCCTCGGTGTATTCGCCCTTTTCGTCCTGATAGACGGGCGCGGCGAAATAGGAGGCGTAGTCCTCGTCGTCGTGGATATCGAAATAGAAGTTATAGAGTTTTACCGCCGCCTCGGGATAAGCGCAGTTTGCGCTAACCGAATAGAAATAATGGGCGTTGTTGTCGGCCGCAATGCCGACGGTGCCGCCGTCGACGGCGAAAATGGGAGTTGTAACAATTTCGGCGTCGGGGTTTTTCTTGATGGTGTTCTGTATAAAGCCCATCGAGGTATTACCCGAGAAGACGCCCGCCTTGCCGTTCCAGAATTCGCCGCTGTAGTAGTGTAGGCCGCCTATAACGTCGATGTCGTTTTCCTCACTGCTGTTTATGAGCCCTTCGGCATACCAGTTCTGAAAAGTCTGCAAAGCCGCTTTCATCGGAGCGAGGTCTGTGGCGCCGAAATATAGCTCGCCCTTGTCGTTTTCAAGCCACTCGAACGGGTAGGCTCTGAACATATCCCACACGCCGCAGTGGTTGCTTCCGTTTTCCATAAAGCCCGAGCCTATGACGAGCCCGTAGCGGCCATCGCCGCTGTTTTTGAAGGCGCGCATGACCTCCGTCAGCTCGTCAAGAGTGGCGGGAACCGAAAGACCCGCCTCGTCGAGCCAGTCCTTACGATAATACAAAAATCCATAGGTCGAGCTTGCCGAGTCGCTCACCCAGACGATAGTTTTAATCTTTCCGTTGAAGGTGCCGGGGTAGAATATATCTTCGCCCGCCTTCGCGAAATGCTCCTTGACTTCGTCCGAAAACTGCACCGCGTCGGTGCCGTCGTAGTAGGCGGTGAGATCGGCAAGAAGGCCGTTTTTCTCACATTCCTTGAGGTTCGGGAAGGCGTACGGGGCGTCGCCGTGACAGGCAATGTCGGCGAGTTTGCCCGCCGCTATTCCCGCCGCGAGTTTATCGAGGTAAAGGCCTATGTCCTCAACGTCGACGTCAAGTCTAAATTTGATACCGAGTTCCTTTTTGATAAGGTCGTAGGCGGGGTTTTCGTTCATGGTCCAGCCCATCGCCTGAAAGGTCGGGACGTATTGAGCGTAGGTGAGGTTAGACAGCGTCAGCGTTATCGCGGGATAATACCCTTCGGCTCTCAATGTGCTTTCTTCCTCTTTGCCGCCTCCGCCTTCGCCGCATCCCGCAAAGACGGCGAGGACGCCCGCGAGCATCAGGACGGCGAAAAATACCGATAAAATCTTTTTCAATTATTTCGCTCCTTTCTTTTGTTCGGTTTTCCTTTCACAGAATTATTATAGTTTAACGGCGGATTTTAGTAAATTACCGTCATTGCAGAAATTATTGCAAATCGTGCATGGAAGTTTGCAGATAATGCAAAACTATTGCAAATCGTGCAAAAACGCTTAAAAACCGATCGTAAAATCGCAATATAATGATCCGGGAGGGATCGCGGTGCAATATCAGATAAAACAAAATCTTTTCTCCTACGGGAGCAACTATCCCGTGGCGAAGCAATTTTACAGACACATGCACAACGAGTATGAAATACTTTATTTCATACAGGGCGACGTCGACTATTCGATAGAGGGCGTCATGTATCACCTGCGCCCGAGGGACCTTCTCATCATCCGTCCGCGCGCCTTCCACTACTGCTACCCCCTGACCTCCGCCAAATACGAGAGATTCGTATTAAACTTTACCGACGACGACTTGAAACCCCCGATAAGAGAGTTTTTGAAAAACGCAGTCAGCGTCTTCAACGTTCCCGAAAACAGCATAGTCGACAACCTTTTTCAGCATTTTATAGCCGCCGAAAAAAGTTTTTCGAAAGAGGAACTCGAGATATATCTAACCTCCCTCGTCGACAACATCGTCCTTTTCTTAAAGCACACGCCCGTGACGGAGGAAAAGAGCATCCCCGGCAAGAAAAACTCCTCCTTCGCGACGATACTTCGCTATATAGACGAAAATCCGACGGAGGATATAACTGCCGCGAGACTTTCGGAGATCTTTTTCGTAAGCAAATCGTGGATAATGCACTCCTTCCGCGAAAGGCTCGGCGTCGGCTTCTCGCAATACGTCAACCGCAAGCGTATCCTCTTCGCGCAGACCATGCTGAAAAAAGGCGAAAGTCCATCGGCCGTTGCCGAAAAGTGCAGCTTCGAGAGCTATTCGACCTTCTACCGCCACTATAAGAACGTCCTGGGCCACTCGCCCAAGGCCGACGTCCCGAAAGACTGAAAGCGAGGAAAAACCGTTATGGCAATGAAAATGACTTTCCGCTGGTACGGCGAAGGAAACGACCGAATAAAGCTCTCCGATATTAAGCAAATCCCCGGCGTCGACGGCATCGTCTGGGCGCTCCACCGCAAAATGCCGGGCGAGGTGTGGGAGAAAAGCGAGATAGCCGCGGTCAAAAAGAGCCTCGACGAATACGGTTTCAACAACGACGTCGTCGAGTCGGTAAACGTCCACGACGATATCAAGATAGGATTGCCGTCACGCGATAAATATATCGAAAACTACATAACGACGATTAAA
>JAEEGL013545074.1_pt1 | contig 10134 bp, 8 predicted proteins | sample 9134231 | NCBI WGS metagenome assembly JAEEGL01 (sample SAMN16246548, study PRJNA631951) | gut metagenome | biome: gut microbiome; feature: rumen; material: fiber-attached | host: Bos | place: Iran: Karaj | collected 2018-10
GGACTATGACTATGTCATCACCTCCGTCAAGGGCGTCGTCCGGGGCGTGTACCAGGTGGTGGGCTGGTACCCCGTGGCCGGACGGGTGAACCGCATCGGCTTCCTGGGCCACAGGGCCGAGCCCAAGATCTGGGATGGCTACGTGGGCAAACGCATCCCGGACGTCTACCGCCGCAAGGGCGCAATGAATCCCGCCCTCTATTCCCAGAACCGCACCTGAAATACATCCGATCCGCCGGCTTCCCGGGCCTCTGCCCGGGAAGCCGGCTGTTGCTTTCCCGGCAAAATTCGGGTATGATGGGCCTATTCCAAGCCATTAAGGAAGGTGCAGCATGAAAACCGACATTCTCATTATCGGGGCAGGCCCCGCGGGCATATTCACCGCCATCGAGCTGCGGCGGCTGGGCTGCCGCAAAAGGATCACCATCGCGGAAAAGGGCAAGGCGGTGGAGGACCGGCACTGTCCCAAGGACCGGACGAAGAAGTGCGTGAACTGCAAGCCCTTCTGCAGCATCACCACCGGCTTTTCCGGCGCCGGCGCTTTCTCCGACGGCAAGCTCTCCCTGAGCTGCGAGGTGGGGGGCGAATTCCCCGCCCTGGTGGGGGCGGAGGCCGCCCAGGCCGTTATCGATTATACCGACACCATCTATCTGGACTTCGGCGCGGACACCCGCGTGGAGGGACAGACGGAAACGGAGGAGGTGAAGGACATCCGCCGCCGGGCCATCTCCGCAGGACTGAAGCTGGTGCTCTGCCCCATCCGCCACCTGGGCACGGAGAAGGCGCAGGAACTGTATCTGAACATCGAGAACCACCTCCGGGAGCAGGACGTGGAGCTGCTGATGGAGACGGAATGCCTGAACCTCATCATCGAAAACGGCGTCTGCCTGGGGGCCGAACTCCGGCACGAGGGCCGGGAGGAGACCATCCTGGCGGATAAGGTCATCGTGGCCACGGGCCGCCGGGGCGCGGAATGGCTGGAGGACGTGTGCGAAAAGCACGGCATTGCCCATCAGCCCGGCACCGTGGACATCGGCGTGCGGGTGGAGGTGCGCAGCGAGATCATGGAGACCATCAACCGGGTGCTCTATGAATCCAAGCTCATCGGCTACCCCAAGCCCTTCAAAAACAAGGTGCGCACCTTCTGCCAGAACCCCGGCGGATACGTGAGCCAGGAGAATTACGACGGGGGCCTGGCCGTGGTCAACGGCCATTCCTACAAGGACCGGAAATCCCCCAATACCAACGTGGCGATCCTCTGCTCCCATAATTTCAGCGTGCCCTTCAATCAGCCCATCGAGTACGCCCGGAAGGTGGGCGAGCTCACCAACATGCTGGCGGACGGGCGGCTGCTGGTGCAGCGCTTCGGGGATATTCTGGACGGCAAGCGCACCTGGGAAAAGGAGCTGAGCCGTTCAAACGTGGTCCCCACCATCCCGGACGCCGTAGCGGGGGACATCACCTCCGCCATGCCCTATCGGGCCATGACCAGCATTCTGAGCTTCATGCAGGCCATGGACCAGGTGGTGCCCGGCTTCGCCGCATTTGAGACCCTGCTGTACGCCCCGGAGCTGAAATTCTATTCAAACCGCGTGGAAATGGACCGGGACCTGAACACCAGCATCCGCAATCTCCACTGCCTTGGGGATTCCAGCGGCTGGACCCGGGGCCTCATGATGGCCTCCGCCATGGGGGTCTGGATGGGAAGGAGGCTCATGGAATGCTGACCACCGTGACCCGGGTGGAATCCCGGTACCCGGACTGCGACCGCATGGGCATCGTCCACCACGCCGTGTATCCCGTCTGGATGGAAGCCGCCAGGATGGACTGGCTGACCCGGATGGGACTCCCCTTCCCGCTGAGCCAGGAGCTCGGCCTGGATCCCGCCATGGTGGAGCTGAATATCCGCTATCTCGCCCCCGCGACCTACCCCCAGACGATCCTCATCGAGACCCGCCCCGGGCTCGCTGCCCCCAAAAAGCTGGAGCTGCTGTACACCCTGCGGGACGAGGACGGCAGGACCCTCAGCGAGGGCAGGACCTTTCACATCTGGACCGGCGCGGATCACCGGAGCTGCGATGTGGAGAAGCGCTTTCCGGAGATCTATGCCCGGATCCTGAAGGCCGTGGAGGAGGACGGGTAACCGCCGCCGCGTTTTCCCGCTTTCTTAACATTTATGAATATTCTTTTACAAATTACAACAAATGGAGCTTGAAAGTCCTGGAATAATAGAGTATTCTATATTGTGGCATTTGATTCGGCAAAAAATTCAGGAAGGAAAAAGGAGGGCACTGTATTGGGACACCTCAGTGAAACGGCTGTCCGGAGGATCGAGGAGATCTGCGACAGCTACAGCACGGAAAACACGCCTCTGATCATGATACTCAGTGATATCCAGAACGAGTTCGGCTGCATCCCCATAGACGTTCAGGAGATCGTCTCCGCCAAGACCGGCATTTCCGTTGCCGAGATCTTCGGCGTGGTGACGTTTTACTCTTTCTTCTCTCTGGAGCCCCACGGGAAGTACGTCATCGGCTGCTGCCTGGGCACCGCCTGCTACGTCAAGGGCTCCCAGAGGATCATCGATCAGTTCTGCGACCTGCTGGGCATCCAGCCCGGCCAGACCACCGAGGACGGACTCTTCTCCATCGACGCCCTGCGCTGCATCGGCGCCTGCGCCGCCGCTCCCGCGGTGACGATCAACGGCAAGATCTATGCAAGAGTCAAGCCCTCCGACGTATCCATGATCATTGCGGAATACAGGGACAAGGAGGTCGGCGCCCATGTATAAAACCTGTGAAGAGCTTCGCAGCGCCATTACGAAATTCACCGCGGAGCTGGGCGAAAAGTTCAACGGCGGCGACGGAAAGACCTATCTGATGCTCTGCGGCGGCACCGGCTGCATCGCGGGCGGTACGCCGGAGATCCGCCAGGCCCTGACGGACTCCATCGCCGCCCACAAAATGGAGGATAAGATCGCCATTCGCACCGTGGGCTGCTTCGGTCTCTGCTCCGAGGGTCCCTTCGTGCGCGTATTCCCGGACGACGTGCTGTACCGTCTGGTGAAGCCCGAGGACGCGGACGCCATCATCATGGGCATCCGGGACGGCGAGATCGTGGACCGCCTCATCTATGAAGATCCCCGCACCGGGACCAAGTACCCGAAGAAGGACGATATCCCCTTCTACCGCAAGCAAAAGCGCATCGCGCTGCACGGCTGCGGCGTGATCGACCCCAATAAGATCGAAGAAGCCCTGGGCTGCGGCGGATACCAGGGTCTGATGAAGGCCCTGACCATGTCCCAGCAGGAGGTCATCGACCTGATCAAGGCCTCCGGTCTCCGGGGCAGAGGCGGCGGCGGCTTCTCCACCGGCACCAAGTGGCAGTTTGCCCTGGCCTCCCGGAGCGACCAGAAATACGTGGTGTGCAACGGCGACGAGGGCGACCCCGGCGCGTTCATGGACCGCAGCGTGCTGGAGGACAATCCCCTGGCCGTCATCGAGGGCATGGCCATTGCGGGCTACGCCATCGGCGCCAGCGAGGGGTATTTCTACATCCGCGCCGAATACCCCACCGCCGTGGCCAGAGTGAAGGCCACCATCGCCAGGGCGGAGGAGCTGGGTCTCCTGGGGGACAACATTCTGGGCACCGGCTTCAGCTTCCATGCCCACGTGCGTCTCGGCGCAGGCGCCTTCGTCTGCGGCGAGGAGACCGCCCTGCTGAACTCCATCATGGGCCTGCGGGGCATGCCCCGGTCCCGTCCCCCCTATCCGGCGGTGAAGGGCCTTTGGGAAAAGCCCACCATTGTGAACAACGTGGAGACCCTGGCCACCGTGCCCTATATCCTGCGGGAGGGCCTGGAGGCCTTCACCCAGTACGGCACGGAGAAGAGCAAGGGCACCAAGGTCTTCTGTCTGGGCGGTAAGGTGAACAACGTGGGCCTGGTGGAGATCCCCATGGGCCTCACCCTGCGGGAGCTGATCTTCGATATCGGCGGCGGCATCCAGAACGACAAGAAATTCAAGGCGATCCAGACCGGCGGTCCCTCCGGCGGCTGCCTCACCGAGGAATATCTGGATGAGCCCATCGACTTTGACAATATGGTCCGTCTCGGCTCCATGATGGGCTCCGGCGGCGCGATCGTCATGGACGAAGATAACTGCATGGTGGACGTCGCCAAGTTCTATATGGGCTTTATCTGCGATGAAAGCTGCGGCAAGTGCTCGCCCTGCCGCATCGGCACGAAGCGCATGCTGGAGATCCTGGAGCGCATCACCTCCGGCAAAGGCACGCTGAAGGACCTGGACGAGCTGGAGGACATCAGCAACGCCTGCAAGAACAACTCCCTCTGCGCCCTGGGCCAGACCGCGGCGAACCCCATCAACTCCACCATCCGGCATTTCCGGAAGGAATATCTGGCCCATATCGAGGACAAGAGCTGTCCCGCCGGCGTCTGCAAGGACCTCATCAGCTACGTCATCGATCCGGACAAGTGCCGGAAGTGCTCTCTCTGCTCCAGAGCCTGTCCCGTGGAAGCCATCAGCGGCATTCCCGGCAAGGAGCCCTTCGTCATCGATCAGGCTCGCTGCGTGAAGTGCGGCATGTGCCTCGCCACCTGCAAGTTCGACGCTATCATTCGGAAGTAAGGAGACGGGAATATGGCAAAAGTCAATATTAAGATCGAAGGCTGCGACTATAGCGTTGACGACAGCCTGACCATCCTTGAGGCCGCCAGAGAATGCGGTTATGAGATCCCCTCCCTGTGCAGCTATAACCACGGCGAATGCAACCAGGCCTCCTGCCGCGTCTGTCTTGTGGAAGTGAAGGGAGCCAAGGGCCTTGTGGCCTCCTGCGTGTATCCCGTGTCTGAGGGCATGGAGGTCATCATCTCCTCCCAGAAGGCCATCAAGGCGCGGCGCACCAGCGTTGAGCTGCTGCTGAGCAACCACTCCCAGAACTGCCAGCAGTGCCGGAAAAACGGCAACTGCGAGCTGCTTTACGTATCCCGTCTGGTGGGCGCGCGAGAGGGCGTGTTCCAGGGCAGCAAGACCCCTGTCACCTATGAAGACGTCTCCCCCTCCATCGTGCGGGATACCTCCAAGTGCATCCTTTGCGGGCGCTGCATCGCCCGGTGCAAGGCTGCCCACGGCAACGGCGTCCTGGGCTTTGAGAACCGGGGCTTCAAGACCATCGTCGGCCCCGCCGGGAACATCTCCCTGTCCGAATCCCCCTGCCTGATGTGCGGCCAGTGCGTCAGCGTCTGCCCCACCGGCGCGCTGATGGAGAAATCCGATCTGGACCTGGTGGACCGGGCCTTTGAGGAAGGCAAGCATGTGATCGTGCAGACCGCCCCCGCCGTGCGCGCCGGTCTGGGCGAGGAATTCGGCATGCCCGTGGGCACCCCGGTCACGGGAAAGATGGTCGCCGCCCTGCGCCGTCTGGGCTTCGAGAAGGTCTATGACGTGAACTTCGGCGCGGACCTGACCATCATGGAGGAGGCCACCGAGCTTCTGGGCCGGATCAAGAACGGCGGCAAGCTGCCCATGATCACCTCCTGCTCCCCTGGCTGGATCAACTATGCCGAGACCTATTACGGCGATCTGCTGGGCCATATCTCCAGCTGCAAGTCGCCCCATGAGATGCAGGGCGCCATTCTGAAGTCCTACTATGCCCAGGTCCACGGCCTGGATCCCAAGGATATTTTCGTGGTGTCCATCATGCCCTGCACCGCCAAGAAGTTTGAGAAGGAGCGGCCCCAGCTGCGGAACAAGGACGGCCTGAAGGACGTGGACGCCGTTCTCACCGTCCGGGAGCTGGGAGACATGATCAAGCGCTCCGGCATCCACTTCCTGCGCCTGCCGGATGAGGAATTCGATCAGGACCTGATGGGCGAATACACCGGCGCCGCGGTCATCTTCGGCGTCACCGGCGGCGTCATGGAGGCCGCCATCCGCACGGCCTACTATGTGCTGGAGGGCAAGGAGATGCAGCCCGTGGAGTTCACCCCCGTCCGCGGGTTCGACAATGTGAAGGAGGCCTCCCTGGAGCTGGCGGGGATGACGGTGAACATCGCCGTCACCAGCGGCATGAAGAACGCCAGGGTCCTGCTGGACGATATCCGGGCCGGGAAGAGCAAGTATCACTTCATTGAGATCATGTGCTGCCCCGGCGGCTGCATCAACGGCGGCGGCATGCCCTATATCCGCCCCTCCCTGCTGCCCAACGAGGCCCACGACATTGTGGATACCTTCCGGCAGAAGCGGGCCAACGCCCTGTACAGCGAGGATGAGCGCCAGGTCGTCCGCCAGTCCCACAACAACACCCAGGTCCAGGAGCTTTACAAGAAATTCCTGGGCGACCCCAATTCCCACCTGGCCCATGAGCTGCTGCATACCGAGTACAAGGCAAGAAAGCCCTTCCGTATTGCGGAATGAGCGCCCCCGGAGCCCTTTTTCCCGTCAGGACGAGCACAGAGGCAGAACTGGAGGATCCGGTCTATGCTGACCACCGAGCAGGCTGTTGATAAATTTTTCCATGACCGGACCGTAGAAAAGGACCTGTACCGGGTATTCGCGGCGGCGGTGCAGGAGCGCATCCCCCAGGTCATCACCCGGTTCCGCCGCAGCCAGATCACCTTTACGGGCCGACGGGGCTTTGCCGCCGTCTGGATCCCGCCCTTCAAGGTGCGGGGACGGCCGGAGCATTATATCGTCGTCTCCTTCGCCGCCGAGCGGCGCATTGACCACCAGCGCATCGTCAGCGTGGCGGAGCCCTATCCCCACCGCTGGACCCACCACGTGCTGGTGACCTGCCCGGAGGATGTGGACGACCGGCTGATGGACTGGGTGGAAAGGGCGTACGCCTTCACCGAAAACGAACACTGAATAAGAGGCTGCAGCGAGCTTACCCTTCGCTGCAGCCTCTTTGTATTTTCCATGTATAGCCGCTCCGACGCGGGATGCGGGGCGCCTTCTCCGCCTTACCGCTTCCGGCAGATGTACAGCAGGTGATTCGTGGCCCCCAGCAGCTCCCGTTTTTCTGCAAAGGCCAGGTACCATTCCGCAAGGGAACGGAAATCCTCATCCGAAAGGAAGAAGTCGGGGCGGTCCTCCAGCGGCTCCAGAAGGCCGTCGGTCCCCGCCGTCGTCACCCATTCCACCGGTCTGTTCCGAAACAGCGCCTCAAACTCCGCAACATCGTAGCCGGTGAACAGCTGTTCCCGGAAGTGCCGCACCCGGTGATCCGCCGTAAAGTTCTCCTCCCGGCCCGCGGCCCAGTTCCCGTACAGGTAATTTGCGTACATGATCCCGAATACGGACAGGAACGCGAACAGGATCGCTCCCCCCGGCTTTGTGACCCGGATGGCCTCGTCGATGGCGCGGCCGACTTCCTCCGCTTCATACAGGTGATACATGGGGCCCAGGGACAGCGTCATGTCAAAGACGTTATCGGGAAACAGGCTGAGGTCCGCGGCGTCGCCCTGGTAAGCCCGGAGATTTGCCAGCCCCCTGCCGTTTTCTCTGAGGACGGCGAGATTGCTTTCCACCAGCTCCACGGCAGTCACGTCCATCCCCTCCTCCGCAAGGGCGACGGAGTATCTGCCGGTCCCCGCCCCCACCTCCAGCACTCTCGCCCGGCGGGGGGCATACCGGTGGATATAGGCCATGGTGGTGAGATACTCAAGCTGACCGTGCCTCGATCTCCCCAGCCTTCCGTTTTCATCCGATTCCCCGTAAAACCTGCTGAGCATGTCTTTTCTTGCGTCTGTCATGATCCTCATCGCTCCCATTTTTTTCTTTATCTGATTACCGGCATAGTACCACGGATCCGGGCATTCCGCAAGACTAAGCGGCTTCGCCTTGGCAAGCGGCAGCCGGGAAAACAGGAGGCCCGGAGCGGGGGGATAAGCGGGGCCGCACCGCCCTCTCATGCTGGACAAGCGGAGGATTTATTGCTATACTATAACATCATGGATAACCGGAATTAGAGGTAACCGACCACTCACCGCCCATCGTCCGAAGGCGGCGTTCTGAGATCAGAGGAGGAATCAAGCCATGCTGTCACCCAAGGAAAACCTGCTGCGCATGTACAGAGGCGAGCTGCCCGAATACCTGCCCCGGGGCGGCTTTCGGGAATTCAAGTGCTCCGCCTTCATCGACGTGAAGAAGCCCGGCTGCACCAGAGACGAATTCGGGGTGGAGTACACCGGCAAGGAGGATATTTTCGGCGGCGCGCCCATCCCCTACCCCGGCCACTACGTGCTGGACGACATCACCAAATGGCGGGACAAGATCAAGGCCCCGGACCTTTCCCATATCGACTGGGAGGCCCTGGCGGCCAAGGACCTGAAGGACATTGACCGCAGCACCACGGGCATCGTATTCTACTGGGGCAAGATCTTCCAGCGTCTGGCGGACTTCATGGGCTTTACGGAAGGGCTCTGCGCCCTTGCCGAGGAGCCGGAGGAGGTATACGCCCTGTACGATTACCTGTGCGAGTATAACTGCGAGGTGCTGAAAAACGTCTGCCATTACTATAAGCCGGACGCGGTGTGCATTCCGGATGATACCGCCACCGCCCGGGCCCCCTTCATCTCCCCCCAGGCCTATAAGGAGCTGGTGAAGCCCTTCCACGCCCGGGAGGCGGAGATCGTGCTGAACAGCGGCAGCTATATCGACATGCACGACTGCGGCCACTGCGAGGCCTTCATTGACGACTGGATGGACTTCGGCATCACCGCCTGGAACCCGGCCCAGACCTCCAACGACCTGAAGGGCATCAAGCAGAAATACGGGCGCAGGCTCATCATCTCCGGCGGCTGGGACTCCCAGCGCACCATGGGCTATGAGCGGCTGGATGACGAGACCCTGCGGGACATTCTCATCCAATATGTGGACGACCTGGCCCCCAACGGCGGCTTCATCTTCTCTGCCTTCGTCATGGGTCCCCGGGACGCCAACGGCCGCAGCAAGATGGACGTGGTGAACGACGTTTACGAAAACTACGCCAAAAACTATTACCAGACCCACTGAGTACGTCTGAGGGAGGAATAGTCAATGCTGAATACCATACCCGACGCCGATCCCCGCAGGCCCGCCTCCTTTGAGACGCCGCCTCCCCCCATCCCCGAGGACCGGATCGCCGAGACCCTGACCGCGGACGTGGTGGTGGTGGGAGAAGGCCTTGCGGGCCTCTGCGCCGCCCTCACCGCCCGGCAGGCCGGGGCGGATACCGTGATCGTTTCCGCCTCCGCCCGTCCCGTGGGCCGGGGCGGCAGCGTGTTTGCCGCGTACAGCAAGGTGATGGAGGCAAAGGGCCTCCCCCGCCAGAACCTGGACGACTTTTTCCTGGAGGAGTTTTCCTCCAATTCCTTCATGATCGACCAGCGGAAGTGGTACACCCTGCTGGACAGGAGCGAGGAGGCCATGAACTGGCTCATCGATATCCTGCAGGCGGCGGGCTGCGGCGTGGTGCTGGAGGACGCCAATGAGGACGACCACCACAGCCCCACCTATCAGCCGCCGGGCACCCACGCCTTTGTGGGCAGCGGGATCGCCCGGGCGGGCACCGGCATCACTCTGGCCCTGAACGCCCTGGAGGAGGCCTTCCTGAAGGCCGGAGGCCGGGTGCTGCGCAGCACCCCCGCAAGGCAGCTGGAAAAGACCGGCAGCCGGGTCACTGCCGTGCTGGCCCAGCGGAAGGACGGCAGCTATGTGCGCACGGGCGCCCGGAGGGCGGTGATCCTGGCCACGGGCGACTTTTCCGCAAATCCGGAAATGATGGCGAAATACTGCCCCCAGTACGCCCCCTTCTTCACCGCCGGCGGGGATAACTACGACGTGGGCTTTTCCATGAAGGGCCTGTTCAAGGGCGAAGGGCACCAGATGGCCCTGTGGGCGGGCGCCGCCTGGCAGCGCACCTGGCCCTGCGCCGTGATGATCCAGGGCAGCCGCCTGGGCACCAACCTCCCCTACGGCTCCCACCGGGGCCTGCGGCTGAACAACCGGGGGGAGCGGTACTGCAACGAGGACATGAACGGGGCATATACCGCCATCACCACCCTGCGGGAGCCCAAGGGCCAGGCCTTTGCCCTCTGGGGCGCGAATTATGCCCGGGAGATCCGCTTCCGCGCCC
>JAEEGL013812242.1_pt1 | contig 10134 bp, 6 predicted proteins | sample 9134231 | NCBI WGS metagenome assembly JAEEGL01 (sample SAMN16246548, study PRJNA631951) | gut metagenome | biome: gut microbiome; feature: rumen; material: fiber-attached | host: Bos | place: Iran: Karaj | collected 2018-10
ACTTCCTTATGTAAACCGTATCGACATTAACAAACGCGCGATACCCGAACGCATAGCACAAACTTATGTCAACGCATTCAACGAGGGTCAGCTATATCCTCGCAAAGAACTCGCAGAACAATAGAAACTTATGTTAACCAATGGCACAGGCCCGCTGCAGACCCACTGCCGACCACCGACCAGCTGCACGCTCTCTGCACGTCAGCCTCAGGCCCTCTACAGTCCCACTGCACGCCAGCTGCACGCTCTCTGCACGTCAGCCTCAGGCCCTCTGCAGTGCCACTGCACGCCCTCTGCACGTCAGCCTCAGGCCCTCTACAGTCCCACTGCACGCCCTCTGCACGCCGGCTGCACGCCCTCTGCACGCCCTCTGCACGCCGGCCTCAGGCTCTCTGCCGGCCCTCTGCAGCCCCGCTCTACTCTTCCCGTCTCTTCCCCGCCATATACTTCCTCTCCTCCTCGGTCAGGGCCTGGAGAGGTTTTCTCTGGTAAGGGTTGAAGGGCCTGTATTTCAGGATGCAGCTTTCGTGCGCCCCGTCTTCCACCGCGGTGATCCTCGGCATATCGAGGCTCCCGATGCTCCGCAGATCCGCATAGTCAAAGCTCTCATTTTTCAGGATATCATCCAGCGCCCTTGAAAACGCGCCGCATTCGGAGGCCCTGAGGTCTCCCTCCGCAAATATCTGATAACCTGCGGGGCTTATGTCATAATTGAGGCCTACGCTGAACAGAAGGCGCTCGTTCCAGAACCTGCCCCTCAGGGAATCCATGGCCGAAGAGATGTGGCTGTATTCCATCTTTTCCCCGGTTATGTTGAACACCAGCCTGGTGCGCCCCACCATCTTAAAGGTGGGAGTCTCCCCCTCAAATCCGGTTATCTCCAGAAGGTCCCCCGAGGCGTACCGGTAAAGCCCCGAGAACGTGGTATAAATAAGCTCATAAACCTGCCCCACCTCCGCCTCCGACGGCAGAATGGTGTCATGATCCCCGCCGTCCCGGGGTCTCAGTTCGAAAAAGCCTGCCCTGGGAAGGAGTATATAGTCCGCGTCATTAAAGCAGTGGGCCACGCCGCAGATGCATTCCGAGCTGCCGTACATGAAGGAAAACAGAGGTATCTCCCCGCAGAAGCTCTTGAGCATCTCCTCCTGTCCCGGAAAGACCTGACCGGAGACGCCGAACAGGAGCTTCGCCTTTTTCCACAGCAGAGGGACGTAAGCCTTCACATCACCTGACAGCACCCTCCGGCACTCTTCTATCCTCTCAGCCCCGGGGTGCGGGAAAGCCGATATTCTCTTCCTGACTTCCTCCGGCAGTTCTACGGAAAACTCTCCCTTATCAATGTCGGAAAGCAGCATCTCGTAATGGTCCCTGATGTAGGAAAAGAGTTGTATCAGATCATAGATAAATGAAGACTTGAAGAACTGTATGCCGGGATTGATCAGGGCGATCCTCGCTTTGCAGTATTCTATCTCCTCATATTTCTTTAAGGAATCCGTAAATAAAAGCTCCCGCCCCTCAACATAGCTCTCCGTGCAGTAATGGCCCCACTCGTCATTCTTGTTGAAAAATGCCGAGGTGATGGTCATGGATTCCTTCTCCCAGGGGGGAACTATGATGGAAGCATGCATCCTGGGGGCCGAATCATCGATCCCCGCCAGATCGAGATGCACCATCATGTATTCCGCATAACGGCACAGGGCTTCGTCGGACAGGGGGACATGCTTCTGCTCACCCATGGTACCGGAGGAGACGATCCAGTAACTCACGGGGAAGGTTGTGAGGACATTATCCTCGCCTTTCCTTATCCTTTCGATATAGCCCTCATAATCTGCATATTTGGATATGGGCAGACTCTTCATGAATGAAGAAGCGTCCATATCCGCAGACAGTCCGTGCTCTCTGCCGAACACGGTATCGCTGCCCGCCGCAAGTATCTCTTTCAGGTTCTGCCTGTTGATCTCATCCGCATTTGCGCAAAGTAATTTCAGATCTTCTAGTGTCTTTCTCATTGTTTCACCACCGGTTGCCAACAAATGTATTCACGGCTCATCTATCTGCCGGAGGAGTTTCCGGCTTCCATTTGTACGCTGTAAGACAGCGCCGGATCATTCTCCCCTTATTCCTGTTGTCTCCGGGACACCGGACTTTTTCATTCGCTCACAACCAGTTCCCGGTACAGTCCGTCCTCGGAGAACAGTTCGTCGTGAGTGCCTCTCTGGGCCACCTCACCGTCCTTCAGCACTATTATCTCATCGCAGTCTCTTATGGTAGAGAGCCTGTGGGCTATGACAATGCAGGTGATGCCCCTGTTCTGTATCGAATTCACCACCTTCGCCTCAGTGAGCGAATCCAGGGCGCTGGTGGCCTCGTCCAGGATGATGATCGTGGGATCCTCAGCCAGGACCCTCGCTATCTCGAGCCGCTGCTTCTGGCCTCCGGAGAGGTCCTTTCCCCCTTCTCTTATCCGGAAAGAATAGCCTCCCGGCCTCTGCATTATGTCTTCATGTATCTCTGCGTCCCTGGCGGCGAGGATCATCTCAAAGTCCTCGATGGAACTGTCCCACATCTTGATATTGTTCCTGATGGTGTCCTCGAACAGGATGATATCCTGATCCACCACCGACAATGATCCCCTGAATATATTTTTGTTTATCTCATCTATAGGCTTGCCGTCGAAGAGTATCTCACCGCTCCAGGGCTTGTAAAGTCCGGATATAAGCTTCGATATGGTGGATTTGCCGCTGCCGGAGGGCCCCACGAAAGCCACCCTCTTTCCCGGCTCGATAGTCATGCTGAAATCCTTAAGAACAGGCTCAGCAAGTCTTGAGTAGCCAAAGGTCACGTTTTTAAGTTCCACTCTGCCGGTAAGCTTATCGTATGTCTCCTCCGCTTCCTCGTCGTCCTCACTCACGTCCGTCTTGTAGTCCATCACGTCCTTTATCCGCTCCATATCCGTCCTCATTTCCTGGATGGCGGAAGTCGACTCCACAAGAGTCTCCGCAGGCTTCATAAAGGATCCCAGGAATCCCATGAACGCGGTGATCATACCTACGGACCATTTCCCCCTCATGCACAGGTACACGCCGCCCATAAAGACAAAGCTCTCGGAAAGAGCGCTCAGAAACTGGGGTACCATCCCGAGATGGACGTTCAGTTCCTCTATCCTCGCGTTTGCCGCGGCAGTCTGGGCCTGATAACCGGACCACTTCTCAAAGTACTGATTTTCCGAACCGGTGGCCTTTATGGTCTCTATCATCTCTATGCCCGATATCGTGGCCGAATAAAGCCTGCTGCCGCTTCTGCTGGAGACTCTGGACAGATTGACCCTGCGGTATGCGATGTATCTCGCCAGCAGGAGGTTCATGGCAACGCTCCCGATGCCGATAAGAGTCAGGAACGTTGAATAATTGTTCATGACGGCCACATAAAACACCAGCATCACTCCCTGGATGATCATGGGAACGATGGTGTTTATCAGTTCGAAAGCTATGGTCTCGTCACGCCTTTTCCTCTCCAGCACGTCTCCCGCCATTCTCTGGGAAAAGAATTCCACCGGGAGGCGGAGCACATGCCACATATAATCCGCATCCGACACCGCGCTGATCTTTCCCTCGATCTTCAGCATGTAGAATTCCTGCATCCATGTGATGACAAAGAGTATTGCCGTCAGGATCACGGAGAGCATCATGAAGGGTTCGAACCACTCCGGCGACCTGTGCGTCAGAAGATGGTCCGCAAAGAATCCGGAAAGCGCAGGCACAAACAGTTCTATCAGGGAAATGATGCCCGTACAGAGCGCGACGAAGAGAAATGAGGAAGCCGTCCCCTTAAGCTTCTCCCTGACAAATGAACTGACCTTCTGTTGTCCGCCGCCGGGCCGGAAATCCTCACCGGGTTCCATGAGTATGGCCACTCCCGTGAAGGATCTGTCAAAGGTTTCCCAGGGCACGGTATATCTCCCCTGAGCGGGGTCATTTATGACGGCGTCACTGCCCCTGAAGCCGCAGAGCACGACGAAGTGGTTGAAATTCCAGTGTATTATGCAGGGAAACGCCCCCTCTTTCCTCATGTTTTCCGGCTCTATCCGGTAGCCGGAGGCCTCGCAGCCGTAAGACCTGGCAGCCCTGATGATATTTTTGGCGCTGGATCCGTCTCTGGACACGCCGCAGTCCTTGCGGACCTCTTCAAGAGGGATCCACTTGCCGAAATATGCGAGTACCATGCACAGAGCGGCGGCACCGCACTCAAGGCTCTCCATCTGCATGACTACAGGCACCCTGGCTACGCCCCGGGTCTTGGTCGTCGATCTCATCTCACTCCTATAAAGTAATCCAGCGGGCGCATCTGCTCCACCATCACTTCCACCCTGTAAACGCCGTCGGGAATATCCCTGTATTCAAGAGTCACCACATAGGCCCTCTCTCCCGGTCCCGTAACTTCTTTATACTCTTCCGCCAGATCTTCGGGAACCCTTATCCCGGAAGGCGAAATGGCCGATATCACAGTCTCGTACTGCCGGTCCAGGACCGCCGTATCTCCCAGGGAAAGCCTTGACACATCGGCGGGATCGGCATAGGCCACCAGCTGTCCGTTCTCCGAAATGGCGACCATGAATACATAGCTTTCCATTTCCCCTTTAACGACCCAGAACATGAGGCCCGCCATCAGCACCACCACGGCGGTGAACAGCATCCAGACCGACGGCCTGGTCACCTTTATGTACTGATTCAGCTGCTCGGGGCTGTTGATGCGGTCTACAGCCTCTTTCCGGAAGATACTCTTATCACTGTCTGCCATTATCCGTTACGCCTCCTATGCGATCTGGCGGGTCACGAGTTCCTTGAACAATCCGCCCTTTTCCATAAGCTGCTCATAATTTCCTTCTTCGACGATCTTCCCTTCATCCAGCACCAGTATCCGGTCGCAGTTTCTGATGGTGGAAAGCCTGTGCGCCACGATTATCCTCGTACACTTCAGTTTTTCAAGGGATTCGGTCACTATCTTCTGCGTCACATTATCCAGGGCGCTTGTGGCCTCATCAAATATTATGAGTCTGGGCTTCATCACCAGGGCGCGGGCGATGAGGATCCTCTGTCTCTGTCCCCCGGATATCCCGCCGGAGCCTTCGGATATGATGGTATGCATCCCCATGGGCATCTTTTCTATGTCTTCGGCTATCCCCGCCAGCCTGGCCGCTTCCCAGGCGTCATCAAGTGTGGCCCCCGGCGCGGAAATGGTTATGTTTGAATACACATCGCCCTGGAACAGCTTTTCATCCTGCAGTACCACGCCTATGCGGCGTCTGAGGGACTTGAGATCCAGGGCCGCCACATCCCTTCCGTCGTAGTACACGGCGCCCCTGTCGGGAGTCTCAAACCCAAGCAGTATCCTGACAAGGGTGGATTTGCCGCACCCCGTCTTTCCCACAATGCCGGTGTACTGTCCGGATCTGATCTTCAGTGTCAGGTTGTCCAGAACGGGCTGCATGGCCGGGTCATACCTGAATGTCACATTGTTCAGTTCCACGGAGCCTGACAGTCTGGAGATGGTCATTCTTTCGCTGGACACATCGGGAACGGCGTTAAATATAGGCCTTATCAGTTTGAGTATGGGCAGCACCAGTCCGATATCGTGGGTCACGGCGTCAAACCCCGTGAACGCTCCGGTGATGAGGCCGAAGGCGTTGACGAAGGGGAAATAATCCGAAACGGTCATATTGGTCTTCACCGCGTAATAAAAGATCACCACCGTGCCGATGGTGCCTATGCAGGCCGAGACCACTTTCCCGGATCTGTAAAGAGCGGGCACATTAAAGTTTTCATTCAGGAAATCGGAATAAGCGAAGGCCCATCTGGAGAAGGCCCGCTTTTCCGATCCCGACAGCTTTATCTTCTGTATACCGGAAATAAGAGCGTAGGCCACCCCGTTCTCCTTGGCGCTGGCCGTGGTTATGGTGTATTCCATCCTGGTAAAGGCGTAGATCGAAAGCAGTGATGAAAGGAGCATTATGAACAGCAGGACAAGGCAGGGGAAGATGATGCTGCTTCCGTAGGTGAACAGCTGTATGATGTAGACGGAGGAAAAGACCAGCGTCAGCACCGCTCCGTCCACAGTCCTGAAAAGGGTCTTGGTAAGCTCGTTCAGATAATCGAGGTACATGGCCAGTTCCCCGGAGGAGTAGTTTCTGAAAAAATCGGAGGGCAGGGACAACAGCCTCATATAGGCAGCCGTCTGCACGGCATTGCCCACCTTCTCCACCTTTCTGTCGGTTATCAGTTCCATCACCCCGGTAAATAAAAGCTGCGACACCCTCACGCTGAACAGGAAGACAAATAAGGACAAAAGCAGCATGTACTCCTTTGAAAAGACCACCGTGGAATAGATGATGTTCGTGATCCTGACGGGTATCATTCCGATAACGGCCACAATGAGGGAAATAGCCACCTCGGACACGTAATCCGACTGGCTCCTGCTCTCAAGCATGAACCTGAGGAGATCCTTCATCTTCATCTTCCTCTGGGGGAAGGGTCTGTAGAAGCAGAGCGCTTCCGTCTCCAGAAGCTGGGCGGTCTTTCTGTTTAAGCGCACCTCCCGCCCGGTGGTGTAATCCATGTAGCTGTAGCCGGCCATGCCGCCGACCCCCTTGGGAAGCAGAGCCACTATGCCGCTACCGTCCTTGAGGGATCCGATCATGGCGCCTGCCGCATCCTTCCACCAGTCGCCTTCAAGATACACCACCCTGTGCATGATCCCGGCGGGTCTCAGAACGTGCTCCATCTGTTCCGCGGGATCCGTGATCATATCGGAATAGACCGGGGGCTTTGCGTGGTAATACTTGAAGATCTCGGAAAGAGCGTCCCTGGTGCGCACCCTGGAAGACTGCATGGCCACAGCGATCCTCGATCCGAGAACAGCATTTGCCATTCTCTCAAAACCCTCGGAAAAGCTCTCATTATCATTTCTGATCCTGTCTTTTATCTGTTCGTCAAACCAGCCCAATTATCCCTCCATGAGAGCCTTGAGACGCCGTATGGCGTTTCGGTGTATGTTCTTGACGGTCGAATATGACACGTTCATATGCGCGGCGATGGCCTTGAGTTCCACGCCGCGGTAATAATGGATCACAACCACATCCCTCTCCCTCGGGTCAAGCTTTTCAAGCGCGCCGGCAAGCTTTTGGAGAAGCTCTTCGCTCAGATATGAATCCTCGATATCCACGTCGGCCAGAATGGCCTCGGGAAGCTCGGACGAGACCTTTCTGGTCCGGAAAAAATCATTGACCGTGTTGGCGGTTATAACATATATCCACGTGGAAAGGGATGCCTTTGAACTGTCGAAAGAATCGAGATTCTTTACGACCTTCACAAAGACATCCTGAAGTAGATCCTCGGCATCCTCGGGATTATCGATCTTTCCATGAATATACCCCCTCACTTTCGGAGCATAGAGGGAGTATATTTCCGAGCTGTCAGGAATTCCGTTCTTTCCGATATCAGTGCCTTCTGACGCCACCGTTCAGATTCCCCGCTGGAGGCACATTGTCTCCGGCAGCGTTCACAAGTTCCAGCTGATCGTCCGAAAGGATCCTGCCCCTGAAGGGGACAATGGAATCATAACGGCGCTCACTGTCTTTTATCAGTGCCGCAAGCACTCCGTTTCCCTCAAATCTCTGAAGATCAAAAGCTCTGTACAGGATATCATCCATAACATTCTCCTTTTGAAGACTGCCCGTCTTCACCTGTCTGTCCGGGATCCCGGTTCAGGACTGCTCTCTGCCGGATGTCTCAGGACCGGCGTTTTTCAGAAATGCCTCCGGCCGATGAACACTATTCCCGCCGTGGCAGCCACGCCTATCCCGATAAGGGCCGCTACGATGAGTCCCATTCCGACGCCCTTTTTCTCGTCCTTATTCACGGTTATGTTTCCGGCTTCGGGCGCCACAGCCTGGCTACCGGTGGTGCCGGTCTGCATCGCGAACAGGTCCTCCTGAGCCGGAGCGTTGTCGCTCTTCCAGATGGCCGCATCATTGTTTCCCGTACCGGATGATGCCGTGGGGGCGGATGTATTCGTGCCGCTGGTCCTGCCGTCGTTCATTCCCGATCCGCTATCGTCGTTTTCAAGCCTGTCTTTGGTGTTCTTCTGAGCCTTATCCGCGGCAAGGCTGGTGTCATTGGGATCGAACACGGTGACTGCGCAGCTGCTGTATGCGCCGTTGGTGGCTATAGCCTTCACCACCGCGGTGCCGACGCCCACGCCCTCGATCATTCCTCCGTTCACTATGACCACCCTGTTGTCGGTGGTGGACCAGGTCACCTTGTCCTTGATCCCCTCGGGGAAAAGAGTCAGGGAAAGCTGCCTCAGATCGCCCACAAAGAGGTTAGCTGTGGGATCTATGACCACGGCCTTCACGGCGGGGATCTCCTTCTCAGTTACGGTGACCCGGCATACTGCCGTATTTCCGGTAACGGTCTTTGCGGTGATATCCGCCACGCCTGCTTTCAGTCCCTTTACATTTCCGTTGGAAACGCTGGCCACGGACTTGTCGGAACTGCTCCAGGTAAGGGTCTTGCTCAGGCTGTTGTCATTTACGGCCACGGCTGGCACCAGTGTAAATGAGGCCCCCTTTGTGAGGTTCGCGGTGTTCTTGTCGAGAGCCACGGCCACCGTAGGTACCGTGGGCGAATAAACCTCTACCACTGCGGATGCCTTCACATCGCCGCTGAAGGCTCCGATTATCGCCTTGCCCGGCTTTACGCCTGTCACATTGCCGAAAGCGTCCACAGCCGCCACGGTGTTGTCGGAGGAGACAAATAACAGGTTCGACACGGGCACATTGGCGGGCGTGCCTACCGCCGTAAGCTTCCCTACGCCGGCTACCGGAATGCTCAGGGACGAAGGGTTGAGCGAGAGTCCCGTGAGCTTTGTGGGAATGACGGAAATGCTGTACTGCTGGTTCATCCCCTTGTAATTCGTGCTCTCTTCCGTCTTCACCGTGATCACGGCCGTCCCCGTGGTATTTCCGGGGGTAAGGGTCACGTTAGATCCGTTGTAATTTATGTTGAGGATCGAGGTGTTGCTGCTGGTCATGTAAACCTGGCTTCCCGCATCCAGCCTGTAATCCGTCGAGAAAGTGGTGTTCTGGTTCATGCTGGCGGGGAAGTTGGTGGAGAAATTGATGCTGGGATCCCTCTTCTTTATGACCACATCCGCATAGGCGGAGATCGATGTATTATCCACAACGCGCACATAAACGCGCCTGTTTGTCACGTCGGTATATCTGGGAGCGCTCCTGGTCCATCCGGAACTGTCGTCGGTGCTGTACTCCACATCCGTTCCGGAGGGAGTCACTTTCACCTTCACCCCGTGGGCGTTTCCGTCATATGTTCCGTTATAGCCGGAAACGGAGAGATTCGCTTTGACCGAAGACCTGGCGATGGTGACGGTCAGGGCCCCTCTCTCGTCTTTTTCGGTTCCGGGGGCTCTGATGATATACTCGATCCTGTAGTCTCCCGCAGATGACGCCATGGGGAAGGACACCCTGTTGTCGTTCATGAGGAAATCGACTTCGGCGTCGTCGGGAATGCCGGAGGTATATACCAGCGCCTGAGAGGTGCCGTCTTCCACAAGGCCGTTGATGCCGTTGACCGTGCCGGGGATCTTCCACACCGCGGTGAACTTCACCGTGCCCGCAGTCTTTCTGAGGTTGCAGAAGGAAGTGGCGTAAGTATAGTTGAGAACGGTGTCAAAGGTTATGCCGTAATCAACGCAATGCTCGCTCGAATCGAGGCCGGTCACGATCCACCCCAGGAAAACATAACCGTTTCTGGTGGGGTTCGCCACGTTAAAGGTCTGGTTGTAGTCGGCCCTGGTGGGAGAAGACCCGTAATTCACTCCTCCGTTCATCTCATAGGTGATGTTGTAGGACTCACCCTGGGGCTTCGGCGGAGTGGGCTGGGGCGCAGGAGCCGGGGTCGGCGTAGGCGCAGGTGTAGGCGTAGGAACCGGCTCGGTGGGGGCGCTCGGATCGGGATACTCAGTGGGATCTTCGGGATCGTCGGGAAAGACTATGTAGGGTATATCTCCCCCGCCGCCGTAACCGTCGTCTCCGTCCGTCGGATCCGAAGGGGCGGGATC
>JAEEGL014253015.1_pt1 | contig 10134 bp, 8 predicted proteins | sample 9134231 | NCBI WGS metagenome assembly JAEEGL01 (sample SAMN16246548, study PRJNA631951) | gut metagenome | biome: gut microbiome; feature: rumen; material: fiber-attached | host: Bos | place: Iran: Karaj | collected 2018-10
CCACGTTCCCACGACGGGCGGTCGTCTTGTTCAAAAGTGCGGGCATCGTCGGTGCGCAAAGCGGCGCCGCTGTATATTAAATGGTGCAGCACCCGCACAATATTCACGAGCCGCTGTCCCCAATAGTTTTTGAAATTGTTCTCGCATTCCCAAATGGCGTCGTTCATCATCTCGGGCGAGCCCATCTGCATTAGCGACAGATAATCTTTCAAATCCTGGAAAATATCGGCAAAACCTTCTGAGAGACTGGTCATTGCGTCATCACCTGCAAGCGGGTCGTACACTTCGCTGTAGCGGTCGAATTTAGCAAGTTTTGCTGCCACGGCGTTGTGAACTTCATCCCATTCTTCCTGAGTGACAGTCTTTTCCACCATTTCGGGGTCGATTGGCTCAACATTGGGCAGGCTCAGCGTTTTGACGTAAAGCAAAGATAAAAGCCTATGCTGCTGACTTACGAAATCGCTTTGCGAATAGGCCGCAACACGGTCAACCAAGTTGCAATACTGGCTGGCCAAAGCAGTGAAGGCGATAACTTCGTCGGAATAGACTATTTTTTCAAAATCGTCGGTCATCGAACGTCTTGATTAGAAGCCAAAAAAGCCATCCTCACTCATCTCTTCTTTTTGCTTGATGGTAATATCTTTTAAATCAGACAGATATTGTTCCATGCGTTCGGCCACGGGGTCGTGGAAGATGCGCATAAACCGTTTGATCGGGTCGCCTTCCGAATCCTCTTCAATCATTCGCACGGCGGTTTTGCCATCAACATCGGCCAATGTAATGTTGCGCAGCAGCTCACGGCCGTCGGGGCGGATGGCGCGGCGCACATAATCGAACTCGCCGGAAGTTTGTGTGAGCATTTTAATGGAGTCACCATTGGTGTAATACTCAACCCAGCAGTCTTGGCCGTCGATGCTCTCGCGCTGGATCATAGTGTCGAGGTTAGCTCGCCACGAAGGTTCCTCCCAATGGTTAGTGATGTTGCCCAGAACCATAAAATACATTTGGTCGATGACGATGCCGCGCATCAGTTGCCGGTCGCGTGGCATAAACATTCCGATTATTACAGGCAGAAGGGCCAGAATGGCAATCGGAATCAGAATTTTGGCAAGAAGTTTCATATTTCATCCTTTCTTGGCTGCCGAGCAATGCGGCGGCTTATTAGTTTTTAGTTCCTATATTGTTGTTATTCATCAATTTGTGCCGATAACCAATCGAACTGCACTTGCTGAATAACTTTTTTCAAAGTTACTAAATAGCTTTAATCAACAAAAAAAATGTTGAGGTTGGCATTTGAGATGCATCCATCATTGTTTTTACTTGCACGCTATTATAAAAATAGTGTCAGTTAGAGTGCTATTGATGCGTTTGTTCGTGAAGGTAGGTTATCTTCTAGTGGCATTTCGGTTAGGCGCCAGCGGTTTGCGATCCTTTTTCGCATTACTGTCGGTAGGTTGTGTTGGCATTGTAATGCGCCGGCTCGATTGTATCGCATCGGTCTTGTGCCAGATGAAGATGTCTGTAGGTGATTTGGGACGGATGTCGTCGTACCAGACAAAACCGCCTAAGCGCATATCGGCTTCGGCCATATTATCAATCGGATACATATCCGACTGCGGTTGCGAGCGATAAACAAGTCGCTTTATTGCTCTGTCTTTCAAATAGATGGTAAGGTCGTTGCTTTCGCCTTTGTTGACGCCCACAATCTCGTTGTCGTCAATTGGGAAGTAGAGCGTTTGCGCACGCTTGAATACATCGACTTTGTAAAGGTCGTTATCGCGCAGGTAACCAGTCATTTGTGTGCCTTTTATCTGGTTGAAGTGGGTGCTGTCGTGCGGTGCAATGATCATTCCTGTCTTATAGAGCATAAATTTCTGTAACTGGTTGTCTTTCACAAAGGCTTCCATATATTCGGTGGTAATCTGGTTGCCCTGAACCCAGAAAATGGGGTTGCCGAAGAACCGCGCAATGCTGTCGGCCATTGAGAAGAAGATGGAGTCGGCTTGCAGCTGAAGGTCCGATTTATAGGCGCGTACGTGCCAGTAGGCGCTGAAGGTGCGATACTGGCCCGATGTGTCGCGGCACACACGCAACGTGTCGGCGTGCAGGTAGAGCGAGTCGCCATTGACGGTGTAAATGATTTGTGCGCTATCGGTAACTATCAGCAGTTCAGGTTCTTTATGTATTTCAACGTAGTCGCCGGTCACCGTAAGATTCTGCGTTGTGTCGATGGCCACCACGTTAGAGTAGGCTGTGCCGCTCTCATGCAGACGGTCGAACGACATACTGTCGCAAGTGATTGTCTGATTGGGATTTCGGAACATAGCATCGTGCTTGAACATTGAAATCTCGGTCTCGGTGTTGTACCAGCCGTAGCGGGCATACATATAATTGGTGTCGTTGTAGAACTCAGTGGGGCCGAAGAAATCGATGATTTTTGTGTCCAATCCATATCGAATGGTATCGGTAAACATTTGATACACACCGCTATCGTGGTCGATAATCACATTGCTGCGGAAATAAACTTCGCGCTGCTTGTTGTAGTAGTATCCCTTCAGGCTGGTAAGCACCGTCAGGCTGTCCACAATGCGGCCGTTGTGCTCATAGTAGCCGATGTCGGTTTGCAGATTGTAGTCGAGTGAATCGGTGGTGAGTATCACGTTGCTGTCGCGAAGCACCACATTGTGGCGGAAATGTGCCAGTTTCAGGTCGCCGTCATGGCGCAGAAAATCGGCCCGCACGTCGATGTTTTTGTTGTTCATCTTGTAGAGATGCACGTGCCCGAAGGCGTCGAACATATTGCGGTCGGAATAGAAGTGGGCGCTGTCGCATTCCATTATGGCGCTGTCCTGCTTGAATTTGACATTGCCTATGAGCCGCCGCGCGCCGTTGTAGAGATTCTTGTCGGAACGGATGGAGTTGGCTTGAATCAGCTCGACCTTCGTCTTTTTCTGCGCAACCGACTGATTTGCAGTTAAAAACGCAAAAAGAAGCACGATTATTCCAAACAGAGTCCGACGTGTTTGCATATCAGAATTTTACGTTTTTCAGGATTTCGGCGATGATGATGTCGTCGGTTACGTTTTCGGCTTCAGCTTTGTAGTTGCGCACAATGCGGTGTCGCAAAACCGATGGCGCCACAGCCTTAACGTCTTCAACATCAGGCGAATACTTGCCCGAAACAGCCGCGTGGGCCTTTGCGCCCAAAATCAGATACTGCGACGCACGCGGACCGGCGCCCCAAACCAGATATTTGTTGGCCAGAACTGATGCTGCCGGAGTGTTGGGCCGAGTCTGAGCTGCTACGTTGACCGCATAGCGCACCACGTTCTCGTTGACCGGAATGCGGCGTACAAGTTGCTGAAACTCAATCAGGTCATCGGCTGAAATCACGGTTTCAGCTTTTGCTGTTGCCGACGATGTTGTTGATGTTACAATGCTTATCTCATCGTCGATTGACGGGTAGTCGAGATTCACCATAAACATAAAACGGTCGAGCTGCGCTTCGGGCAGGGGATAGGTGCCTTCCTGCTCAATGGGGTTTTGTGTGGCCAGCACAAAGAACGGCTCGGGCAGTTTGTTGCGTGTGCCAGAGACGGTTACGCAGCGTTCCTGCATGGCTTCGAGCAGCGCCGACTGTGTTTTGGGCGGCGTGCGGTTAATCTCGTCGGCCAGAATGATGTTGGCGAAAACCGGACCTTTTATGAATTTGAATTCGCGTTTCTCGTTCAGAATCTCAGAGCCTGTGATGTCGGACGGCATCAGGTCGGGGGTGAACTGAATGCGGCTGTATTGTAATCCTAAAGCGTCGGCTATGGTGTTCACAAGCAGGGTTTTGGCCAAACCGGGGACGCCCACCAGCAGGCAGTGTCCGCCGCTGAAAACCGATAACAGCACCGAGCGCACCACATCGCCCTGTCCGATAATCACTTTCGCAATTTCGGCTGTTATCTTGTCGAAATTGGCCTTCAGCGCATCAACAGCCTTTACATCATTATCGTAAATCATTGCCAATCAGTTTTTAACCATTCCTTGTTGTGGAACTTGCATTTTTTGAAATCGTCATCAATCTTGATGTATGTGGCTTCGATGGTGTTGGTCAGCCACTCTTCAAGAACATCGCCTTTTTTCTTCTCAATCGCCAGATTTTGAATGCGTTGGTAGTCTTGCGACAGATTTGCCTTGTGAGGTTTGGTCTTCGAGCGTAGCAGCACAATCTTGCACACTATACGACCTTGATCATCCTCAGTTTCAAATGGTTTAGAAATTTCGCCTACCTCAAGGTTGCGGATCGCGTTTGCCACCTTTGGGTCGAGTTGTTCGGCCTCAAAGAGCGATGAGCCGGTGTAGGGGTTCAGCATCACGCCGCCGTTAAAGCGGGTTTCCTCGTCTTCAGAGAACATCCAGCAGGCATCTTTAAATGTAACTTCTTTATTTATAACCTTCTGGCGAATGGTGTCAAGGCGCATTATGGCATTTTTCTTCTCAACTGCCGAAACTTGAGGTTTGAGCAGGATGTGGCGGCAGTTCATACGTTCGCCGCGGCGTTCGATGAGCTGGATGATATGGTAGCCGTATTCGGTTTTTACAACCTTTGAAACCTCGTTGGGTACAAGGTTGAAGGCTACGGCCGAAAATTCCGGCACAAGCTCGTTGCGGCTCATAAAGCCAAGCTCGCCGCCTTTCATCGCCGAGCCCGGGTCTTCAGAGTAAAGAACGGCCAGAGTGGCAAAGCTCTCGCCGTTTGCCACGCGGGTTTTGAAATCGCGCAAGCGGTCTTTAATACGCAGAATTTCAGCTTCTTCAATTTTCGGGAAGACTGATAGCTGCTCAATCTCAAACTCGATATTGATAGTAGGCAGGCTGTCTTTGGGAATGTTGTTGAAGCAGTCGCGCACCTCTTGAGGAGTTACCGTAACATCGCGTGTGATGTGGTCTTCCATATTTTGTGCTGTAAGTTGCTCTTTCACAATGTCGAGCATATCCTCGCGAATATCGGGCATCTTCTTTTTATAGTATTCTTCAAGTTTTTCCTCGCTGCCAATCTGCGACACATAGTAGTTGATCCGGCGGTCAACCTCGGCCGAAACCTGTGCCTCGCTAATCTCAACAGTATCAATTATGGCCTGATTGACAAGTAGTTTCTGATACATTCCCTGCTCAAGAATCTGACAGTCGATGTTATTGTCGCGCGAGTTGTAGCCTTGCGCCTTCATCTGCATTTTCTGAGTCTCGATGTCGCTGTACATGACAATCTGTCGGCCAACGATGGCCACAATCTTATCGAGCACTATGCCGTTTTCCTGTGCCATCGAGGGCAAGGCCAGCATCAAAGCGGCCGACAGCCCCATGGCTCGTTTCTTAATCTCAATTAACATAATTTGTAAATCTCTGTTTGTTTACTGCGTCAACGTATATTTTTATCTCTAGATTGCGTATCAAATCATTTTTCCGGTGGTTGAGCAGAATTTCGCGGATTTTTTCCTTTGCGAAAATCAGCGGAGCCTGTTCGTTCACGTCGCGAAAATCTTTTACCATGAAGAAGTAGTTGTAGAGAGAGTCCTGTGCCTCTATGCAGCGTCCGTTTTTGGCTGTAACCATCGGGTTCTTCACCGATCCTTGCGGCATTTGGGCAAGGGCGTCGTAATAGTAGCGCCAGTCGACACCGGGGTCGAAACTGCGGGCGTTTTTGAAGCAAAATTCCTCAAGCTCAACCATATCCTCTGGTTTGTTGCTGCGGATCAGATTGCGCACGCGCGCTCCGTCAGGAAGCGATTTGGGGATCTGCACAAAAACAGCCCTTACAGCGCAGCTGTCGAGCAGGAAATTGTTGCCGTATTTGTCGTAATGATCGGCAATTTGTGAGTCAAGTATCAGAGTGTCAAGGTTTTGCTCAATGTATAACTGCTGGTATTTGTATACTAACAGCGCTGTGCGATAATCGTTCACCATGTCCTCAATGTTGGCGTAGCCTTTGTCGTCGATATTGGCAATGGCCTTCTCTAGCATCAGTTGGTTGTGAATCCAGCGGTCAACATAGTTTTGCACAAAATGCACGCTGTCAGTTCCTTTCATGTTGTCGGGGACGAGCTTGGCCACTTGCTGCATGGTGAGCACGGCAGTACCGGTTTTTGCCAAAATCATGTCGTTGCGCTTATCGTTGCTAAAAAACTGGCAACTGTCAATTATTGCCACAGCCGCTATTGCGATGGCAATCAGTCCGATAGATATTATCTGTATGTGTCGGCGGCGTGTCATTGCTTCTTAATCATTGAGTTAAACATATTATTGTCGATTCTCACCATATGCTTCTTTCGCAGCTCGGCAATCCAGTCGGCCTCAAGTTTGTTCTGGTAGTCAGAGATGGTAGCACCACGGCACTCGTCAAGTTTTTTGGTTGTTGGCGGCAGGTTGCGCACCAAATAGAATATGTATGTACGGCCATTGTAATTCATAATCTTCGATTTGCTTTTGCCCCACGAGTCTTTGTCGATGCGTATTCCGTCAATGTCGTACCATTTGTCATCAACTATGTTGAAAATGCTTGCGTTTCCGCCCATTCCGATGCTGTCGGGGCTGATACCGGTTTTTTGCATTGCGGCTTTTATCTGCGTTTCATAGTCGCCGTTTTTTGTGCCGGCCTTCAGTGCCGTAACCATTTTTGAATCAAAGCTTTTCTTGTTGCTTGCCGAGAATTTGTTGTTTTTGTCGGGGTTTGAGAATGTGTTGTCGTCGTAAGAGCAATAGGCAACTTCAACACGTTCGTCCCACATATAATTCTGCTTGTTAGCTTCGTAAAACTGTTCAAGTCCGGTCGAGTCGGTTGCGGCTTTGGTCCAGACCATCTTGTCCATCAGCGCGAAAAGAATGATTCCGTCATGGTATTCAGACCGTAAATATTTGTAATCAGGGTATTTGCGAATTAGTTGTGTGCGTTCTAAGTCAAGTATGCATTTCTCGACGCGTTTATTGTAGTCGTTAGCTATCAGAGCATCGATTGGGTTTTTCTTTTGCATTGCATTCCAATTCGCTACAATTCCGGCGTAGTCGCGCTGCGTGAATTTGATGGTGTCGGCAATTGTGAAAATGGTCTTGTTCAGGCCTTTAGCCTTGTCGGCGCTCCATTTGCCGTACCAAACGGTTGTGTCGATGCGGCTGATGAGTTCGTTCAGGGCGGCCTTGTCCTCCGTAAATTTGTATTCTTTCTTAAGTCGTTCAACAACAGCCTTTTGTGCCATTTGACTGCGTAAGTCGCGCGATAGTTTGCGGTCTATTTGATCTTTCAGCTTGTCGAACGGCTCGAGTGTTTTGCGGTCGAGTAGTTTGATGATGTGCCAGCCATACGATGTGCGAATGGGAGCCGAGATGTCGCCAGTGTTTTTCAGAGCAAAGGCGGCATCTTCAAATTCGGGTACCATCACGCCGGTGCCAAACCATTGTAAGTTGCCATTTTGTGCCACTGAACCTTTGTCTTCGGAATAGAGTCGCACCATTTGTGCCCAATTGGCGCCGGCGGCCAGAGAGTCGGCAATCATCTTAGCCTTGTCCGATGCGGCTTTCTGTGTGGCCGCGTTGGCGTTCTGCGGCACGCGCACCATTATGTGCGCCACATGTACCTGTCCAGGGTCGGGGCGCCGGTCGGTTACCTTTATTATATGATATCCGTATCGTGTGCGGAAAGCGGGCGATACATTGCCAACCTCAGTTGCATAAGCGGCTTTCTCAAATTCGTAGATCATTGAGAATGCAGTGAAATAGCCCAGATCGCCGTCGTTTTGTGCCGCCGACGGATCTTCAGATGTTTCTCTGGCCAGCTTACCAAAATCCTCGCCTTTAAGTGCGCGATTGCGGATGACTTGGATGCGATTGTAGGCCTTCAGTGTGTCGGCTGCCGAAGCGTTTTCCGGACAACGTATCAAGATGTGTGCGGCCTTTACGTCGGTTTTCATATGTTCATAGGCCTCGCGAGCCAGCGAGTCGTCAACCGAAGCGTCGGTCAGGTATGGTTTCTCAAGCTGTGCGCAGTAGCCTTCGAACTCATTGCGGAACTCATGGGTGGTGTCCATGCCAAGTTGCTCTGCTTCAACAACTTTTAATTTGTAGTCGATGAAAAGCTGCATATACGCGGCCAGCGATGCGGAGTCGAACGAAACATCAGTATTGTTCTTTTGGTAAAGACGCACAAACTCCTCTTTGCTAATTTGCTTATTATCAATGGTCAGCAAAACATCATCGTTGGCAGTTTGGGCAACGGCTGACATTGTGGCCGCCATGACAATTGACAGAAAAAAACTTCTCATTCCAATAATTTATATGAATCTGACACCCACAATTCAAGCAATCTATCATGCAACGGTCAAAATAAATATTTGATACCTAATATGATACGATTTCTGAATCAGCGCGTCATAATCGCGGCAAAATACAAAAAGAAAAAGACATACGAAAGGAAATCGGTGTTAGGTGTTGGGTATTGGGTGTTAGGGTTAAAACTCAATCTTAAAGAAGAGAGGAAAATCCTGTTCTTCTGTTTGCGCCATACGCGCTTGCATTGTGTCTAGAACGGCTCGTTGCTTGGTGTCGAGTATGTCCTTGGATGTATTCAAAAAGTTGAATGCACCGCTCGCTGGCTGTGTTTTGAAATAGAAATATCTCCCGTCGGAATACAGGAATTTCGAACTTAGCATCACTGCCCACACATCAATTGGAGTGCCTATCTTATCTCTTTTACTTTTGATGCAACGCACCTTGTTGTCGCATTTCGATAACAAAACATAATAGGACATCCTGTTCATAGAATATTTGAAAAACATATAATCTTGGTTCTCAACAAGATCTTCAAAAGAACTTGCGTAACCATTGTTGACAACTCTAAGAGTAAACTCAATAGACGCTTGCGTATCTGTGTTACCACAATTTTTCAATTCACTTTCAGGCATTGGGTTCGTTGCCGCGAAATGATAGGTTTTATCATCAGGAAATGAATGCAACCGAAATATATGGTGATACATAAAACGCAGAGTGTCGTTGATGACATACACATTGGAGTTCTTGTTAATTCTTGCAACAGGTTTATATGTCTCGGGAATGGCGAAGTATGAGTCAGCCAAATTAAATGCGCTGTCGAGCAAAGTGATGCATTTGTCGGGGGAGTAGTTGTTGTTTCCCTCTTTGTCGCAGCAAACATAGCCATTGCCTAATGGCAGAACAACGCCGTTGGATTTTGAGTCGCCAATCACACCGCAGAATTTCCCGTTATGATTATACATTTTCAGCATACCGCAATCGTTAATCACAATTGTATCGCCCAATACAAAAGAACTGCATGGGTATGTGCACTCGGCGCGGCTGCGGCCCTGAAGGTCTCGGGAGAACTGCAGTTTGCCTGATTTTTTTTCATAGCACATCAGCCAATATCCTTTGATGCCCCAAGGTCCGCGCGGGATTGTAAGAAAATAGTAATAGTTTGGTGTCACTCTCAAATCGGCATCTGAAATGCGGAATGAGTTGCTGTCAACCTGCAAGTTGATTACCTCAATGCTTTTTATGGCATTTACAAAGCCTTCGGCGTCGCAGTCATTGTCGGGAAGCGGAATTTCAATTTCACCTTCAACGCTCTTTTGGCTGCACGCGGCGGCAATCATCGCGGCAGCGGCAAATAGTAACAATGATTTTCTCATAAGTTTAGTTATTCGTGATGTTTAATGCGTTAAAGGTAAAAGATTTTTATTGTCGCGAAGCAAGTAGCGGGAAAATGTTCGACGGAAATTGCCCGCCAAACGTGTAACATCCCCGCCACCGCAGCGTCTTTTTCACGGTTTAAATTTAAAGATTATGAAAAAGACATTTTTACCGATTCTTATTTTTGTGATGCCGTTATTGTCTGTGGCACAGAGTGATACGAACAACGGCAAACTCGCGGACTACAAGATTATCACGGGCCGTTTCGAGGGCGGTTCGGCTGAGCAGCAGGGCGCCTACGCCCAATTGTTTGGCGCCGATGACACGCAGCGCAAGTTCGATTTGTATTTTCATTGGTACAACATTGCGCACGAGTACAGCCACTGCCTTCTCGACTTTTACGGCAAGAGTGTCGGCGGCGTTGAGGAAGAGATGCTTGCCAACAAGTTCGCG
>JAEEGL015125270.1_pt1 | contig 10134 bp, 24 predicted proteins | sample 9134231 | NCBI WGS metagenome assembly JAEEGL01 (sample SAMN16246548, study PRJNA631951) | gut metagenome | biome: gut microbiome; feature: rumen; material: fiber-attached | host: Bos | place: Iran: Karaj | collected 2018-10
ATGAGTGTTTTTATAAAAAACGAGCAGATAAATTAACACAAACTTTATTATCTGTTGTTTAAAGGAGGATTAAATGGAAGGATATAAGTTTTTACATGTTGAAACACTCGATGGCAATCTTATTCCTGGTACGCCATCTGATTCTATAGGTAATTTAGCTTTAGTAAAACTTGAAATTCCTGATGATGCTACAGTTGTATATCCTGTAGATAAAGATTATTATTATACTACAGATTTTAATGATTGCCCTGCGGCTGCTGAATTTTATAAAATGGACGATTACGTAAAAGCTAAAAAATGTCGTTGTGATAAGGCAAAATTTGTTAAGGTTATTAGATATTATGGCGGGGAACGACGTCCAAATTATTATCTTTGCGATGTACTTTACAGTATGACATGTGATTTACAACCATCAGATTTAGTATTTAAATCGATGTGGAATCCCAATTTTATTTATAAGTTTAATGAATATGTAAAACCTGATAAATTAGATGATGATATTCTTTGGGAATGCAGCAATGGTATACATTTTTGTAGAACTGTAGAAGACGCTATAGATTATATAGAAACGTGCGGTTATATAATTATAGATAAGGAGGATTAAATGCCTGAATATATAACGTTATCAAGGTTTCTTAGTTTAATTCTTAGACATAAACCAGAAACCATAGGAATTAAGTTAGATAAACATGGTTGGGCTAATGTCGATGAATTAATTAAGAAAATGTCAAAAGAAAAACATATTACCAAAGATATTCTTGAGTATATTGTTGAACATGATGATAAGCAGCGATATAGCTTTAATGAAGATAAGACTATGATTAGAGCTAACCAAGGACATAGTATAAATGTAGATGTTGAGTTAGAAGAGAAAGAACCTCCGGAGATACTTTATCATGGTACTGCTACTAAGTTTGTGGAAGGAATCGAAAAAGAAGGATTAAAGCATCAGAACAGGCTATATGTTCATCTTTCTAAAGATATTGATACTGCAACAAAAGTTGGGTTACGTCATGGTGAACTTGTTATATATGAAGTTAAAGCTAAAGAAATGTCCAATGACGGATTCAAGTTCTTCATTTCGGCAAATGGAGTATGGCTTACTGATCATGTCCCTGTTAAATATTTAAGGAGGAGTGAATAAATGAGTTTAAAAGAAATAGCGGAACAGAATAAACCGCAAATCCATTTTTATTTCGGGAATTATCCGGATGCTACTGCAAATTCATATGTTCTTACAAAAGCTACTATAGAAGCTGGAGTTAAAAACATATTTACAACCCAAATTGTTTTATGTACAACAGATCTTTTTAGAAAGGGCTATAGGATCTTTATTCACCCAATAATAGGAAACGAATTTGAAATAAAGTTGGGAGATAATAGTCCTTATACAGATAAAGAAATAAGAATGGGACATAACCTTTATAAGATGTTAATAGCTGGAACATTTAATAATGTTGGAACTACTGTTTGTTTATAAGGAGGAATAAATGGACGTTAAAACAATAATTGATACTGTAACAATTAACATATCTACCGCTCTGCTGATATTAATACTGGCAGGCGGTCAACCTAAACTTGATTCATATGCTAAAATGATGGGTATTGACACTAAGTCTGAAGAGTTCAAGACGGAACTTAATCATATGTCTGGTACCGTTACAAAGGAGAATGGAGATAATAGTGATTTAATACAGCTCCTTACCGCTTCAGTAATAGAAAACCGGAAACAGAGTGATAAATGGAAAGGTTCAACGACAGAAGAAGTAGTTATGGCTAAAGAAGGCCCCTTCTGGCAATATGCCAAATCTACCAGAGATAACTTTAAAACAGTTAAATCTAGCAGACGTACAAGATATTTATGTAAGTTTGTATTAATATTCGGGCCAATATGTCCGTCTAATGTCGTATACCAAGGCCAGTCAAAAAATGGTTCTGGTGTATATATGAGACTTAAAGTACCAGGTCAAAAGGATGAAATATTCTGCTATGAATAATTCGCTAAATTTAATGCTCCTGTTATAGGAGGTGAAGAGCCATGAAAAGATTTTTTAAAATAGTTATACAAGTTGTTATTTTAAAGACAGTATATGAATTTATTAAAGGATTCATTCGTGGTTGGAAAGAATCAAAAGAAGAAGGAGAGTATTAATATGAATGAACGTTTTTGTGTTAATATTAATCTTTATTATCTTAATAAAATTGACGAATTAAAAGAAGAAATTCGTAAATTAAAAGAAGAGAATGAAGAATTAAAAAGAAAAAATGAGGAGCAGAAATAATGCTCCTTTCTTCTTTTTATTTTATATAAGGAGGAATAAATGGGAACTATTTACATTGATAATCAACCGGTATTTACTGGTGAGATTAAAACACTTGAATACATGCCGGAGTCGAAAACATTTGAACTTGAGTTGTTTAAGAAGAAATTTCTTTCAAATATGGAGTTTTCTACTCCTGTTGTCTTTAACGCCGAATGTGAAGTCAACGATGCTTTTATTGCGAAAGATATAAAAGAACCATACACAATGTCTTTTAATAGAACACTTATACCTAAGCGCAAGCATCATAAGAAACGTATTCAAAAGAAATGGTATAAGAAGTACGGTTTTTGGACAGAAGAAGATGTATATAAGATAAAAGAATTTACACCAAGAATGACCGCTGACAGAATACAAACTTTTGATGTTAGTTTGGAATTTGTTGAGAGAAGAGTTTATTAGGAGGAACAATAATGTTCGGAATGTATGATGATGTCGGTAAGATGGAATTAAAAGCAAAAATAAAACAGTCGGAGCGTAGAATCAAAGCAAAGGAACAACAATTAGAAGATGTTCAAAATGAGTTGGATCTTCTTAAACAACAGGAGTTTGACACTTGTAAGAACAACATTTTATACTTCGGTTTTCAGAATCCAGGTATAACCGAAAAAGCTATGAAATGGCTTAAAATGCTTGAAGAAGGTAAAGATAAAGATGGCAACAAGATCAATAAGCGTACAAAGTGCGAAGAGAAGTTAAATTATAAAATACTTACTGAATCTATTAGAGAAATACTCGGTGATGATAGTATTGTTATAGAGGAGATTATCATATATGGCCAGTATGCCGAAGCATATCAATACAAGTTTACTCATAACAATATAAAGTATTACATTCAAATTCCTGTTGTTAACATTGTGCCTTTTAAAAGTTACGATTATTACGGAGTAGAACATGTATTTGGTATAACTTTACATGTATATACTTCGCCTCATGTTACCGAATGCATTGGTGCGTCAATATATATGGACGAAATAAAAGATATTTGGAAGAAACATCTCGAAAATCCGGAGGTTGATTTTGATGAAGGGTAAAGATAAAATACTTCTTGAATTGGCAAAACTTTCAGATGAGCAGTTTGCTTCTATCTTAGAAGGTGGAATGATAGAACATTCGAAATGTGTTATGGGAGAATGTCTTGTTGGCACTGAGTTCTGTAAAAAAGATAAATCAGAAACATGTGGTGAGACAATTCTCCATTATTTACAAAGTGAGGATGAGGAATGAAGAATGTTGAAAAATTTAAAGAGATATTTGGTTTCGATTTAAAAGGTACTTGCAAGTGTACAAGTGAAAAATGTAATCCGAACTGTAAGAAAAATCCGAATTTTAATATTACAGATTGCCCGTTATGGTTGAACGAGGAATATAAAAAAGAAGGTGAGTAAATGGATATTCATAATAAATATTTGATTGCTATTTATGATATAGAGTATAATGAATGCTTTTTGATGTATAAAAGCACAATTTCTCCGCAATTAAATACACAGCTTTATTTTCCACATTTAGGTTTATACAATGTAGAGAAGATTGTTTATCATATATCTGATGATAGTTCTAAAAACAATTTTGAAGAATTAATGTTTATCGATGTAATGGTATCAAAAGTTAATAAGGAGGAAAATAAGAAATGAAGATTGAACTTGAATTATCAGAACTTGAAGCTGAGTGCTTCAGAATAATCAGGAGAGAAGCCTGCGATATTATCAATCATGATGGTGGTGATTCTGAGTTAGGTAGTTTCGTAAGAGGAGTTGTCGAAGTTGAAAAGTTTCTTTACGATAAAAGAGTTACTGATGTCAGAGAGTTTCAGGGATAAAGGAGGAGAATAAATGATAGAGATAATAAAGAATGGAAAGATAAAGCACACGAAAACTTGTGGAAATTGTGACTGCGAATTCAGTTATGAAGCCGAAGATGTTACTAAGGAAACTGTATGGGACGATCATGGAGGGCATTATCCTGCAGCAAGTTTTTATAAAATAAATTGTCCTTTCTGTAAACAAAAGTTGACTCTTTATGACGATTTTACTAGTGATGAAGTTGAAAAAATGAATAAAATAAATACTTAAGGAGAAAAATAATGAAGAAAAATAAAATAATCGTAATAATCTTAGCGTTAACAATGATTTTAGCAACTATTTTCTGTACATCATGCAATATGCAAATCATTGATACAAAGTGGTCGTTTGATTATGCATATATTGACCTTGGCAATGGTAAGATTATCGAAGGTAACGTTGACTCGTGGAAGGACTGGGACGACTCAGACATGATTCAAGTTACTTTAAAGGACGGTAAAACATATTTTACGCATAGTTCAAATGTTGTTTTAATAAAGTATAAATAAGAATATTAAAAAGAAAGAGAGATGATAAAATGAATGATATGGTATTATGGTTTATTATAGCTTTTATAGTTGTTATTGTCACATTAGGAGTACTTGCTTGTATTTGGAAGTATGTTAAGAACATATTCTTTGATATCCTGTTTTCAATCATTATTATAGGCATTGCAATTGTGATTTACTATCCAATAAAGAATGCCATATATAATAACGGTTTTACTTCTACAGATGTAGTATTTCAGTCAGATATACTAACTGAAGAAGATACTCAATACTTTATATCTCCGGCTAAGTCTTCTTCACAAGTAGCTTATTTAGATGAAGAAAATAAAGTTCAGTATATCGAGTCTGAGAATTTAAAGATATTCTACGATTCGGATAAACCATTTGTTCGTAAAGTAAAGTATTGGAATCACTGGTACTATTGGTATGAACTTGAGCTTCATTTAAGATGGAGGGACTAATGGAAACTATTAACTTTGTTATAGTTCTTGGTTTTATCTTGACGTGGTTTCTTATTGTAACGTTATCAAAACAAGTCAAGAAGAATCGAGATATGATTATGACAGGTATGCTTGCGGCTTCGAAGTACATAGATGCTAAAATTGATAAAAAGGATAAAGATATTTACCTTCAAATCGAAGTCGATACCATTAATAAAGTAATAGAGTATCTTAAACTTAATGAAAAAGGAGACACTGACGGCATAAAAGTAAGATACGTACGTCAGGCATTAACAATACCTTTTGGTAGAAAATGGGAGGAATGATTATGGCTTTATTTGCAGCAGTGATAATGTTTCTTGCAGTAATTGGAGCAGTTGTGTTCGTTATCGTTTCTGATAATAAGAAAGAAATAGCTATGAAACAGATGTCTAGTTCTAAAGGCAAGAAAGCTATCGATAGCGGTAATAGCACTCGTGTATATGATGGTATTCCAATAGCTAGATGTAACTTATGTGGTGGCAGAGGTGTAATTGTAAGCAAATCAAATAGTAAAGATATTTTGTTTAATGCGCGATGTCGTGATTGCGGAAGAACATTATTTAAAGACGATGGCGGTCCCGATTTAGGATTTGTTATGAATGAGTGGAATAACTGGAATCAGACTGGCGACCGAAATTCTTACAAATACGATTATACAGATGATAATGGTAAAGGCAGAAATGGTTTTAAGTTAAACCCGCCAGTAAAGTTAAGGAGTTAATATGGATATTGTAATTTTATTAGGGATGATATTTGCACACATCTTTGCAGATTTTGTATTCCAAAATAATTTCATGGCCACGTATAAACAGAAAAGTAATTGGGTTGAATATGTTTCAGCATCAAATGGATTATACAAACACGATTACATAGTAGTTCTGTTAGTACATTCGTTTTCATGGGCATTCATTACATATTTGCCTTTATTGTATTATGAATGCTATTTATATTATGCTTTGTTGGTAATACTTCAAACACCAATACATGCATATATAGACCATGTAAAATGTAATTTGCTCAAAATTAATCTTGTTACTGATCAGGCACTTCACCTGGTTCAAATAGTATTACCATTTATACTTTACAAAATAATATTCTAGGAGGAAAATCAAAATGGGAATTATAGTGTTATTGTTATTTGTTGTTATCGCTTGTGTTATAGTAGGAGTAATGCGTTACCTTGATAAGAGTTGGGGCGCAGCAATACCTACGGCAGCTCTTGTTATTGTAATCGGTATATTTGTTTCGTCAGCAACTCTTGTACCTACTGGACATACCGGTATTATCACAGTGTTTGGTAAAGTTGAGAATGAAACTCTTGATTCAGGTTTACACTTTGTTGGATTCTGGAAGAATGTTGTTGATATGGATAATAGAACACAGATCGCAACACTTGAACTTTCTTGTTTCTCATCGGATATTCAGGAAGTTAATATGACTTATTCAGTTAACTACCAAATTAGCAAGGATAATGCACAAGATATTTACAAAACAATAGGTATGGATTACTTACATACTGTAATGGAACCTAAGATTCAGGAATGTGTTAAGAGCGTAACTGCAAAGTATACTGCAGAAACTCTTATAAGTATGCGTAATGAACTTTCATCTCAGATTGAAATTCTTTTAAGAGATGCTGTATCTCCTTATCATATTGAAGTTGTTGCTACATCGATTGCAAATATTGATTTTACTGATGCCTTTACAAATGCAGTTGAGGCAAAGCAGGTTGCTGAACAGAATAAACTTAAGGCACAAACTGAACAGGCTCAGAAAACTATAGAGGAACAGGCTGCAGCTGAACGTCAGGTTATTAAGGCTCAAGCAGATGCAGATGCTTCTATCTTAGCAGCTGAAGCAGATAGAAAGGTTCAGGAGATTAATGCGGATGCGGCTGAGTATGCAGGTAAGAAAGAGGCAGCTGTATTAAGCAATATAGGCGAACAGTTAACCAAATATCCTGGTCTTGAGAAGTATTATTACTATCAGGCTTGGAATGGTGTTCTTCCTGAGACAATGCTTGGCGGAAACGATAAAGATATTTTACTTGAAGTTCCGATTAAGGGTGAAGAGTAAGATTCGCGAAAGGCTGTAATAAATTACACAAGTTCTTAAACGACGAAATATTCATTTCATCGCTCGCGAAAATATTTAATAGTATATTGGGAAGGATATCCCATAACAAGGCAGAGAGTAGCTGTTGATAAGATGATGATCGCATCTTTGGGCGCTCTGCCTTTTTTCTTTAATTTATTAACAATATTTTAAAAGGAGTGTATGTGCATGACAAATGGTGAAAAATTGAGGGAACTTCTTGCTGAGAACTTTCCGGAATTAGTAACGACAAAAGGTGTTGAAATACGTTCAGCTAGTGACATGGATGCTTGCCAATTAGTATATTGTTCAGATATGCCTGACTGTAATACGTGTAAAAAATATATTGGTGAAGGTTGGCAAGATAAAGAATATGTTGATCCGGAAGAAAGAAAGAAAAAGAAGTTTAAAACGAGAGGCGATAAATTTATAGAGGCCATCAAAGAAGCATTCCCGCAACTTAAAGATGAACCTATTAGTATCAGTGAAGATGGTAATATCTGTGAAGTATTTCATTGCGGAGGTGTTGATTGTAATAAATGTCCATTTGATTCTGATGATGAATGGTCTGAAGAAGAAACTGATGAACTTATCGAACCTGAAGAATCTGAAGACGACAAAAAGAAGCAGAAGAAATTCGATGATGGTTTAACTTGGTAAGGAGGTTTTTCTAGTGACAAACTTCGAACACGTTCTAAAAACATTTGATCCAGAAGTTTTAAAAGATATTTTAGCTGAGAATTTAATGGTTGATAAAGAAACAGGAGAAGCACGTAATTGTGGCATCAGGTGTACTGAAGATTGTGAAAAATGTATATTCCATGTTGATTATTTGCGATGTAATGGTATTAATGGTGCTAGAAAATGGTTGGATCAGGAATACATTGGACCTGAAACAACAAAAGTAGCTATAACATCGGGAGAGATTTCCTGGTGATTAAGCATATAACAAAACAATTTTATTATCCAAAAGGAGGAAGTAACAATGAATGCAACTAATTTTATGAACGAAATGTTTAGTAAGGTAAAAGCTGGTATGTGCCGACTTACGGCTGAAGGAAGGATCGCAGTAAAAACTTCTAATGGTGATTACAAGACATACAACATGAAGACCGGCAGACTTACTAACTGCACAAACTTTGTATTTGCTATAGCAGATGATTTCTTCTTTGTTATGCCTACAACCAAGGTCGTTGAAGGTGATATTATCTTAGTAGATAATGGAGAAAAGAAGACACCTAGATTTGTTAAGGAAGTTAATGGTGAAAGCCTGGTTGTTATCAACTATGATACAAACGCCATCGAGACGATTCTTCCTGATAGATATCTTTTCATGGGTGATACATACTTCTATGGTAAAGTTGTATCAATGTTTGGTCAGAATATCGCTAAGAAGGGCGGCGTAAACAACATCTTCAAGTATATGTTCATGATGGAGATGATGAAGAGCATGGGTAATAATGGAACTTCTGGCAATAATAACGGAATGTTCAATTCGAACAATATGTTACCTATGATGATGTTTATGAACAATGGAGACATGTTCAATAATCTCTTTGATTTCGATCTTGATAGCATAATTCCTACTGGAGATGATAAGGCAGAGCCTGAGAAAACAGTAGAGAAAGAAGATAAGGAAGCTTAATCATCAAGCATTTACGGGGGAGATGAAATTATGTCTCCTCTTAACTTTTTAGAAAAGGAGACAAAAAGATGGGTGCAAATGGAATGAATCAGGAAGAACTGATGGAATATGCAGCTGAGAAAAAAGAAGCAGAACAGATCAGCGATGACACAATGACCGCTTTAAGAACCGGCGTTTCAGGTCTTAAGAGTTTCGGAAACAGCCTTGAGAAGATCCAGGCATTAGTTAAAGAGATTTATGAGGAGGTGATTTAATTGGGCGGAGGAGCTTGGAAACAGGACGACTTTGTATCTTACAGTTGCTCAACTAGAGGCATAGATGCCAGCACTATCAATATGACTACTGGCAGTTATACAGTAAGATCACATCAAGATATTTTCAAATCTAGAACAATCAATGAAGCTTTGAATCCTTTTAAGGTCACTAGGGAATGTTGTGATAGCTCAGAGCATCCTCAGACAATCCCGGTAATCTTAGCTCTTGACGTAACCGGAAGTATGGGTGATGCCGCTAAGGAAGTTGCAACAAAACTCAATGTTATAATGACAGATCTTTACGGTAAAGTTAAAGATGTTGAATTTATGATTATGGGCATTGGTGATTTTGCTTATGACGATGCACCTCTTCAGGTAAGCCAGTTTGAATCAGATATCCGTATCGCTGAGCAGATGGATAAAATCTGGTTTGAAGGTTGCGGCGGCGGAAATTCTTATGAATCTTATACTGGAGCTTGGTACTTTGGAACAAAACACTGTAAACTTGACTGCTGGAAGAGAGGAAGGAAAGGAATCATCATAACTCTCGGTGATGAAAACCTTAATCCTTATCTTCCTTATAAGAAATTGGCAAAAGCTACTGGCGATTCATTACAGGGAGATGTAGAAACCAAGGATCTTTACAAGGAAGCTGCTGAGAAATATGATATCTTCCATATCTATGTAGATCATCATGGGTATCAGTATGCAGATATGAACACATGGACAGATGTTCTTCCCAAGCAGCATGTCATGAGTTGCAAGATCGAGGATATTCCTCAGGCAATCAGTGATATTGTTACTTCGGCAGTGACTGAAGCAGAGTCATTTATCGAAGTGCCTAAGGAAGGCGAAACAAACACAAACGGAGGAGAAGGAATCTCATGGTAAATACGAAACATTATGATATAACTGTTGTTATGGGAGCAAACTACGGAGATGAAGGCAAAGGTCGTATGACAGATTACTTTGCAGATAAGGCTATTAA
>JAEEGL015273497.1_pt1 | contig 10134 bp, 6 predicted proteins | sample 9134231 | NCBI WGS metagenome assembly JAEEGL01 (sample SAMN16246548, study PRJNA631951) | gut metagenome | biome: gut microbiome; feature: rumen; material: fiber-attached | host: Bos | place: Iran: Karaj | collected 2018-10
GCCAGCAGCGCGTTCGCCATCGGCCCGGTCGGTTGCGAGTAGGGCGTCATGCCCTGGAGTTCCGGGTAGTCGAGCGCCCCCTCGCGCGCCATCAGAAACGGGTCGGGCGTCGTCACGAGGGTCTGCTGCCAGCTTCCGCCCTCGCCGTCGTACCACGGGATCATGTTCGCCTCGGTCTTCACGTTCGCGCCGAGGATGGCCTTCACGTCGTCCGTCGTCGCCTTGAACACCCTTGCGGTCTCCTTGTTCCGGGCGCGCACGACGAGGTAGCGGGCAAGGCGTTTCCCCCGCGTCGGCGGACGGTTCGTCCAGACCCCGCCCGGCAGGGCCTCTATTGCCGCGTCAGCTGGAATTTCGGGGGCGAGTTTGGCGCGTAGGGTCTCGAAGGTCGCGCGGAAAGCAGGCGAGTTGGCGTAGCGACCGATTTGCCTGATCTCGTCGCCGACCTTGATAATCTCGGGAATCCGCCTGGAAGCCGAAGACTCGTATCTCGTCCGGGCCTTCTCCCAGAACGCGCGGCTCATCTCGCCCCAGTCGTCGTCGAGCGGCCTGTAGAGCCCCTCCCTGTCACCCGTGATGAAGTTGTACCCTTGGAACATGAAGCCCTTGTCTCCCCCGTTGGCGCAGTTCACACCGAGGCGTCGCAGAAGGCCGTTTATCCTCGCTTTCAGCTGCGGGTCGCGCGTCAGGATTGACCGTTCCCAGTACTGGGATGCGATTCCAAACCCCGCGTGCACCATGATGTCGCGCGGCATGTCGATCTCGCCGCAGCCGACCTTCTCAAGCGCCTGTTCAAGCGCGCCGACGTGGTCGGCGAACCAAATCGCCCTCACAGGCTCGCCGAGGCGGGTCGCCTCGAAGAGGGCGGTCGCAATGCCGCCTTCGACGCGCTCCGGCGGGAGCTTCATGATGACATTGCCGTCGGGGGCGTCGGCAATCTCCAGCGAGACGGTCATCGGCTCCTCGACCCACTTGTAACGGTCGAACTTCCCCTCTCCGGGATGGAACATGATTACGCACGACTGGTACCAGAGGTCGGGCAGTCCCGGCTTCCTGCGGTAGCGGGGCATCTTGATCCAGCCGGACTTCCCGTCCTCGCCGATGACGGAGGGCCACCCGTCCATCGGCCGCTCTGCGTGGAGCGTGTGGATGACGCGCGCGCGAATCTGCGCGCCTTGTGCCTCCGGCGCGGTCAGGCGGAGATAGTAGTTCGTCACGATGTCCGTGTCGAAGGGCGGGCGGCCAGCGGCGGTTGCCGTCGCCGCGAACGCTGCGACGGCCAGCGCCGCCAAGGTTGAAAGTTGAAAGGTTGAACGATTCATGGTGATCTCCTGTTGGTTGGTTAGCCGACTTGACCTATGCCCCCGCTATCGGCCACTCAAAACCGCTTCCGCAGTCGGCGCGGCGATTGGCAGCGCCGGTGCGCCAATCCGAAACTCCACGTCTTCCTCGATTATCGGAAATTCCAGCGTCCACGTCTCGGTCTTCGCTGAAAGTTCGCGCTTCGCCTCCAAGAGCGTGAGGTCGCCGCCAAAACCTTTCTCGGCGGCGACACGCCCGTCGGGAGCGAGGAGCCGCGCGCTACAAGGCTCCTGTGGCCTTACCATGACACGAATTGGCTTGTCGCCAGGCGGAACGGCAAAGTGGAAGCGCCGATTGCGCCCGCAGAAGGGATGGGTATATGCATCGGCCAATATCCCCTGCCCCGGCCAGCGGGACTCGACCGAGACCAGCCCGCCGCCGCAATCGACCTCGAAACACGCCACTCCCGCTTCGGTAACGCGGACAACATTCGTCACAACGGACGGCCCTTCAATTCGGAAAGCTCCAGTCTCAGTACCGGCGGCGTCGAGAACTTTGACACGGGCACAGAATGGTCGTCCGAGAATGGCCGAGGCGCGAAAAACAACTGGCCACTCTCCAGCCGCCGAAACATATTGGACGAAGGTGAACTTCCCTCGGAACCATCCCGTTGCGGCCGGTTTCGCAAGTGTTTCCACATCTGACAGAGGGCGAATATGCCTAAAATCAGGCGTTTCAACCACAAAGCCGCGAAGCAACGCCAACGCAGAGACATTCGTCGGATAAGTCTTCGCCAGATCGTCGAATGCGATATTTCGCCAGTCTCCATCCTGATCCCGCTCAAGAAAACCCCCGGAAAGCGTCGAGATGTCGAGTCCCGTTCCTGAAGGGCCGGTGTAGCGAAACGCCCCGCCAGTGCCGGAAACGACGCGCACGGCGTCGAACGACACGCCGCCGAAGTCCGCGATGAACGCGCCCGTGCCGAAGGTGAGCGCCTCGTCGGCGGAGTCGCCCGCATCGAAGGTCGAGTTGCGCACGGCGATCTCCAAGCCGCCGGTGCGCTGGTGCATGACGGCAAAGGCGGAAGACCGATTGCCAACAGCCTCGCACGAATCGAACGACACCATGCCCCTCGCCATTCTCGCGCAGATGGCAAAGCCGTAGTTTTCGTTGGCCTTCGAACGGCACCGGCGAAACGCAATGGAGACCGGCGACGAAGCGGACGAAAGCTGGGTGAGCCAGAGCTGTACGCCGGAGAGGGCGTTGCCCGAGAAGTCGCAGTCCTCGAAGAGGATATCCTCCAGTCTATCGCGCGAGCCGTTTGGCTCGATGTCGAGACCGCATTGCGGCGGTGTTCCGCGCGTCTCGGCGAAGCGGCAGCGCCGCACCATTAGCCCGACGGCCGAAATGACGCTGATGCCCTGGCGGTGGTGGTCGCGGCAATCGAGGTCATCCAGCCGCACGTTAGCCGCATTGCCCGCCACATACACGCCGTCGCCGCCACTCGCAAGAATCATCAAGTTGGAGACTGCGACATCTCTCGCGCCGATGATGGAGAGGGCGTGACGCCACTCGCTACGGGCGTATCCAGCGCTTTGGTAGTCGCGCTTCTCCATGGCGAGGGTGGCCTTGCCCTCGCCGCGGAGTATCACGTTCGAGATGCCGGCAGGGATGGAAACGAGCCTGTCGCCGATGCCCTTGAACTCCCCTTTCTTCGCCCGTATGGCAACGCCGTCCTCGATTACAATCTCCTGGTTCGACCGCCGGAGAATGACCGGGCGGACAATCCAGTCGCCTACCTGGCGGTCCACGATGACACGCGCCGCGCCGGAGTCTATTGCCCCCTGAAGTGCCGCCGTGGCGTCGGCGGCGTCCCAGCCGAACGACGAGGCGCGCACCTCTTCGGCCACAAGAGCCGACGAGACAAGCACGCAGGACGAAGCAAAAAGTAAGAAGGAAAGTGGACACATGGTTGCCAGGGGCTAGTGATGAGTTGGTTTGTTGGCTAGCTGGTCGCTACAAGCTCTCAGCTCCAAGCCAGCTGTCGGCTGCCGGCGGTCGAACCCACCGCGCCGCTACTTCGCCACGGCGTCGCAGACGACGCGAAAGCCGCAGGCCGCATCCCATTTTGTGCCTGCCCAGTCAGTTCGGCGATAGCCCATAAACGTCCAATCAGTACCAACCCAAGAACTGCAGCCCTTCCAAATCTTGTTCGAGCCCGTTGCCGCTCCCTTGGGATCCGTAGCGTAGCCACTCGCGCTGTCGGGCGAAGGATATCCGGTAGCCAGATCCAATGTTAGCTCAAAGACATTGCCCAGCATGTCGTAAAGTCCCCAGGCGTTCGGTTTCCTTGTCCCCACGGCGTGTACTGCATTACCCGCATTGCCGCTGTTCCACGCTATTTCATTCAATGTCGCGGCTCTGTTTGGGATTTTCGAGATGTCGGCGGCATACGATGCATAATTGTAATAAAATCCTCCGTTCCCGGCGCGGCAGGCGTATTCCCACTGCGCCTCGGTCGGAAGGTCGAAGGAGTCGATGCCTGTGCGGGTGCGCAAGCCGCCAAGCGCGGAGGCCGAGGCTACGTCATGCGTGTAGTTCGTGTAATCTTCGCCCACGGACGGCCACGCGCTTCCGCGGACATCATTCCAGACATTGAACGAGTTCTTCGGGGTTGTCCCGCTGTCGGAAGTCCCCTTTGCAAGGCCGTATTGTTTCTTGGTGAACTCATAGATTCCCATGTAGTAGTCCTGCGTCAGCATGACCTTGCAGGTGGCAGGATTGCCACTCCACGAATTTGCGTTCGGCCCCATGCGCCAGACGACGCCGGCGGCGGGTATCTTGCGGAGGACAAGAAACTCTGTCTTGTAGATGTCGTTTGTCACGCCGCCGGGGACGGCTTCCGCGCTCGCGAAGTAGCGGCGGCGCGGAACATGCCAATCGACACCTTTCGTCTGTACGATCTGCGCGTCTGTGAGGAGGCAGACGACGCAGTAGTCTGGCGGCGCGTTCGTCGCCCAAGCCTTGACGACGGCGCGGAAGCGGTTCCACTTGATGACCTGGTCCGGCCACACCTTGTCGGGCTGCCAGCAGATGGTGTGCTCGCCGGTCGGCACGACCTGGTTGACTGCCCCCGTCGTGTTGGTGAAGTTGACTTCGCCGATGGAAAGCCAGCCCGTCTCGGCGTTGGCGACGGCGTTCGTCTGGAAGTCAACGGTTATGACGGCGGGCTCGCCCGTCAGCGTGTACGTCACGGACACGAGCCGTGACTGCGGGTCCTGCGTGAGCGTCACCGCGTTCTGGTCGACGCGGGGCTCGGCGTTTGCCGCGAGAGCGGCGAACGCCGCAGCCAAAGTTGAAAGGTTGAAGAGTTGAAGAGTTGAATGGTTCATGGTTGGCTAGTGGTTAGTGGGTTAGTGGTTAGTCGTTAGCGGTTAGTTGAACTGTCAAACCGTCAAACTGTCAAACCGTCAAACGTTCCTTTACCTGCGCTTCAGCGCAGGTAAAGGAACGTGCCGACGGGCGCGTCGCTAGAGAAGCGACGGAGGGTATCGGAGGGCTGCTCGTTGGTGGTGAACGAGGTGAAGTCAAACGCGCCTGAGGCAGCCTCGTTCGGTGAAGCGGCGACATAGCCGGTCGTATTCCAGAAGTCGTTGTTTACGACGGGCAGCGCACCGAGTCCCATTGGCAAGACCAGCGCGGCCGCCATGCCCGCGACACTTAGCCGCGTGGCGGCACTTGCGGCGGCTAAGCCGCCACTTAAAGGCGCAAAGCGCCGACTTAAGGCCGTAAAGCGGCCACGTAATCCAGTATCCATCGTGCTCATCCTCCGTATTTGCGTATCTTCCGACGCCATCGTCCGACACACTGCCGGCCTCAAGCCTCGCGGAAGATTCTACTTCAACGCCGGATTGTCGCGCAAGGGAAATTCGGTAAGATAGGTATTATATGGGTATTATTCGGGGAACGGAGAACGGGGAATCGGAGACCTTACTTCGCGATGGCGCTGCGCTTGCCCCGGAAGGCGTAGCCGAACTTGAGGATGTCCGTGACGCCCTCGGCCTCAAGCGCCGCCGCGTAGTTCTTCTCGTCAATCTGTCGGCGCGCCTCGGCGGCGATTGCCTCAAGGTCGTCGGAGTCGCTCTTCGCGGCCTTCACCTCGATGACCACGCCGGGGAACTGCCGCCGCTCCGGGCGCGGCTTCAGCATGATGTCGAAGCGCCCGAATCCTGACTCGCGGTTGGAGGTGACAACATAGGTGTTTCGCATGACGGCGAGCATTCCAAGAACCAGCCCATGGTAGAACGCCTCATTCGACGTGTCGAAGAAGCTGGCGGATTCAAGCAGGAAACTGTCTATGCAATCCCGGAAGGCGTCAGGATCACGCGTGGCAAGCGCGACGCCGATTTCGTTCGACGGACCGACGAACCCGGCCGCCCTGCGGTACTTTTCGGCGATGTCCTTGATGAAAACGTGCTCGATTTCACGGTTCGGAATGGCCACGGCGCAGTAGCCGCCATCAATCGCGGAGGCGGGCTTGAGGTAACCGGTGGAGACAAGCAGGGCGTAGAGCGTCTGGGGGGTGTCGCGGATGTACTGGTAGGGTCCCAGCTCCTTGGTCATCGGAACCGACGGCTTCTTGCTGCCCTTGAGAATCTCCTCAAGGGTGTTGGCCATGTCGAAGGGGAGTTTCTCGACCATCTCGGCTATGATGTCGTTGGAACTCGTGTCAAGCCAGTAGACGTCGGGCCTGCAGTTCGCGTCGAAGTAGTAGAGGACGCTCCACGGGTTGTAGATCTCGCGCCCGCCGAAGACGTAGCCGTCGTACCAGGAGCGGATTTCCGGCATCTTGTCCTCGCGGCCATAGTAGCGTGCCATCTCCTCGACTTCCGCCGGCGTGAAGCCGAAGGCGTCGCAAAACTCTTCGTCGAACACGGTGTAGACCCTGAGGTTGTTGAGGCCGCTGAGCATCCCCTCCTTGGCGACGCGCAGGACGCCGGTCATCACGCCCTTTTCGACATTGGCGTTGTCCTTCATCGCCCCGGAGAGAAATACGCGCATGAAGTTGACCATCGGATCGTAGTAGCCGTTCGTTGAGGCCGTCGTCACAGGCGTGTCATACTCGTCGATGAGGACGTATGGCTTGACCCTGTGGTGGAGGTGCAGCGCCTTGGCAAGAAGACCGAGGCCTGTGGCGAAGTCCGCGAGGCCGGCTTTCATTCCGCAGATGTCCTTGAAAAGATTGACATCTTTGCCGTCTTCCAAAGACTCGCAGGCCTCCTTGTGGCGGCAGAACTCGTCGGCGATGTCCCACATGAGCTTGCGCTGCGCATCCTCCCACGTCAGGGCCTTGTGGTCCTTGAACGTGAGGTAGATCACGGGGTGTTTTCCCTGGCGCCCCATGTACTTGGCGGCGTTCGGCAACTGCCCGATGGCACGGCACTCGAAGAGGTGGCGGACATCCGGCTCGTCATCCTTGCGCTTCTCGAAGAAGCACTTGAGCATCTGCATGGCCGTCGTCTTGCCGAAGCGCCGGGGACGCGTGAAAAGCGCGACGCCCACGTCCGAATCAATCAGCTCCTTTATCATGAGCGTCTTGTCGACGCAGTAGTTCTTCGCCGCGATGTACTCCCAGTCGCTCTTGCCGACAGGTTTCGGCAGAAGCTCGCGTTCAACCTCGTTGTTGTCCGTGTCTTGCATGATTCTATTCTACCATACTTGCCCGCCACTAACAACTGGCCACTAACCACTAGCAACTAGAAACTAGCCACTAGCAACTAACCACTAGAACGTCTCACCGCGGCGGTAGACGGAGCCAATGACAAAGTCCTTTGGAAACGGCTGGCCCGCGAGATAGCCCGATATGGCGTTGGCGACGGCCACGCCATGCCTGTTCGGGTCCATTTCAAGGCGCGTGAGGGGCTTCACCCAGACAGGGCCAAGGCCCTTGGTGGCATGTGCGACGACCGCCACGTCCCCGGGAATCCTGACGCCGGCGTCGGAGAGGGCGCAAAGCCCGCCCTGCGCGATGTTGTCGTCGTCGAAGAAGATGACGTCGGGAAGTCTGCCGCCATGGTCAGCCAGCCACTTGCGCATGGCGGCAAGGGCGGCATGCGCCACGCCGGACGGGCTTACCTGTGGCCCCAGTTCTATCCTCTCCGCCCCGATTTCCGCGACGGCCAGCTGTTCGGGCGCGTCCATCGGATGCGGTATTGTGGTGAACTCAAGGACCGACTTGACGCCCTTCGCGATGCAGTCGTGGACGAAGTCGAGGACGCCGAGCTTGTTCCGCACATCGACGACGCCGACGCAGTTCGGCGACTTGGAGGCGACCGTCCGCCAGGCGTCGCCAACGACAACGAAGGGGCGGCCCGAGGCCTCGACGATCTTGCGCGAAACGCGGTCGTAGCCGATTTCGACGATCAGGTCGCACCGCTCCCGAAGCTGCTCTTCGAGCTGGGGGAAGTCGTCGCATCCGCGATATCGGGAGGCGACGGATGTCAGGACGCCGCTGCCATCGCGGGCGAGGCGCATGCGGATTTCGCCGAGAAGCTGGCTGTAGTAGTACGGGAAATAGTGCCACTGCGAGAAGAGGACGACGCGCTTGTGGAAATAGGCGGGGCCTATGCCGTCCGCCACGACCGAGCCGACGTGCCTGCGAATCGTCGTCAGCCCCTCGGCGGCAAGGCCCGACAGGGCGTGGCGCGCCGTGATGACGGCGACCCCGGCGGTGTCCGCCAGCTCGCGTATTGACGGAAGCGCGTCGCCCGCGCGCCACTCGCCGGAGGCGATCTTGCCGCGCAGCAGCCGCGTGAGCTGCTCATGGAGAGGTACCGCGCTTGCGTGGTCGAGCTGGAATGTGACTTCGGGGGACACTGCCCACCTCAGGCGTTACGAACGATCATGAGGATTGCCGCCATGCACTCATTTTGCGCCTACAACCCGACGATGTGGATTGTCTTGCCGCCGAAGGCCGCGTCGCGGGTGAAGATCTTCTCATCCCAGGGCTTGGTCTTGTCCTCGTCGAATACGGCCATCCAGCCTTCGGAAAGTCCGAGATGGTCGAGATAGCCCGCAAGTTGGCGGAACGACTCTTCCTCCCGGAACTGGCTCTTCAGCTTGAGTTCGACCGCGTAGCGGAATTGGCCGAATTCGACGCAGAGGTCAAGCCTGTACGAACCCAACGCCATTTCGCGCATGATTTTCCCGCCGCCGTTCACCACGCGCTGGAGGAAAGCCATCATCGTCAAGTGCGGCACGGCCTCGCGGAAGCCGTAGATTTCCTTGTCCGCGCCGCTGTTCTCGCGCCAGAACCTCTGGAACTCGGCCATCAGCGCGGGCATGTCGAGCGAACCGTCGGCCTTGAGCCAGAAGGGCTGGTCGTAGCGGTTGTAGAACATCTTCTGCTTGGCGTCGGAAAGGGCCCTCACCATGATTTCGCCGTACATTCTGTTCGACGGCACGAGGGCGTGCCGCTCGTTTTCCTTCAGGAGTCCGAGGTCGAGCACGTAGCGGTAGTCGTCATCAAGATCAGAGAGCCAGTTTTCCCGGCCCAGCATCACAGGCTCGACGACGCGCCTGACGCGCTCCTCCTTGAGCCTGTCGAGAATGCTGTCGACATGCGTGTCGCGGCGGCGGATGATGGACTCCTTCGCCTCGATCACGTCTTCGGCTGTGATCGGGGCGGTGTAGTCATAGCGGTGGATCTCCTCGATGCATTCCGCGGCGATGGCGTTGACGAGCCAGGGCTGTCCGCCGCTCCACTCCATCGCGGCTTCAACGGCCGCCGGCTCGAAGACCTGCCCTGTTGCCTCCGTGTGCTGAGCGTAGAGGGCGCGCACCTCGTCCGACGTGAAATTCCTGAGGGTGAAATCCTTCTTTATGACGTTGAACGGGCTTTTGCTGCCGAGCGCCTCGGCGTGCGGCCGCACCTTGGCCTTCATGTCGCGGATGTCCATCATGCCCGCTATGGCGACGGAGGATGGGAAAGGGATGTCATCCCTTGTGATGTAGCCGTTCCGCAGTTCCTGCAAAAAGGTAACAACAGTCCCTTCACTGAGGCCGTCCACCTCGTCGAAGAAAACCACAAGCGGCTTGCCTGCCATTTGCGCGAGCATTGAGAGGAACAGTTTCACGCCAAGATCCGGCGGCTGGGGGAGAAGCCTGGGAACGGCCGACTCCGGGTCTCGGACCAAATCGCGGAAAAGGGGATGCTCCATGAGGTCCGCGCGCATCCCTTCGACGATTTTAAATATCCCGTCATGCGGGTCGGGGTATGCCATGACGCTCTCGACAGTGAAGTAAAGGGCGATTCGCTCGCCGGACGCGTTGATGTCGCGGACAAGCCCCTTCATCAGCGTGGTCTTGCCGGACTGCCGCGCTGCGTGAATGGCGAAATACTGCTCCCCTTCCACGAGGCGCATTACGTCGGGAAGGCGTGCTGTCGCAGGAAGCATGTAGTGTTTGGCCGGGTTGCAGGGGCCAGTCGTGTTGAAGAACTTCGCCATGTGGATCTCCGTATCGTAGCCGACCTCTAGGATACCACAACGCCGTACTAATGGCAACTGGAAACTAGCGCAAGCGGCGTCTCTTCGCGGGTGGCGAGGTCTTTGAGCTTCGCCGTGCCTGAGGCGACATCGTCTGGGCCGATGAAGACGGCGGAGGCGCACGTCCCCTCCCCCGCGCGCTTGAAGAAGTTCTTGGGCTTCAGCGGCGAGAGCGCGAGGTCGACGGCCTTTCCTTCGGCGCGGAGTCGTGCCGCAAGTGCGACAGCGGCGTCGCGCTGCTCGGGGAACATATAGCCCACCGTGATGCCGTCCTTGGCGATTCCTA